>Ga0157373_10001243_pt1 | contig 19483 bp, 22 predicted proteins | sample C65metaG_FD_113460 | JGI IMG/M metagenome (GOLD analysis project Ga0157373, IMG submission 113460) | Corn rhizosphere microbial communities from Kellogg Biological Station, Michigan, USA - C6-5 metaG | ecosystem: Host-associated > Plants > Roots > Rhizosphere > Soil | place: USA: Michigan... | reverse complement strand
CAAAGACTCCATGCTTCGTGGAATACGGTGAGTGAAAGCCGACCCGCATCGTCAACGTGGTCATTTCCACCCAACACGCCGCCAGCGGGAAGCATGTGGAGATCGAGTCCTTCTGCATCGAAGAGGTGATCAAGAAGGTGCTGCCAGCAGAAATGCTGACGGCTGATACCGAATATCTCATCAACCCTACCGGCCTGTTTGTGATCGGCGGACCTCAGGGCGATTCTGGTCTGACGGGCCGCAAGATCATTGTGGATACCTACGGCGGCATGGGCCGTCACGGTGGCGGCGCCTTCTCGGGCAAGGATCCATCCAAGGTGGACCGCTCCGCTGCCTACATGGGCCGTTGGGTTGCCAAAAACGTGGTAGCCGCAGGCCTGGCTGCCAAGTGCGAGGTGCAGTTCGCCTACGCCATCGGCCACCCACTGCCTGTCAGCATCCACGTGGATACCTTTGGCACAGGCACCGTGAGCGATGAAAAGATTCTCGCCGCCGTGAAACAGGTCTTCTCCTTCAAGCCCGCGGACATCGTCAGCCAGCTCAACCTTCTCCGCCCGATTTACTCCAAATCCACCAACTACGGTCACTTCGGAAAAGAAGATATCGATCTTACCTGGGAGCGGACCGACAAGGCAGACGCCTTGAAAGCCGCCATTGCTTGATTTAATCTAACTAAAAAATATCATGACTACTTTTACCGACTATAAAGTGCGCGATATCGGCCTTGCTGATTTCGGGCGCAAGGAAATTGAAATCGCGGAGCATGAAATGCCGGGCCTGATGTCCACCCGCGCCAAGTATGGCCCGGAGAAGCCACTCGCTGGTGTGCGCATCATGGGCTCCCTTCACATGACGATCCAGACCGCCGTGCTCATCGAGACGCTGGTAGAGCTGGGTGCGGAAGTGCGCTGGGTTTCCTGCAATATCTTCTCCACACAGGACCATGCTGCCGCCGCCATCGCTGCTGCGGGCATCCCGGTGTTTGCCTGGAAGGGTGAAACACTTGAGGAATATTGGTGGTGTACATGGGAGGCGCTCGTGAATCCACAAGGCCTTGGCCCTGAACTCATCGTTGACGATGGTGGTGATGCCACTCTCCTGATCCACAAGGGCTATGAACTCGAAAACGGTTCCGATTGGGTGAACACGCCTTCCGGTTCCCTGGAAGAGTCCGTGATCAAGGATCTGCTGAAGAAAATCCATGGTGAGCAGCCGGGTATCTTCCACAAGATCGTTCAAGACTGGAAGGGTGTTTCCGAGGAAACGACTACCGGCGTTCATCGCCTCTATCAGATGGCGAAGGCCGGCACGCTTTTGGTTCCTGCGATCAACGTGAACGATTCTGTTACCAAGTCCAAATTCGACAACCTCTATGGCTGCCGCGAGTCCCTGGTAGACGGTATCAAGCGCGCCACGGACGTGATGATCTCCGGCAAGGTGGGTGTGGTTTGTGGCTATGGAGATGTGGGTAAAGGTTGCGCACAGGCACTCCGCGGCCAGGGCGCACAGGTGGTGGTGACGGAAATCGATCCGATCTGCGCACTGCAGGCGGCGATGGAAGGCTACCGTGTCCTCCCTATCGAGGATACCCTCGGCTGGGGTGATATCTATGTCACCACTACCGGTAACAAGGACATCATTCGCCTTGAGCACATGGAGAAGATGAAGGATCAGGCGATCGTTTGTAACATCGGCCACTTCGATAATGAAATCCAGGTGGATCTCCTCAATGAGGCTGCGGGCGTGGTCCGCACCAACATCAAGCCACAGGTGGACAAGTATACGTTCCCAACCGGCAATTCCCTCTACATGCTGGCGGAAGGCCGTCTGGTAAATCTCGGCTGCGCCACCGGCCACCCGAGCTTCGTGATGTCGAACAGCTTCACCAACCAGACACTTGCTCAGATTGATCTCTGGAAAAACAAGGACAGCTATAAGGCTGGCGAAGTCCGCGTGCTGCCTAAGCAGCTCGATGAGGAAGTGGCTCGTCTGCATCTTGAAAAGATCGGCGTGAAGCTGACCAAGCTGACCAAAGAGCAGGCCGACTATATCGGCGTGCCTGTGGAAGGCCCCTATAAGGCAGACCACTACCGCTATTGATTTTTACAATGGAAAAAGCCCGGGCCATCAAAGGTCCGGGTTTTTTTGGCTTGTGAATTATCATTTGGAGTGATATTTTGTTTCAAATGAAAAAGCGATATCCCACTGCGGAAGAAAAGCAGGCTGCTGAAAGCTCGGTGGTCCGGGAAGCGCCTGCTGTCTACATGGTAGAGCATGTCCGCAAGGGGTTGCCGTTTTCAGCATTTGATGAACTTCAGACCAAGCTGGGTGTGACGGAAGATCGTTTGGCCGGGCTGCTGGGAATTTCCCGGGCCACGCTTCATCGCCGGAAAAAATCCGCTCATTTGGAAAGTGCGGAGTCAGATCGTCTGGCCCGGTTCGAGCGCCTCTTTGCTCATGCGGTAGCCACCTTCGGGGATGGCATTGCAGCGCGTGATTGGCTGGCTGCACCGGGTTTGGATTTCAATGGGGAAGCCCCATTGGACTATGCGGATACGGAGATCGGAGCCCAAGCGGTGGACCGTCTGCTGGGTCGCATCGAACACGGAGTCTTTTCCTGAGATGGCGAAGTTTTACCGACTGGTGCAGCAGCAGTGGGCTGCCTCCGTCAGAAATGGGGAAGGCGCGCGCCTGTATGGGGGACGCTGGAATCCAGTGGGCCTGCCTGCTGTCTATCTGGCTGGCTCAAGAGCCCTGGCGGCACTGGAAGTGGTGGTGCATGCGCCCCGGCAGGTTTTGCGCATGGAATGGAGCCTGTTCGAGGTAGGGATTCCGGATGAGTGGATCGAAAGCTCAGCAGGTTTAAAGCTTCCAGCCGATTGGCAGCAGCGTCCTGATTCGTTAGGTGCGCAGGCACTCGGTGGCGAATGGCTGAAACGCGGCAAAGGGGTGGCTCTGCAACTGCCGAGTGTGATCATCCCGGAGGAAGCTGTGATCCTGGTGAACCCACTGCACCCGGACTCCCATAAACTGAAATGGTCAGATGGCCGGGTATTTCGTTTTGATGAGCGATTATAAAAAAACGCGATCCGGCTTGGCGCTCGGATCGCGTTTCAAGAAGGGATGTTGATTCAAGCTGCGTCCTGATCTTCCCGGCGCTTTCGGAGGCTGGGAGGACGTTCTCCGAGGACCACGGGACGATTGATCGTCACGGCTTCCACGTCTTCACGGGAAGGCACCTCGAACATGATATCGAGCATGATCTTCTCGAAGATGGAGCGCAGGGCACGGGCACCGGTGCCACGGCGGACGGCTTCTTCCGCCATGGCGCGCAGAGCATCACGGGTGACGCGGAGCTTCACACCATTCATGGCGAGTTGTTTGCCGTATTGCTTCACCAGCGCGTTCTTCGGCTCGGTGAGGATGTTGACAAGTTCGTCTTCGGTCAGCTTGCGAAGGGAGGTGATGACAGGCAGGCGACCGATGAATTCCGGAATGAGTCCAAAGTGGAGAAGATCCTCCGGCTGGACTTTTTCCAGGACGTTGAGCTTGGGGTTATCCAGCTCGGTCTTCGAACTGTCGGAATGGAAACCGAGGGTGTTGCGGCCAAGGCGACGTTTTACGATGTCCTCCAAGCCGACAAAGGCACCACCGCAAATGAAAAGAATCTTCTCGGTATTTACCTGGATGTATTCCTGCTGCGGGTGCTTGCGGCCACCCTGGGGCGGCACATTGCAGATGGTGCCTTCCAGGATCTTGAGGAGTGCCTGCTGGACGCCTTCGCCTGAAACATCGCGGGTGATGGAGACGTTTTCGGTCTTACGGCCGATTTTGTCGATTTCATCCACATAGATGATGCCGCGCTCGGCCTTGGCCACGTCGAATTCAGCCGCTTGAAGCAGGCGGAGAATGATGTTTTCCACATCTTCACCCACATAACCGGCTTCGGTGAGGGTGGTGGCATCCACGATGCAAAAGGGAACATCCAGCACACGGGCAAGGGTGCGGGCGAGCAGGGTTTTTCCGGAGCCGGTAGGACCTAGCAGAAGCACATTGGATTTCTCGATCTCCACATCACTGAATTCCCCGGTGAGACCGGCTTCGTCCTGCCGGAGACGCTGGTAGTGATTGTAAACCGCGACGGAGAGGACTTTTTTCGCGTGTTCCTGGCCAATGGCGAATTCATCCAGCTTTGCCATGATATCGGCCGGAGAGGGAACTTTGGGAGCATTGCGCTCCACGGTGCCACCCTTGGTTTTCTGGGGCAGGCCACCCAACTCTTTTTCGAGGATGTTGCCGCAGACGTCGATGCACTCGTTGCAGATATAAACGCCGGGACCTGCGATGAGTTTTTTGACCTCGGAATGGCTCTTACCGCAGAAGGAGCACATGGTCAGATTGGAAGCGCGGGCCATTTTGGGGAAATAGGTAGGAAAAAATGAATCCCGGAATGGCCGGGATTCATCAAAGCCGGGTGTGACATCATGATGCCACACCCGGATGGGGATGCAAGATTACTTCGGCTCTTCGAGCGCTGCAGCCACAGCGTCCGGGAGTTGCTTGCGGCTCTCGAGAACCTTGTCCACGAGGCCATAGGCGACCGATGCCTCGGCAGACATGTAGTTGTCACGATCGGAATCCCGCTCGATTTCCTCGATCGTTCTGCCGGTGTGATGCGCAAGAATGCCATTGAGGCGCTTCTTGAGGTTGAACATGAAGCCGATGGTGCGCTCCACATCAGAGGCCGTGCCCTGGGCACCGCCGGAAACCTGGTGGATCATCACGTGGGAATTCGGCAGACAGAAGCGTTTACCCTTGGTTCCTGCGGTAAGGAGCACGGAACCCATGGAGGCTGCGATGCCGATGCAATACGTGTTCACATCACAAGTGAGGAACTGCATGGTATCATACATCGCGAGACCTGCGGTGACGGAGCCACCGGGCGAGTTGATGTAGATATGGATGTCCTTCTTCGGATCCTGCATTTGCAGGAACAGAAGCTGGGCGATCACAGAGTTCGCCACATAGTCATCAATGGCGGTGCCAATGAAGATGATACGATCCTTCAGCAGACGCGAGTAGATATCGAACGAACGCTCGCCGCGCCCGTCCTGCTCGACGACCATCGGGACGTAGTAGCTGTTTCTCGGAGTGGAAGAACTCATCTGGGGAGATTGGAACATGTTATTCATCATCGATGCTGCTTTCGGTGGACTCGACTACCGTGGCGTGCTCGACCAGGAAGTCAATGGCCTTACCGATCGCCATCGATTGGCGGATGCTGCTGAGGCGTCCGTTGCGCTGCATGTCCTTGATGAACTTCTTCGGAGCAATCTTCCGGGAAGTCGCGATTTGTGCGAGGTGGTTCACCAACTCGGCATCCGTAACGCTGATATTCTCGATGCGGGCAATCTCCTGGAGGATGAAGTTCGTGCGGAGGTTTGCCACGGCCTGGCTGCCCGCATTGGCAAGAATTTCCGCCTGCTGGGTTTCGATTTCCTCATTGCTCATGCCGGACTGGACGCCACGCTGGACCATGGCGTTTGCCTGGCTCTGGGTTTCCTGATTGACGAGCTCGTCCGGGAGTTCGAATTCCACCTTCTCGTTGAAGTAATTCACGATCTGGTTGACCTTCATGTCATCGATCTTGCGCTGGCGCTCCTGGCCCATGTTCTCGCGGATGATGTTCTTGATGTCTTCGATGGTCTTGCCGGGAAGAAGCTTGGCAGCCAGCTCATCATCCAGTTCGGGAAGGATGGCTTCCTTGAGTTCCTTGAGGGTAGTGGCACAGACGAGCGTCTTGCCTGCCAGACCGGAAAGGGCGAAGTCATCCGGGAGCGTGATGGAGATTTCCTTGGAATCGCCCACGTTGAGGCCCACGAGTTGCACTGCGAAACCTGGAAGGAAGGCCTGCTCATCGAGACGGACCCAGAAGCCTTCACGGCCGGCGATGTAACCTGCGGACTTTCCTAGGAATTCCTCGGTAGGCTGGCCATCCACCGTGGAGGTGTAGTCGATGACGGCGAAGTCGCCCATGGCAGCGGCACGGCCCTCGATGTCCTTGAAGTCTGCGAAGCGCTCCTGCAGGGCAGTGAGTTGCTTGTTGATCTCTTCATCTGGCACCGCCACCGGAGGAATGGTCACGCTGATGCCCTTGTAGTCCGGAAGTTGGACTTCCGGAGCGAGGGTCAGCTTGGAGCTGAAGGAAAGGCCACCATCAGGAGTGGTGGTCACGTTTTCCGGCACGCCGAAGTCGAGGACCTTGAGGGACTCTTGCTTGAGGGCTTCATCGAAGGCTTCATTGAAAAGGCTGCCGTTCAGTTCTTCGGTGATTTCCTTTTGAAAGCGCTTTTCGACGATGGCGCGTGGAGCCTTGCCGGGGCGGAAGCCGGGAACGCGGGCCTTGCTGGCGTAGCCACGGAGGATTTCTGCGCGCTGGCCACTGACTTTGTCCGCTGGGATTTCCACGCGGAGGGTGGCGACGCATTTAGGCTGCTTCTCGACGACAATGTTCATAGTAAAGGGACCGGTCTTCTACGCCGGGGGCGGGAAACTAGGGGAAATCCCCGCCAATTGTCAAATGGGGAGACGGAAGAAAGACGCTGGGCACCGCATTGAGGAGATGCAGAGAGCGGAAAAATGCGGCGGTTGAGGCGGGTTTGAGTGCTCCATGGTGCCACACAACGCTCTGGAAGATCATGGGTTTTGGGATTTCCAACTCCAGAGGGTGGGATCCATGCGATCAAGGGCGGCTTGGATGACTGCATCAGCATCTTCTACGGAATGCAGAATGGCGAAGACCGTGGAGCCGGAGCCGCTCATCAGAGCTGCACGGACTTCCCGGCGGGAGAGCAGCCATTGCTTGAGTTCTGCGAGGAAACGGTGTTTTTGAAAAACGGGGCGCTCCAGATCATTTACCAGCGTGATGCCATCTACCTGCTGGGCATCGTAGCGGATTTTTGGAAGCTCTGCGGAGTCTTTCCACCGCTTGTAGGCATCCGGTGTGGAGACGCCAAAGGTGGGCTTGAGCAGAATGACGGGGAATGGAGGGGGGGAGTCCACCTGCTGGATGATTTCTCCGCGCCCAGTGCAGCGGGCGGCCCCTGGATAGAGAAAAAAGGGAATGTCCGAGCCGAGCATGGCGGCGATTTCCGACAGCTTTTCCAGATCGAGAGGACTGCCGTGCCAATCATTCAGACCCAGAAGGGTGGTGGCGGCATCACTGCTGCCTCCGGCCAGGCCGGCGCCGTGGGGAATCTTTTTCTCCAGAGCAATTTTGACTTTCAGGGGGCTGCCGAGAGCGGCCTCAAAGGCGCGGGCGGCTTTGACCACCAGATTGGTCTCATCGGTGGGAACTCCGGGGGCATGACACTCAAATGAAAATGAATCCGCTTCAGTGATCGTGAGCGTGTCAGCCAGTCCGGGGAGTTTCACCATCAGGGTATCGATGGCATGGAAACCGTCCTCTCGCTTTCCCAGGAGACGAAGAGAAAGGTTCAGCTTGGCGGGAGCGGAAAGCGTTAGAGATTTCATGGCAATTCGTCGCGGATGATCATGGCCATCATGCGGCCAGTTTTACCAAGTTCTTGGCGGTAGCTGTAAAAACGCGCCAAGTCTGCTGCGGTATCCAGTCCGCAATCGAGAAATTCGCCCACGCCCGCTTTTTCCGCCTGGCGGGCGATTTCTCCCGCGAAGTTCACCTCGTAATGTGGAGGGCGGATGCATGGGCTGAGTACCGCTACCACATCTTCCGCGCGGGTGCCAAAGTCCCGGCCCATGGCCTGCACGGCTTTTTCGAGAATGTTTCCCTCCGTGCCTTTCTTGCCGGAATGGAGCAGGCCGATGGCTCCGGTTTTCCGGTCTGCCAGCCAGATGGCTCCGCAATCCGCCACATAGATGGCCAGTAAAAGACCGGATTCACAGGTGATCAGGCCATCCACGGAGGGGACGACGGAAAGTCCGTCAGGCGCGAGAATTTTTGGGGCACCGGGAACGGTGGCCACATTGGCACTGTGAATCTGCTCTGCACGCCACCATTCCTTGGCGGCCGGAGCGAATTGGTGAACTGCCGCCTCATGATGCGGGCGTAGCTGATTCATCGCCTCAGTGCGGTCTCCCCTGATCGGGATATCCGGGTATCGTTCCACCCAGCCTGCACGAATGCCGGGGATCTGGTGGATAGGGTCTAAAAATGGGAGCGCCTCCGTCACGCGGGGACCGTAACGGAGGCACTGAGGATTCGCCAAGCTGTTATGAGTCGGCAAATTCAGTCATTCACGCGATCGCACGGCCTTGAATGGCTCTGCGGGTGTGTTCGACGGTTTCTGCCTCATCTTCATCCATGCCTGCCAGAATGCCGGCGAGGTCGGTCGCAATCTCCTTGCGCATCTTGGAAACCAGTTCGGTTCCCTTGGATGTGATGCGCACCATGATTTTACGGCGATCTTCGGCAGCATGCACGCGTTCAACATAGGACAGTTTTTCCAATCGATCGACCAATCCGGTGGCTGCGGCGGTCGAGTGGCCCATCTTTTTCGCGATGTCGGACATGGTCAGATATTCTTCGCTGGAAAGATAGGTGAGGAGGAAGAACTGAGGGAACGAGATATTTCCTTTGTTGAGTTCTGTGGACAGGTTGAGGATGCAGCTTCTCTGTGTGAACAGGACGAAGTCAGCAAGACGGTCTGCATCAGCTTTCACTGATGCGCCCGAGGCGCTCGATGTGCTTAGTTTCATTATGGCTGGTTGTAGTGTTCATGTTTCGGGACATGTAAGGGGGCACAGCCATTGCGGAAATAAAGCTACCCGGTTTCCCAGATAATAATCAACTCTAAAGTTAAAATATTTCTAAAATGGCTGCTCTTTCGGTTGGGACTTTTTGAAATTACGTGATCGGCCTACATTTGGAAAGCAAAGAAATTCACATAGCTTAATTATTTTTTTGAACATTTCCCTGGGAGGGATTGTCGCCCGGTTGTGGATTTTGAGTCTCAGTGGGTTGCTGGGATGTGTCCGTTTCTGCTGCTTCCGGAGTTTTTACAGGTGGGCGGAAATAAACTGCATCCCCCACCTCCACGCTCCCGGATTGGATGTCCGCAGCAGCGTATTGGCCCAGATTTTCACCGGTCGCCAGAAGATTGGCGACACGTTCATCACTCCCGGATGTGGTAAGAATGCTGCTCGCAGGGACTTCCCATTTGCCGTAGGATTGGATCAAAACAAATTTCTGTCCTGCTGGAATGGAGGCGATGCGGCCCACCAGACGGGGAGCCGTCACTTCAGTTTTTTTAGGTTTTTCCTCCGGCTTTGCTGACTTTGTTGTCGCACAGGAAGGCAAACCCATCATGAGAATCAAGACGGAGGCAATGCACCAGGAGTGCATGCTTTTTCCGAAAAGTGGATTTTTAAGGAATGTGATGGGGTTGTTCATGCTCACTTAGGGGGACAGGCGGTCGATGTTCCATCCTCCCTGTTTTCGGTGATAGAGGAAGCGGTCATGCAGTCGGGCAGGGCCGCCTTGCCAAAACTCGATGGATTGCGGGACGACTCGATACCCGCCCCAGAAGGAAGGCAGGGGAATTTCGCCATTGCCGAATTTTTCCTTAATCTCTGAGAGTTTCTGCAGGAGAAATTTCCGGGAGGTGATCACTTCGCTCTGATTGGAAACCCATGCTCCAATCTGGGATTCCCGCGGTCGGGAGGCGAAGTACTTGAGGGACTCTGCGGTGCTGACTTTTTGGGCAATACCTTGAACGATCACCTGGCGCTCCATCGTGATCCATGGGAAGAGCAGGCTCGCCTTGTTGTTGCCTGCGATCTGGTGGGATTTCCGGCTGCCGTAATTGGTGAAAAACACGAAACCCTCTTCGTCGAAGTATTTCAGCAGCACGGTCCTCTGGCAGGGCATTCCTGTTTCATCCACAGTGGCGAGCGTCATCGCATTTGGCTCATACACGCCCACCTCGGTGGCTTGGGAAAACCATTTCGTGAATTCCAGAATGGGATCACCATTCAGATCGTCACGATGCAGCCCACGGTCTGAGTATTCCTTGCGAAAATCGGAAAGGTCCATGGAAAGGTCTTAGGCCCGTCACCACACTTAAGCAAGTGGGGATGGTGGCTCTGCCCGCCCGGGGAACAAGTGTGCTGCATTCTCCTGGGTAATGGCGGCCAAAGCATCCGCTGTCATTCCCAGGGCTTCGGCAAGACGGGTGCCGATGGCAGGCAAATTGGCCGGGTGATTTCGTGCTTCGGATAGGGAATGAGTGATTTGTCCGGCGGGAGGCAACATGTCCGGCGCGTCTGTTTCTAACACGATTCGCTCAGGCGGTAACTGTCGGTAGACTTCGAGCACCGCTTGTTTTTTCGGGTGCAGGAAATAGCCGGAGAAGGAAAAATACGCCCCTAACGGGATCAAACGGCGGGCGATCTCGATGGAGCCGCCGAAAGAGTGCATGAGGAAACGTTCCGGCGGCGGCTCCTTTTGAAAGGCGGCGAAAAGCGCATCCCAAGCCTTCAGGCAATGAATGCTCGCCGGTCTTTCCAATTCGCGGGCGATCCGCAACTGATCGGTAAATACGGGGAGTTGGATTTCCAAGGAGGGCTGAGAAACCCAGCGATCTACTCCGCACTCACCGATGCTCGCGACAGGATGTTTTTCGAGCAGCGCGATCAAAAGCTGCTGCCAGCCGTTCTTCGCAAGATGCGCTTTCCATGGATGGATGCCAAAAGCGGGGAAAACAAACCCCGGTTCGGCCTGCGCTAGCTTTTCAACAGCCTCCCAATCTTCTTCCGAAGTGGCATTCACGACACACCGTGAAATCCCCACGGCCTTCATTTCCCGGATGATTCCCTTCTTTTCCGGGAGGCGTGAGTCTTGAAGATGATTGTGGGTGTCAGTCCAGTTCATAAGGGTGGATGGCAATTGATACCATCCACCATGGGAGTCATCTCTCAATCCTCAACTTCGACGATCAGATTGATCTCGACGGCAACATTGAGGGGGAGTGCTGCGGCACCCAGGGCGGTGCGGGAGTGCTTGCCCTTGTCACCGAAGATTTGGACGAGCAGTTCGGAAGCGCCATTGACCACCTGCGGGTGGCCGAAGAAGTCCGGCTCGGAATTGACGAAGCCATTGAGGGCCACGATCTGCTTCACCTTGTCCAGTGAGCCGATCTCTTCCTGGATCACAGCCAGACGATTGAGAATGATAATGCGGGCACCTTCCTGGGCTTCCTCGATGGAAACATCCGTGGGCACCTTGCCGATGACTTTCTTATCGCCATCGATTGGCAGCCCCCCGGAAAGGAACAGCAGGTTGCCGCTGCGGACGCAGTTCACGTAGGCGGCCACTGGTGCCGGGACGGCGGGAAGGGAAAGGCCAAGGGTGGACAGCTTGTTGAGGATGGTATCAGACATGATGGAGTTCAGTGGGAGACAGGAGTTGGCGCTGGAGTTGGGAAATTGTCAGTCAACAGATTTACCAGCTTGAGTCCGTTAGGGGTGAGGGATGCCTGGTTTCCTTCTCCGGTGACGAGCCCGCGGGTGAGGTAACGATGGGGAACAGTCGAGGGCCGGATGGCCGTGACGGTCGGCTGCGCCACGCTGCGGTTGCTGGGGGAAAATGAAACCGGCAGGCCGGTGGCGCTGAAGCCGATCTCCCATGTGCCGGTGGTGGAAGCTCCTCCCTGGTTTAACCAAGGGTAGCGTTTCACAAAGTCCGGCGTGCCCTGGTAGGGGAGCGTCACCTTGAAATACACCGGAGTATGGGTGACAAATTCGCTGAACTGGAGCTGCGGATTTTTCTGCTGCTCAATAAAAAATCGGGAGACCTCGCAACCTGTGATGTTCATGCCGTTGAAAAGGCCCTGGTAATTCTGGCTGCCGCCAAATGCCTTGTGCCAGTCCTCATAGCGCGTGCTCATCAGCAGGCCGAGTTCCAGATGGACATGGGCGCGGGTGCGATCAATGCCTGCGCCGGTGTAGCCCATCCGGCCCAGAACGGAGCCGCATTTCACCAGATCGCCCGGCTTGCAGGTGATCTCCGCCAAGTGAGCGTAGAGGGAGAATACGGAGGAGTTTTCCCACCGGTGCTCTACCACCACGTATTTTCCATAGTTGCTGCGCCCTGCCAGTTGACTCACGTGCACGACGGTCCCATTGGCAATGCTGCACACCAGATCCAGAGGGTTTCCTGCCTTGTCCCGCTTCACGGGGGCGATGTCGATGCCTTCATGGAACTTGGTGAGAACCACTTCATTCCCCACCCGGATTGGACTGCGCACCAGGCCGAAACTGCCGCCTTCCCATGCCTTGGATGCCACTCCCTCGAAATTCCGATCCACATACATGTAGAATTGATCCAGCTCTCCGGTGAAGAGATGGCGGTTTTCCGTAGGCAGCCGTAACTCGATGGCCGGTGGTGGGGGAATTGCAGGCTCAGCCGGTTCAGTCGGCAGTGGCTGGGCAATGATGCTGGTGCCCAGCGCGAGCAGGAGGGAAAGGATTCGGACCATCGGCTCAGGCATTACTTCTTTTTCTTTTTCTCAGCACCGATGCGGGGCGCCACTTTGTCGTAAAGATTGATTTCCTCCAGCGTCACGCCTTTCCAAATGATGAGGTAGCCATCAGTCACCGGCTTGTCGATGATCACCGCATCCACGAAGCGGCCATTCACCTGTGCGACCAGCCATTTTCCCTGATTGGTATTGGAAATGGCGGCCAGGCGGTTTTTCGCGTTATCCTTCAGCCGGAAGGCCACGCCATAGGTCTGGCCATCATCGGAGGGAAATGGGCCGAAGGCGGCGATGTCCTTGGCCGTCACCTCCGGCACCCGGCGAAAGTAGCGGGTCTGGCCTGCCACCTGGAAGGGAAAGATCATCTTCGGATTGTCGGAAGACTCGGTTTCGATGTGGAAGGAAACATTCGCAGTCTCCCCGGCCTTTCCGCCCGCGTGGGAGACGGATGTGAAGGAAAGAAAAACCAGCAGCAGAAAGGTGGTGGCGCGGAATGGCATGGGGGCAATCAAGCAGAGACAGGCCACAGGACGCAACCGCCAAGTCCGCCTCCCTGCGCATTGCCGTTGACCATTGCCGGAAACATGGCAAAGGCTGCCTTCATGTTTATCGATCACATCCGCATTTTCGCCAAAGCAGGCGACGGGGGCAACGGCGTTGTATCCTGGCGCCGGGAAAAATTCGTTCCCCAGGGGGGGCCGGATGGTGGTGATGGCGGTGCCGGCGGCAGCGTCACCCTGATTGTGGACCCTTCTACCGACAACCTGCGCCAGTATCATTATGATCCGAAGCTGATTGCCGAGGATGGCAAAAATGGCGCGGGCGGCCGTAAAACGGGTAAGGGCGGTAAATCCGTTATCGGCCGGGTGCCTCCGGGAACTGTGGTCTATCGCAGCCAGGCAGTGACTGTGCAGGAAGCTGTCGATTACGAGCGTAGCGAGGAAGGCATCGACATGGAGCCGATCGCTGACTTGACCGAGAATGGTCAGGAGTTCGTCCTCTGCCAGGGTGGCGAAGGTGGGCAGGGCAACTGGAATTTCAAAACCGCCACCAACCGCACCCCTACCGAGCACACTCTGGGCACACCCGGAGATCAGGCCGTGTTTTATCTGGAGCTCCGCCGCATCGCGGATGCCGGGCTGGTCGGTTTCCCAAATGCGGGAAAATCCACCCTGCTGGGCGCACTTTCCCACGCCAAGCCAAAGGTGGCCTCTTATCCGTTCACCACGCTCCAGCCTTCCGTGGGGGTGGTAGAGTTCCCCGGCTATCGCCGCTGCACCGTGGCAGATATTCCAGGCCTGATCGAAGGAGCGCATGACAACCGTGGCCTCGGCCATGAGTTCCTGCGCCACATCACCCGTTGCCGCCTGCTCCTTTTCGTCATCGATATGGCGGGCAGCGAGGGCCGCGATCCCATCTCGGATCTCGAGATTCTCCGTAAGGAAATCAAGGAATACGACGATGAACTCGCCCGCTTCCCATGGAAGATCATCGCCAACAAGATGGATCTCGAAGGGGCTGCGGAAAACCTGGAAATCTTCCGCAATCGTTTCCCGAAAGTGGAGATCATCCCCATTTCCGCCGATCTGGGCGAAGGCCTGGATGACCTGAAACAGATGCTCGACAATGAAGTCGGCTTCCGCTTCGCAAAGTAAAACCCGCAGCGGTCATCTTCCACTGCCATGCATGACCAACTCGCTCTCGTGTTTGTCTACGGCACCCTGCGCCGTGGCGGCTCGAATCATTTCCGTATGCATGGCACCGAGTTCGTGGCCGCAGGCACGGTGAGCGGGCGCCTGTATGCCATCGATTGGTATCCGGGCCTCGTCCTCGATCCTGCGGGTGATCCCATCGTGGGGGAAGTCTATGCCGTGGGCACCGGACAACTCAAGGCGCTGGATGAATTTGAAGGCGTTTCAGCGAGTGAATTTCAGGACAGCGAATACCGCCGTGTGAAAACGATGTTCCTCCCCCAGAAAGGCGATCCCTTTGAAGCATGGGTTTGGGAATGGCTGGGAGCTGTTAGTGAGGGCGCACGGATTCCCCACGGGGATTGGTTGAGAAATTCTTAAAACCGGGAAGGGCTTCGCCTCTGTTATAACGTTCGCTAACGCTCACCTTGGACTCCGCGCTCCCGGTCTTGAACTGGCGTTATCAAGGTAATGCCTCATAAGTTAGTTCGTCTGTAGTTAGGGATTCCGGATCGTAGGAGGTTGTTCCATACAAGAGCATCAGCTTGGCATCCCTTTCGTTTTTCAACTCATTGGCGTCCACACTTTCAGCGACGCGGTCAGCAGATCGCCGATTTATAGTCAGTAAAGCCATTGTAGAGAGCTGGGCGTTTGCAGAAGTTTTCCAGCAAGCCAAGGAATTCCTCACGGTTCATTGGTTCATGAAAGCAGAATACCCATGTAGCGCAATCCATTGCATTTTGCTTCGGATTATCGGCAAACAGCCAAGTGATGGGAGTGTCAGGATTGGTATGAAGCGGGCAAATGCACGGCACACCAATTGCGAGGGGATGCAGAGCCATGCAACTCGTCCACACTTCCGATCTGGACCCCGGTTTTCGTCGTAAAAAAGCAGGGAAGGGATTTATTTATTTTGATCCTGATGGAAAGCGGGTTGTGGATGCGGCTCAGCTCGCCCGTTTCCGTTCGTTGGTAATTCCTCCTGCCTATCAATCGGTGTGGATTTGTGTGCCGGAGAACGGGCACCTACAGGCTACAGGAAGGGATGCCAGGAGTAGGAAACAATACCGCTATCATCCTGAGTGGCGGTTGTCGCGGGACGACCGGAAGTTTTCCCATCTGCTCTCTTTCGCTGAAGCGCTGCCAGGCATTCGGAACCGCTTGGCGGAACTTCTGCGGTCACGGGAAATCACCAGGGAACATGTGGCGGCGCTCGCGCTTTCCATCATCGATCAAACAGGTGCGCGGGTGGGAAACACCGCTTATCGGGAGGAAAATGGCACCTATGGCATCACCACACTCATGAACAAACACGCCGAGGTAAATGGGCAGACGTTGCGCCTTCACTATAAGGGAAAGCATGGCAAGCAGGTGAACCTTAAGCTGCAAAGCCCGGCCCTGGCCCGACGTCTCGCGCGTTGCCAGGATCTGCCAGGACAGGATCTTTTTGAGTATCTGAATGGGGCAGGGGAAGTGGTGCCGCTTTCTTCTTCGGATGTGAATGGCCTTCTGAGGGAAATCGCGGGTGAGCAAACAACTGCTAAAACCTTCCGCACCTGGCGGGGCTCGGTCATTGCCTTTCATCATCTGCTTTCCTGCGATCCAGCAGTCACTGCCACTGAGCTGAAAGCGAATGAAGTGGCAGCCGTGAGGGCTACGGCAGAGGCGCTCCACAATACCATGGCTACTGCCAGAAAATACTACGTGCATCCGAGAATCACCGAAACATGGCTCTCCGGTGAGTTTCCTGAGCTGGTGAGAAAAGCTCGAAGATCCCGGGCATTCTCGCAATTGGGTGACCCGGATGAGATCTTGTTCGCGCGGTTTCTCAATCAGAGTTAATCGTGGCGGCTGTTGGAAAAACGCCGTCACATGGACTAGTTTTCCTTGATTTCAAGCCGATAGAACTGCCGTTGTTCGGTTAGGGGACGGGTGAACTCGATCAAACCACCCTTCACAGGCAAGCCCTGATTTCCCGGAACGTCCCATGGCGACCACTGCTGGAGATCTGTTGAAGCAAGGATTTGGAAGGAACGATTTACGGGCAGGGTAAAGGAGAGCTTCACGGAATTGCTTGTGGTATCGATCCGGGGGCGGAGAGTGCTTGCTCCATTGCCTGGATGGGTCCCTGCCAAATACTCGGCTTCATTGCTTGCCCCATCATGATCCGCATCTCCAGTGGGGTTTCCTTCCGGGCTGGTGGCGGAACCGAATTTCTCCAGGCGCCACTGGTCATACGTCTGCCGGGTAGGCAACTCGCCGTTGATCCATTGAACGATCAGCGCGACATTCGACTGATCGATTACATTGGTGGCGATGGGCGGCATGCGTGTGAAGCCTCCCGTGGCTGCGATGCGCTGAAGAACTATCGAATGGGCAGTGTCCCCTGGAACGATCAGTTGATTGAGAGGATTGCCCCCGTTGTTGGCAGCAGTTCCACGGATGAGGCCGGTTTGGGCCAGAGTGAGGGCTGCGCTTCCATCCCATGCCGTGGGAGCGGTGCCGCCGGAGGTATGGCAGTAGGCGCAGTTCACCGCCAGATAGGAACGGACCCGCGCCTCCACGGAGTAATCACTCTCCTCCGGCGCTACATGGCGGGGCAGCAGATTGGAGGAAGGAGGCTGTGAGCCGGTGAAAAAGCCATTTTGCCGCAGGGTGTCCAGTTGGTTGCCGGTCTGGCCATGGATATTCGCCGCCAGGTTGAGCTGCCGGGTATTGAAGGAAAGGGCGTGTCCCGCCTGGGGGGAGTGGCAGCTCATGCATTCGGAGCGGCTGGGGATGTGCCAGATTTGCGGGGCTTGGGAGCCTCCATCCGTGACATCCAGTGTGAAGTTTTCCCCGCCATCCCCCACCAGAGTGGCCTCCGTGCCTGCCTCATTCCAGCGATAGCTCACGCCATAGGCACCGCTGGTGTTTTTCACGAAAAGCCGTGTTTCTATCCGTTTGCGGACGGGTGGCAGTGATCCGGAATTCCGGTTCATGAGCATGTCGAAATGTTTGACCCAAATGGTTCCGCTGGGCAGGGACCATGGTGCTTCCTTGTTCCAACCGAAGGAGGAGACACCATCCGGTACGATGAACCAGCGCTTCTTTTCTGCATGATCGCTCCAGAAGGGAAGGTTTACCTGATAGGGCAACAGGCCGGGGGAGGGAGAAAGGTCCGAAAGATCCGCGAAAAGGCCGGTAGCACTCAGAGTAGCGGGAAAATCGGCAAGAACAGTATTTGAAACCAACCTGCGCACTTTTCCCCCATTGATGTCCGCCACCAGTACATCCAGATTCGAGGGATCTTCTCCGAAAGCGACGATGCCGCCTTGTCCCAGCAGCCTGGCCACGGTTGGTGGATTGGTGCCATTGCGTTGCAGGGACCAGACATTGCCACTACCGTAGTCCGCAAAAATATATTTTCCTGTTAGTGATCCGATGCGGGTGCCGCGATAGACGATACCGCCGGTAACACAGTAACCATTGAAGTTGGTGGTCGTCCGGTTATAATCATAGATCGGCTTCTCGTGAAATGTTTCGAAATTGGAGGGTGCTGAGGAAGCCTTGGCTCCAGTGCCATTTCCCTCACGGTAGGCCCACCCGTAGTTTTTTCCCCGCCGGATGAGATCCACTTCCTCCAGCACGTTCTGCCCCACATCCCCGCACCACAGTTCCCCGCCGGAATCGAAGCTCATGCGCCATGGATTGCGCAGCCCCGTGGCATAAAACTCCCGCCTCACCTTCCCCAGATCAGCGGTCGGGATGCTCACACCATTGTATTTCCCATCCCAATCACCGCCATTGGCGGAGAGGACATAGGGATTGGTTTTGGGGATGGAAAAATGTGCCGCTCCATTGTTAGTGAGAGGAATGGCGGCGTGAGCGGTGGGTTCCACGTTTCCAGGAGTCCGGTTCACATCAATGCGCAAAATGCCTGATAGGAGATCCTTCGTAATGGTCTGTGAGTTATTCAGCGTATCATTGCCATTCCCTTCATCTCCCACAGAGATATACAAATAGCCATCGGGTCCGAAGTGCATGTCTCCGCCGTTGTGATTCTGTGCCTCATCCCTTTGATCGATGAGGATTTTCTGCACAAAGCTCCCGGGATGATCCGGGTCCGGGGAAAACGAAGCCACTCGCTGATAGAGTCGGCCATTGGAGTTCACCTTGGCCGAGTAAAAGACGTAGAAGGTCTGGTTTGTGGCATACTGGGGATGGAAGGCGATGCTTAGCAGTCCGCATTCCGATGCGGTCTCCAATGTTTCCCCACGTGCACTGAGGACCGTAGGGAGATTCAGAAATACCGATGCCGTGGGAGCGGTAGCCGTCACATCCGGGATGACTTTCACCACCCCTGTTTTTTCGCAGACGAAGATCCTCCGCGTTTCTCCGGGTGGCGTGCGCAGGCACACCGGCTGGGAAAAGGAAAGCCCTGGCAGGGCATCCACCATCGCCAGCGTGGTGGAGGGTGGGGAAGAGGGCACATTCAGGCGCGGATTTGCTACCCGCAGCGTTTCAGAAAACGTCAGGCTCACCGTTCCCGTGGCGTATTGCCCTCCGGTATCCGCTACCTGATAGGTGAAGCCATCCCCGGTGGGCGCTCCCGTGGTCTGGGTATAAAGAATCTGTTGGTCAGCAGTGACCACAGCATTTCCAAACTGGGGAGCCTGGAGGATCTGCAACGTCGAGCGATTGATCGACCCCGTGTCATTCGCCAGCACATCCAGCCGGAGCTTCTGGCCGCGGTGCATGGTGGCTGTATCCGCTCCCACGGTGGGTGCCGCCAGGATACGGGATCCCGGCACTGCTGCGGCAAGAAGGATGGTGGCACTTGCTGCTCTCATGGTGGGAAGTGATGATTCACAAAAAGCCGCACCCTCCCCCCGGAGCCGGGGACTGTCAATAGAGCGAAATGAAGAGAAATGCCTGATTTTCAATCCTTGATACAGGCTAATCCAGGCCACCTATTCCCAAACAGTAGGGAAATGGTGGAGCGTAGCGGATTCGAACCGCTGACCCCTTGCATGCCATGCAAGTGCTCTACCAACTGAGCTAACGCCCCTTTCGGGTGCCCCCTTCGCGGGGTGCGGCGGATGTTTATGGGTGAATGCGCGGGCGGGCAAGACGTTTTTCGGAAAAAACGGGGAAAAGATGGGAATCGCTGGGTGGGAAGGATTTCCAGATGAATGAACGCGTTTCTCCGGAGAAAATGGGGGGAATTTTTCCGGAGTCGCGTCCTCAACGTGAGGGGGCGGGGGGGAGGAGATTCAAGACGGGGGGAGTCTCTTT
>Ga0157373_10001242_pt1 | contig 19486 bp, 16 predicted proteins | sample C65metaG_FD_113460 | JGI IMG/M metagenome (GOLD analysis project Ga0157373, IMG submission 113460) | Corn rhizosphere microbial communities from Kellogg Biological Station, Michigan, USA - C6-5 metaG | ecosystem: Host-associated > Plants > Roots > Rhizosphere > Soil | place: USA: Michigan... | reverse complement strand
CGCGCGAGCGGGCGTCGGTCATCGGCTATTCGCTCATCCGCCTGCCCGACTAGGAGAAGTGGAGCGGCGACGGCGCGGGCATCAAGGCGATTACCGGCGGCGATGCGGTGTCCGTTGAGCCGAAGTACCGCGACGCCTACTCCACCCACATCCCGGCGGTGATTCTGGCCGTGAACAACAACCCCATGCGCTTCACCGACCGCAGCGGGGGCGTATCGCGCCGCCGCGTCATCCTGCACTTTGCGGAAATCATCCCGGCGGACGAGCGCGACCCGCAGCTGAAGGAGAAAATACAGGCGGAGCTGGCCGTTATCGTGCGCCAGCTGATGCAGCGCTTCAGCAGCCCGCAGGACGCCCGCGCGCTGCTTCAGCAGCAGCAGAACTCCGGCGAGGCCATGCGCATCAAGCGCGACGCCGACCCCATGGTGGACTTCTGCGGCTACCTGTTTGCCACCGCTGAGCCGAACGGCCTGCACATGGGTAACGCCAGCATCCGGCCTCTGCAACCCCGCCGCTACCTCTACCACGCCTATCTGGCGTACATGGAGGCCAATGGCTACCGCAACCCGCTCAGCATGAAGACCTTCAGCCAGGCGCTGGAGAGCATCCTGCGCGAGTATGGTAGGAGCTACCTGAAGCGGCGCACGAAAACAGGCGTGCAGACCAACCTCGGGCTGACTGACGAAAGCAGCGCCGACTGGCTGCCGAAGTGCGATGACGTGAACTCAGTATGACAACCCGAACCGGCGAAATCCGGTTTTTTTAAGTACGTCTTTCACTCTGCATTAATGGTGGTAGCTAATCACCACGTATGGTTAGATACAAGGAAAGGGTTGGGTATTGGCAGAACCTATCAGGCCGTAACTGGATTCGCCAGGCTACCGGCGCCATTTGGCCACTTTGCCCTAGCTGACATCAACTAGCGCCTTCATGCACTCCCGCGCATAAAACCTCTACTTCTCCAGAATTTTTAAATAATCACAGGACGTATAAATGGCACGCTACAGGATAGGAAACAGGTATCTTTCTCAGGTCGAATACGATACTGGAATGGAAATGGGTGTGTGGTTTTTTTCTTGCAGGAGCAGTCATTACAGGATGGCTCGTACATACCTATCTGGTTAATCCGCACTGGCATCAGGCGATACGTTTTTTGTTACCACCATACCGGCAGTTTTCGCTGGCTGGCTACTCGTAAAAATCCGGTATTACATTATGATGCTGATGGCTCTGGCCGTAGTGCTTTTTATCGCTGCCCTTGTGATCGGAATTATAGTTTAGCGACCTTTTAAGTCATAGCCTTAAATATTTTACATACATATTCGCGATAAGAGCTGACATGTTCATTCACCATTATACAAGAGCAGCTACACTGCCACTTATTCTTGCTAGCGGCAAAATACGCTTTACACGTGCAGACCTGCTTGATGACGCCAGCGAAATGCCATTCGAGACTGCGCATCTTACTCCACAGCACTACTTTATAAGTTCGTGGACACACGCGGACAAAGAACAGTCCGGACAGTGGTATCGTTACGGAGATCTGGACCGTGGCATCCGGATCAGTCTCCCATCAAGTCCCTTTTCATTTAATCTTCTCGATGGCACTGTTCCCGAGGGTACATCCCATGGGATCCGAGTAAAGAACATTGAAGCACCGTTTACCATGACTACCATGTTGGGCAGAGGCTACGTTTTAATACCTTATCAAGAAATGCGCTCAGAATTCGCCGGGTGTGTTAAATATGTCAAAGATCCTTCCGCCTGCGCGAAGACCTTCTACAGAACATCGTGTAAAGAAACCCGGCTCAAGACGCCAGGCCGTCTCGGACGGATAAAGTCAGAGTTCTGGTGCGATCAGCATGAGTTCAGATTCGTACTCATGGCTTGTAAGGGACCCGAACTCAGTTTGGAAGTCAGCACTGAGGAATACGGAGATTCTCTCAGTAAGTTATACGAAGCCTGCGAAGCTCATGGCCAGTCCACCCCTGCGTCAGAGGTGGAGTTTATTGATTTGCCCCTGCGCGAAAATATCTTTGATGAACTCGTAATCACACTGGGGCCGTGCATCTCCGATGACGACCGCGAAATGGTTGTCAAAGCAATGGTCCGGTATGCTCCCTCAGGCAGGATACAGGAAAGTGCAATGAACATTCGCTATAAGTAAAGTAATGAATCTGGTTGAATAATCGGGACTATTAGCTCATATTCTTAATAATTATTGAGGCAACCAGCTGGAACGTTCGACTTCGATACAGGCCTGTAACATGCCTAAATCTGATATCTGTTCCCTGACGGCGGAATACACAAAGTTAATTAAACTCTACGCTTCTCATACCGATGAAATAAACTCACTTATCTGTAAACAGGAATGATTTAAGATGAAGAACAGAAGAATAATATCAGGGGTTGTCACTGCCTTATTACTGAGCTGCGCGACAGCAACCCCAGCGACTGAAGTTTCAACGGAGTCTGTTAATCCTCAGAATCTGGGGCTGTCTGCAGCCAGTTACGGTTTGTTTAGCTACAAGAATGACGATGCTCTGATTAAGTCTGTAAAAATTATTCAGCAACTTGGCTATCAAAGTAACACACCTGCTGATGGACTTTCTCTGGATAGTTACCGCGGGGGCGTCGTTATCTTTACACCAGAAGCAGAAGGAAAACAGCTTCTTGCGGGAAATGCTCTTGGCGCATTAGGTTATAATATGCAGCCGCAGAACCTGACTAACGAGGATGCGCTGGTTGTTAAAAACACCCCGATAGGAACGAATGCCTTGGGTAAAGTTGTTAAGCAGTCCTATGAAATTATTTACAACGGTCAGCGTTCTAAGGCAAGCCAGCCAATTGTGATACCGCCGAATGGTTTAGCTGTTACATTTGTTAAAATAGGTGAAGGTAAACTTTTGGTAATGACAACGTCGGCCGAATAAAAGTCGTCTGAAGACTTAATGACCAACTAAAAAATTAAGCCTGTCATTACGACAGGCTTAATCTCAGGTTAAAAAATATTCCTGTTGTCAGATTCCGGATATGCTGGTACGGTCCTGTGACTTCATCAGACCTTTACAAAGTTAAGAACGAGATACATCAGGCTGCCAGCAATTATTGAATTAAGCTCCGGCACGCCGTACGTCACTTAATATCCCGCTACCGCGCCCTTAGACTCGCGATTATGGCATTCCAGCCAAAGTTTTTCGTAAGCTGGGTGAGAATTCCATGAAGATGCTGAGACCGTTTGTCACCAGCTGCGTGCTGTTGAAGCTTTCCCTAAATGTGCCCGACACAAAACCGCATGCGTAATCCCACCGGCCGTTCTGGCCATCATCTCAATCCCTCCTGATGCGTCTGCATGTCCAGGCGGTATACTGTGTTCAGGAGGAGTTGCCATGTCACATAATATTGCAGCAAAAGACAGGCTTGAGCGGGATGAAATCAATGTTGATCTCGCTGTTTCAGGCGTTGCCGGGAAAGAGCGGATGAATAACCCCGTTATCCCGATGGAAACAGAATTGCAGCAGCCAGAAGTACTGTGGGAATATTTCCGTGAGCGCCTCGACTATTACCCGCAGGTTGCCCAGACGCTGCCAAAGGGCACCGATCCGGTTTACCAGAAAGAGGACAAGGCCGAAGGAAACTGATGACAGGCCAGCTGATGGCGGGACGGACGTTCCTGACCGTCAGGTTGCCAGTCATCACGCGCAGCGGTATCTTCAGACCCACATCAGGAAGATAGCTGCAGCTGCGGTTACGGGAGCGGAAAGAGGATACAACTGAAGAGCTTGGACAGACCTATTTCTATGCGGGGCGCCCGAACCTCTCTGCCGGTGAACTGTTCTTTATGATTTTTTGTGAGCAGGTAGCCGTCCAACTGGGAGTACGGGATTTCTCTGCCATTGTTGCCGTTCTCTCCGGTGCAAACGTACTGCCTACCCGTACTAAACCGGGAGGGGCTGTCAGGGGAACGTCGCTGGCCTCGCGGGCAGCCAGGCGCGCTTCCGGTGATGCCACTTTTCCATGGGGCATCAAACTGCCCTCGTTTGTCGGAGGATATCCGCCCTCCACGCTGAGAATACGCATGGTCGCCAGAATTGGTACCTTCACCGGACGGGCAATTCCGGTTCTGGGCTGGGTCATTCTGGCATCTGACGTGTCACAAATCGCCTATCACAGCGTCCTTGAATACAACCGGATCGCGCGGGGAGAGAATAAACTATGGTAACCGACGAACTCGATGCGAAAGTTTACGCACTGGTCAGGCGTCACAACGGAAGGGGCGTTTTCACAGAGCAGGAGCTCAGACCAGAAACCGATCTGGATGCGGATCTTCATCTCAGTGAAGATGAGGCGCAGTCGCTGATGGATGAATTTTTTAATGAATTCAACGTCAGCAGGGAGAGCTTTACTCTTGCAACGTACTATCCGCCTGAGCCGCCCCTGCTGAAGATACTGAATCCTTTCCGGCGTCAGCGATGCGTTCCTGAAGCCCCTGACTTTACTATCTCAATGTTAATTGAATCAGCCCGCGCAGGACGCTGGCGCTACGAATAAGCAGGCCCGTCCGGGTACGGGCCCCGCAGCAGCAGGGTACATCCCAGTTCCCGTTCTTAGTAGCAGGTTCCGTCAATGCACCATGTTCTGGCCGCTTCATCACCGCTCAGCGTGAGGTTATATTCTGGTTCCTGCACTTCAGTTCCCGGCTCAGCTCAGACACACTCGTCCACCGTCGCAACTTCTTCGCTTTTCAGAACCAGCACGGACAGGTCACCGCTGCCAAAAAAGTGGCAGTCCGATTTGACCAGAGACATTGTGCCGTATTCCCTGAGATGACCCTTGCAATATTTGTTAAGTTCCAGACCTCATATCGCCGATTTTAAAACCCAAAAAACGAAAAAACATAAAAACAGCCCAGTAAAAGAGTGGTGATTTCAGAGACTATTTTTTGTCTGCCTGCCGTTTTCCCTGTCATGTCGGTAACCCCCACAGATAATAAGTCAGAGCGCTGATAAAGAACCGGACGTCGTGGCACAGCAGCGCAGTCCAGGGTTTTATGGATACGGGGTTCAGGTATTTGTGCTGGGATTATTCACACGCGGAAAGTCCTCTGGCGATTGCCAACGATAGACGGGAGCTGCGTCTCGCCAGCCTGTGAGCCGAGCTCCAGCAGCGTTTCTGTCATGCGCGCATCCACTTCCCGGTTCAAGTTAAAAAACGCCTCAAGCCGGGCATTCCTGAGCGCGGCCAGATTACGCTGCTTGCTGGCGACTTCCAGCTCAGAAGCCGGTTAAGGATAAAACATGCCGTCACGGAGATGGCTCTTCATGTAGCTTGTGTTCATGCAGGAGGACTGAAAACAGGACCAGAGCGACGCTTATTTAAAATAATTCGGTTTATTGCAAAATGTTTCTTCATGGTTACGGGTGATTCTTCATATAGTGGTAATAAAGTTGCTTGGGACAAGGAAAAAGGTCTATGTCAGTTGGTTCCAGATGGTACAAATTTGATTTCCATAACCACACACCAGCCTCTAATGATTACCGGATGCCTGACATTACGGACAGAGAGTGGCTGCTGGCTTATATGCGTCAGCAGGTTGACTGTGTCATCATCAGCGACCACAACACGGGTGCGCGGATCGACCAACTTAAAAACGAGCTACAGAACATGGCCCGTGACGCGCAAACCAGCGATGCGTTGGACTATCGCCCGCTGACCCTGTTTCCGGGCGTGGAGCTGACGGCCACCGGCAACGTTCACATTCTCGCGGTACTGCACACCGACTGTAATGGAGCTGATGTTGAAAGGCTTATTGGTCAGTGTAACAATCATTCCTCCATTCCCCGCGGCGAACCTAATCACCAGCTTGTTCTGCAGCTTGGTCCCGCCGGGATTATCAGTGCCATACGTCAGCATCCAGAAGCTCTGTGCATTCTTGCACATATAGATGCGGTCAAAGGCATTCTCAGTCTCACCAATCAGGGCGAGCTGGAAGATGCGTTCCGGGCGCAACCGCATGCTGTCGAAATAAGACATCATCCGGATGCTATCACTGACGGAACCCATAAACGCCTGATTAACAACCTTCCCTGCCTGCGCGGATCTGACGCACATCATCCTGATCAGGCTGGTGCGCGCTACAGCTGGCTAAAGATGTCATCTCCAGATTTCAACGGGTTACACCACGCTTTGCTTGATCATGAGAATTGCGTTCTTTTTGATGTATCTCCGCCTGAGGAACCCGCTCTTCAGCTGCGCAGCCTCAGGCTCAGAACCCGCCTGTGTGCACCTGCCAATAATGAAAAGGCTAATGTTGAATTCAGTCCCTTTTATAACGCCGTCATTGGTTCCCGCGGCAGCGGGAAGTCCACGCTAATTGAAAGCATTCGCCTGGCAATGCGTAAAACTTCCGGATTAACGGACCAGCAGAACAGAAAACTTGGAGCCTTCAAAAGTATCAGTAAAGGTGGTATGGAAACAGATTCAGTAATTGAATGTGTGTTTCGTAAAGATGGTGCCGATTTTCAACTCAGCTGGCGGCCGGGTGATGCACATGCACTGCATATCCTGAGGGATGGCGAGTGGGTCGAAGATACCAACTGGGCCGCCGATCGTTTTCCGCTTTCCATATTCAGCCAGAAGATGCTTTATGAGCTGGCATCAGATAACGGCGCCTTTCTGCGCGTCTGTGATGACAGCAGCATCGTTAACAAGCGGAATTGGGCTGAACGCTGGGATCAACTGGAGAGAGAGTTTAGAAACGAGCAGATTACGCTCAGAGGACACAACGCACGCCGTCTGAGTGCACGGTCGCTTTCCGGAGAACTGGCAGATGCTGAACGCGCCGTCAGCCAGCTAACTGAAAGTGCTTATTATCCTGTCCGTCAGCGGCTGTCACAGGCTGAAGGAGAGTTGTTTCAAGCAACGTCAGCGCTAAAAGTTCACTCAGAGCGTATTAACTTATTAATTTCTTTTATCACGGAGTCACCTCAGACAGAATTCCCTGCGGAACCTTCTGCTGAACTGGCAGCATTTCTGCAGACTCTGTCATTAGCACAGCAGGATTTTGAGAGTGAACTCAGTGCGTTCCTGAGTAAAAGTAGCACCACTCTGTCAGAAATCGGTAATAGTAACTCTTTGTCGGCGCTCCGTGCGACCGCACAGACCGAGAAAGAAAATGTAACGCGTGAGGCTGAAGTACTGCGGGCGCAAGGACTCAACCCGGATACGTTAAATGAGCTCATGGAGCGGTGTGACAGGTTAAGACGTGAACTTAAAGAATATGACGGTCTTGAAGATATCATCACGGCATCGGAGCATCGAATCGGTCTGTTAGACGGCCAGATGCGTGAGCATCGAATGATGCTTACAGAAAAAAGGCGTGAATTTATTGCCTCCCTACAGCTTCAAGATCTAGAGATTAAAATACTCCCCCTCTGTGCACCGTATGAGACTGTAGTGATGGGATATCAGAACACTACAGGCATAACCAATTTTTCAGATCGTATCTATGACGCAGAGGACCAGAGCGGACTGCTTCACTCTTTTATCAGTAACCGGCCTTTTAACCCCATACCTTCTGCTACGGAGGAAAAATATGTTCTCCTTGATGCCCTCAAAAGTCTGCATCGAGCAATTAAAAATGACGATCCTGCTGCCGGGCTGGAGTTGCATGGGACTTTCCGAAACAGGCTAAGAACTCTGCAGGATGAAGCATTGGATTCCCTGATGAGCTGGTATCCGGACGACGGAATTTTCATCCGTTACCGCGCACCCGATGGAAGGATGGAAGACATAACTTCAGCGTCACCGGGACAAAAAGGCGCGAGCATGCTGCAGTTCCTGCTTTCTTACGGTACCGACCCACTCTTACTCGATCAACCCGAGGATGATCTTGACTGTCTCATGTTGAGTCAGAGCGTCATTCCTGCCATTACAGCTAACAAAAAAAGACGGCAACTGATTATTGTGTCTCACTCTGCGCCGATAGTCGTTAACGGTGACGCAGAATATGTTATCAGCATGAAATACGATAAGTCAGGATTAAGGCCCGATCTTTGCGGCGCGCTTCAGGATAGTCACATTAAGGCGCTAATCTGCCAGCAGATGGAAGGCGGCGAAAAGGCATTCCGTTCACGCTACGCGCGTATTCTTAGCTAACGTTACAAACCAGACAGGAGATATGATGACGGTATTTTACATGGATGAGAGTGGATTTACCGGGGCGGATCTTCTTCAGAAGCTTCAGCCTTTTCAGGGAGCCTCGGCTCTCTGCATATGTCCTGACGACGCCCGCTATCTCATCCGTCAGCACTTTCCTAAGCTGAAAGCACCGGAGCTGAAATTCAGCTCGTTGATTAAGCGCGACACCAACCTAAAGCCTCTATATGAGTTGCAGCGGGAGCTTTTGGCTAACTTCCCTTGTGTAATATGCGTAGCAGACAAAAAATTTATCCTTATTCTGCTTTTCGTGACGCACGCCGTTGAACCCTGGTATCACGCTAGAGGAGAAAACCTTCTTCGCGACGGACGACATTTTTTGCTGGCATCAATGGCTTATTTTGCAGGCCCGACCCTGCTGGGTAATGACTTCGAACTCATCCTGCGGCGCTTTCAGCAGGCAATGAGGGAGAAAACGGACGCAGCTGTCCTGGCTCTCACTGACACCATCCGGTCCATAGAATGGACCGTTCTTAGTGAACTTCTGGGACCGCTCGCAACCGGAGCTCCGGAGTGCATAGGTGAAATACTTGATAAGGGCACAACGACAGACGCCTCCTTTATCATTCTTAATGCGCTTATTTCACGCACAGAGCTGATGGCTGATGGTGAATATCGCGTGGAGCACGATCGTTCCAAAAATCTGCTGCAGTATAATCATCATCTGTCCCGTTTCATTGAATGCTCTCAGCCAGCAGAATTTAAATTATCAGCTCATGCTTCTGTCAGCTATCCGCTTAAGCTGACTGACGTCTGTCAGGTTGATTCGGTAGACAGTCCTGGAGTGCAGCTTTGTGACGTGTTGGTAGGGGGGTGCATTCGCGCGCTGCACGAGCAGATTCGTGATGGTAAAGCTGGCTTCTATTCACCGGCAAGGCTTTACGAGGATCACCATTTCATTGGCTTCAAGGCGGAATATGATTTAACCCGTGATAGTATTTTCAGAAAGGGTGGCCAGAATGCAGAATACGTCGATTTTATAAGCAAAATTTTGGGCAACAACTGAAAAATGACCGCCAGAGGCAGCGCGCGAAATACACGTGTAGTTCCGGCTGACGTACTCTTAAGTCTAGGACAGATTATGGTTTCCCACTGCGGTGTTAGCATCGTGAAAAATTATTTTCTAGTAACGTGTGAACTGACAGATCTCATTATTGAAGGTACAGATGACGAACTCACATAATGAATTGAAACTAAGAGAATGTGATATAATTCCGGAAAGTGTCATAATCCGGTACACGTCAGGAACGATAATCTAAAAAAATACTTCAATGAGTAATACTTTGACGCTAAATACCAATATGCGGCTGAAATAGGAAGTCCTTAAGCTGTGTTGGGAATATTTTTTTGATAAAAAGTGTAGATATTTATTTTTTTAATTTATTGATTTTTTCATGAAATAAAGAGTGTGCCTGAATGAGCCGTTTCTTATATAAATATATGAAGTTGAGAGATGATTTTTTTGCTGAGCCGATGATTAGAGCTACGCCAGCTAAGCATCTTAATGATCCATTTGAAGGATGCTTTAACCAAGAACAAGTCCGAGATGCATATCTTAATCATCAAAATCATTTTAAGAAATTAGGTGAAGATGTCTGGGATGAGCTTGACGATAATTCAATCACGGATAGTATGGGATTCCTCGAGTCAGACATTAATGAACTTGGCGTCATCTCACTAACAGAGAGTTATAATAATACGTTGATGTGGGCACATTATGGTGATGAACACAAAGGCGTTGTTGTCGAATTTGATTTTGATGTCCCTTTTTTTCATCTTCAATACACAATGTTGACGGTCGTTCAGTACGATTTAAAAAGGACTTTATGGCCACATGTTTTGAGTTACCAGAGAAAGTAGATTACAGGCGCAATTTTCCTGATTTTAAGAGGCCTGAATTTTCCAATCCTGATAAACCATTTGAGTTTCACTGGAATAAGTTTTATCGGACTATCCTTTTTACTAAATCTATTGACTGGATTTATGAGCAAGAGCAGCGTTCAGTAGTACGTTTATATGATGCTGATTTAATTATATGCAAAGATAATGACCATGTTCGATCTTGCTGCGTGGAACATGCTGAAATTATTGTAGAAAAATATGATGAAACTAACATAAAAATTATTTTCCCTGATGAGTATGAGATGCATGAGGAAATGGGAGATCAAAGCATCAAAAAGGAAGTTTTCAGAAGGATAACAGACCATGATGCAATGTATTTTTTCAGAATAAATCCCCTCGCGATATCCTCCGTATATTTTGGTTGCAAATCAAATCGTAAAAATTCAATTTCGAATATATTAAATAATTATTCACTTCAACATCTAAATAATGTTCATGTTATGGCTCCCGGTGAAAATATATACGAATTTGTTCCGAGTAGGATAAATTTTCGTGATATTGTTAAGTGAATTCGTTAGGCTATGTTAGGAGACGGATCTTTGGATAGAAAACATGCTGTTTTAATTAGTAATAGTAAATATAGTCTTGCCGGTTATGATTTAGATACGCCGGATAATGATATTGCAAGCATTGAAAATTCGATAATTAGCCGTGGCTTTACAGTTGAAAAACACTTTAATGTTGCTGCCGATGGTTTTGGAAATATTTTCGAAACATTGTCGAGGGATAATTATTATGACTTGTTGTTTTTCTATTACTCAGGTCATGCTATTGAAATAAGGGGGAAAGGTTATCTCCTACCGGTTGATCTTCCTGATTTAATCCCTTTTTTAGTTGCTAGCTATGCCTTCAGTGTCGATAAGATTGTTAAATCACTGGAGAGTACCACTAAAACAAAAATCATTATTTTAGATTCCTGCCGCATTGGTATTAATGGCTGGTCAGATACTCAATTAACTGATTTTGAAAGTAATCTTGAAAATAAAAATGATTTTGTTGTTAGTTATCAGAATGTTGCAATAGCTTATTCTACTAGTTCGGGCGCTGAAGCTTATGATGGCAACGGCATAAGTCATTATGCACGAAGCCTTAGCGAACAGATGCTAAAGCATAGAATAAACATTGACGATGTTTTCAAGAACGTGGGGGCATTAGTGAGTAAAATTCCGCCTCATAATCAGCGCCCTTGGTTTTACTCAAGTCTGAATGAGTCACTTACGTTTAGCGACCTGCCTGAATATCATTATACACATTCAATAAGAGTGCCGCTAAGTGGTGTAAAAACTAACCTGGAGTGTTTGAATGGACAACTGGTTATTTTTGGGGAAAATGTAAAAATCTATACACTTAATGGTGCGTTATGTCAGTCAATATTCAATGCTAAGAATGATATTGTTGGTTTAGATTATTCACTTACAACATCTTATATAATAGCCACCATAAATGGAGACATCATTTCTGAAAGTTTTAGATGTAATTCACCTATTGATAATGAGTCTCTTGTCTGTATTAAAGTTAGTCAGGATGGAAGGTTTTCTGCTTTAGTAGGAACGACGCAAATTGCTATTTTGGATAATATTACTAGAAATTATGAGGTCATCGATTCTTGTCATGATAATTTCTTTTCTGCACGCTTTGTCGACGATGCGAATCTTTGGGTCGGTGCAGTAAATGGTTTAAAAGTTATCACTTTTAGTGACAGAATTGAATCTGTAGCTGATATCAATATCGATGGTGCCCTTTATGTCTACAGTATGGATGCCATAGAAGCTAATACTATAGCTTTATCTTGCTCCGGTGGTAAAATTATATACATTGATAAAAATGATTTTCACATCGTGAATAATACTTTTTTAGGAGGAACCGTTCGAACAGTATCCGCAAGAAGAGGATCGATATTTAACTTTGTAAATGATAGTGAAATCATGGATAACTTTATCTATAGGCCTTGGTTAATTGGCAATGAAGACCTCGACTTTCTAGTGGGGAACTTGTCGAGTAATAATATTTTATATATTAAATCTTCACCAATAGATCCAATTTTAATCGCTGCTAGTGATGAAGGGGTTGTTTATTTTATAGATAGAAGGGATTTTAAAATGTATCATTCTATTAATATAAGTACCTTTGATAACAGAATTAATGGAATATCATTTGATGAAAAAGGTACAGTTTTAATTTTAACCGCTGATGGGAATGTTCATTATTATTTTAGGGGTGAGGCAGATTACGGTCAAGCGATAAAATATATTGACGATATGTATTGCTAAACTTAAATTAAATGATTTATTTTTTTTAAATTGAAGTTTCAGCCTCGCCTGCGTGCAGATGCGGGCGAGGCCGCCATACAGTAAAACTGCTGTTTCAGGGCACCTGAGGACAGCTGACGCAGCAGAAATTCAACCCAGGTGATCTCCACGCCGTACGGCATGGTCGGCATGAACGCGTCCGTTTTGGCGCGGTAGTCTACTACCCGGGCGCATCGCTACTGGCATCTGCCTTTTAAAAGGTTCCACCCTCTACGCAGGAGCTGATCAAGAAACGTCTCTCGCGTCAAAGAGGGGGTTCTGACAGCATCGGTAATAATGGCATTAAGCGTTCTTCTGGCCAGACTGCGGGCCTGCAGGATGTGTTCTCCGGGAATTTTTTCCAGCGTATCACCATGTACATAGTTATTGCGTGCTTTGTATAAAACATGCATGACCTCCCAGGCGGATGCATCACTGAGCAGTCCGGCCAGCCGGTATTTTAACTGTGCAGTAGCCCCCAGCTTTTTGAGTGGCCCCTCCAGAGACTTATTTTCTGATTTGCCACCAACGCAGGCGTCAATCACGACAATATGCGCCAGAAACTCGTCCACGCCATCTGACATGAAGGCTTTCACGAACTGATGCCGTGCGGCAGCATTGATGAGTCCACGGGATACAGCTGTTTCAAGGTGCTTGCAGACATCTGCGTCAATGACAGGCACCATCTGGTCACGTGTCAGGCTGTGACCATAGCTGTGTGGCTCTTCATATTCGTGCCAGCCCCCTTCTTCATCGCAATATGCACGGGGGATCCAGGTGAGCGAGGCGGCGGACGGGGCTGGTTTTTTCGGCCCGAAAATATCATCTGACAGCGTATGCACCCAGGGAATACGGAAGGGGCGCCACTGAAAGTCCTCGCTGAGATGACACTCCTCCCAGGCAATCAGCATCAGCAAAAAAACAGCTTTTTCCACGGCTTCCGAATGATGCGTTTGATAGGGATATACCGTTCCCGGTTTGTCCCCGCAGGTATTCCATCCCCAGTAGCGCTCAGAAAAATCTCTGCTCAGCGCCTTATTATCCCCGACCTCCAGCCACAAAAACTGCGATAACCCCGCCGTGTCTGCAGACGCATAGCCGGGAAGTCTCTGCATCGGCAAAGAATTAAGCATTCCGTCCAGTTCCTGTTTACTGAATCGCCTGATACATAAACCTGCGGTCTCAATCGGCGGTATATCGCCAGCGCAGTCCAGCGGACAGAGGTAAGTGTGATGCTCGAGACACCTCATCAGCGCCTCGTGGCAGAGTGCTGCTGTCTCTGACATGCCGGTTGCGGCCAGCGGGGAGCCGGCAGTAAAAAAGCAGGGAAGCCCGAGTTTCCGGAGTCCCTGAAGCAGAAAGGGATCTAATAAATTCCCTTTAATCCGGGCATAGCAATGCTTATCTGTCATTTCCCTGAAATGCAGAAACGCCGGAGAGTTGAATACGGCGCTGTGATCCATGCCCGCAGGCAACAGCCACATCCGGTCAAATGCGGCAATAAATTCATCCGGAATTGTTGGTGCCATTGCTGCCTTTCCTCTGCTGATGCTGAGCTTCAGTATATCCCGTAAAACTTAAAAAAAATTACCGGTTTTTCTTCCTTATACATCCGCATCAGCTATTATATCTCCGCCGCCATACAGACCCGCGTACACATCGCACTACCGGGCAAGCACGGCCCTGTGATCAATGAATAGCAAAAAGGATCATTCCAATGATTATTCCATGCTCATTTTACCAATCACATTTTCAAGACAATATAGGGACGAATGGATTTAGATGTCAGCATTTTTTTCCTATAATGAGTTAACGTAATTAGAAGCGATTTCGTGACTCGTATCCCTCCCCATCATCAGAGCGATAGGGGAAACTATTGGAAAATTAATTTAATAATAAGGATTTTAGATGTTTGAGATTTCTGCACGCACAGCTGCATCACGAGCATTAAAATGCATTATAGCAATGGATATCTGCACTATTGGAATAATTAAAGACGTGCGGAGTGTTTCAAATGGGACGGATGAAAATAAAAAAAAGAGGCGCCAAGACCTGATATCTATGGCCCGAACAGGCAGATACCAATTTTCATTTGTTATGGCCATCGTTGAGAAGGCGACAGATTTAGAACATCCGATGACCCTTAAAGAAATGATTGCGCGATTTCAGAAAGACTATCAGAGCTTGTCAGCTTATCTGAGTCCGGGCAACATGTGTGAAAGTCAGAGTCAACTTAAAAGTCTCATTAAGATAATAATGGATGAAAACTTTAGCATCAAGGAAAGAGCAGAGCTAAATATTGAACAGTATCTTGATTTTCTGTTTTTCTACAATGACTTAGGCATTAAGAAGGATCCCGAACCAGCCTCTGAACGATTGATTTTAGCAAAAAAAATAACTGACTACGGCGAAGAGTTGGGAATAAGCCGCGGGCATCCTGTTATTGCAATTTGCGTTGCTTCTATTTACGGATGCGAAGGCGCAAGAAGGATATTGAAGGTTGAAGGAAAAGGCGGGTTCAACGCGAGTAACGCCCTCGGAGATATTATGTCTTTCTATCGAATTGCGAAAGCCCGGCATATGCTCATTAAAAATGTTCCAGGAATCAGAATTGAATTCAGGACTGAGGATAAAGGTCTAGAAAGCATGCATGAATTCTACTCAGCCACTGTTGTTGACACTATTGATGATACGTCATTGTTGTCTGTTTTTGACCTAAATGACAAGAAAATGTTCCCCAGGCTCACAAGTAAAGCGAACGGTATTAATAAAAAAGAACGCGATGCGCTTTATGAAATGCTTGACTTCAGGAAGCCCCAAAAAGCATCTGCATGATGACAAAATAAAAAACACTGATAAGTGTTTTGCGAAAATAAAAACAGTACTGCTTATCAGTTCTTAAATTGTGAAACAGGTGGGTTTTTTAATATTAAGAATTTTTTCAGATGTTATTTTTGTAGGGACGATATTTTAAATCGCATAGTACCCTTTTCCGTATTGTATAATTTCGGCAGCAGACTTCGAGCTGAGAAGATAATCGCTTTACACAGGCATCAGTACTTCTGGCCATAGAGGTATATCCGCATCCAGACCGCGGACACCCCGAAGTGAAATTAAAATTTTGGGTACTCTGGTTAAGCGGTTCGTTCCGCCCTGGTAAGCTTTTGAGTGATCCTCTGCCAGAACGGCGATGTCGTGTAGGACTCGCAGCGGTTGATGAGTTGAAGTACATTACAGTTGTCTTTGTAATAGTTTCTGACCTGGTTCATACGGGACTCTGTTTCACTCTCCGGAAAGTGTGTTTCCACCCATTCGTTATCATTTCTTCTGCTTTTCTTTATCAGCTTCTCATAGACAGGACGGAATATGCGGTCCTGCAGATGGTGACCATTGATGAAAAGCAGTGCGTTTTCGGGCGAGATCCCTTTTGACCTTAACGTCATTTCATGGTGTTCAAGACTTTCCCGATCGCTTATTGACCCAGCATGGGTGGCTTTATAAACCCCTACGGACTGGCTGAGGCTCTGAAACGCGTTTTCATTGATATTGAGACTGTCGTCAAGAATAAAAACGCCGTCGGGTAACCTGAAACACTGGTTAAAATCTGATTCTTTAAATCGTTGCTGATCCTGATTATGACGCCATGAGAAAACTAGCAGCGCGCCATAAACGGTAACGGAAAACCGTCGTAAAGCTTCCTGTATCTGGCTGTGCGTTTTCTCATACAGGTGAATGCAGTCCGTTAACTCTTCAATACTTTCCGGGGTATGAATAAAGCTTTCTCTGGAATAGCAGAAGGTATGTAACACGAACGGATTCGCGTTGAGCTCCGCGGAAAACTCATTTCTGTCAGGGCATAAAAAATCATAATCGCTGTCAACGGCAATGAGATAGTCTTTATGCAAGTGTTGGTATTGCTGCTCCAGCCTGCGTTTCCCCGCTTCACTGCCCTGAGAGAAGGGCTTAATATCATACCTGCCGGGACAGACTTCGTTAACGACCTTCTTCCAGAACAACCGGTCTGACGCATCTTCGGTATGAATAATCCCCTTCTGCGGACCGGATGACTCCATGCCAGTGTAAACTCTGATGAATTCAGAACTTCGCATAATATCAGTTAAATCAGACATTCCCGCAAACCTGCATGATATCTTTCATCTCAACGTATGCATCCATATGGCCATTCATAATGATGCCCGGACTGTGCGTCACCGCAATAATCTGCATCTGAGGATTAATATTCATGATGGCATCAAGGATTTTCTCCTGCCAGCTGAGGTGGAGAGAAACCTCAGGTTCGTCCATCAAGAAAAGTGTCGGTTTACCACACGTATTTGCCGCTGTGGCAAGGATGTAGGCAAGCTGGCGTTCACCTGAAGAAAGCTGTTCAAGCGTGAGACGTTGACTCGAATCGGTAATAATAACCCATTCCCCATGGTCTCTTCTTATAGTTTTTCCTGACTCTTCCAAAAAACTATTTAACTGACTGATGAACTTCTCAGAAACACTTTTTGAGGCTTTACGCATTAGAATTCTGAGTTCTTCATAGATTGCAATATCCAGAAGGTTCCGTTCAATGCTGTTTCCGAAGTCCATTTTTTTTCCTGCATTTGCAGAAATATTCACAGTGGAGATGTATCTGATATTTGAGCTGCTGAAAAACTTATCCAGATGAACTTTGTTGCTGAGGATTTTATCAGGATTTGTACGAAGTTCTGATAAAAAATGAGTTTGAATTTTATCCTTAATATCTTCCTGTCTCGCAAGCGCCGAGCAGAACTCAATTATAAAATCCTTTTTCTGTTGCTCAGAGATACTCGTCATTCCTTCTAATATTTTTCCAACTGTGTTGATGACATCTTTGTCTTCTGAAATTACCTTGGCATAGTCATTCAAGTCTATTGAATCAACAAATGAATCACTCACGGTACCATAGCAGATGGCATTTCCGTCACTGAAATTAAGCTCAACACTTTCAGCGATTTTCTTATAATCAACCGGTGTGTCACCAGTGATAAGACTGTTAATGATTTTAAGAACTGTTGTTTTACCCATGCCGTTCTTTCCGACAATAACAGTCAGTTTTTTAAAATCGATACTGAGGTCATGTTGCCCGAATAACTTTTTTATCCGGAGCGAACTGACGATAGGTAACTTATTCATTTCCATGTCCCGTTAAGCTGATGGCTCATTGTAACCGATGAGCGGCCTCTCTTCATCAGCGCGTTCTGCGACCGCAGCTGGCTTTCCGTTTTCCGCTATAACCGGAAAGACGGCGTCAGGAGGCGATTCAGGGTCTCGACCACAATATACGGTGTCCGATCACCCTCTGTAATCCCTTATCCTGGTATGAGAGGATCCTTTCAGGATCCGCACGCGCCCTGCTCCGCCTGCTGTTTTATTCCGTTTTATGGTATATATCCATAAAACGGAAAATGAACCCGATCCGCTCCGCGGATTTTTTGGGTGGCCCGCGCCCGCCAGACAGGCGAGAATGGCCTGATTAAGAACAGACGTCGCTGTGCGAAATCTGAGAAAACTGCAGGGATAAACTCCGCCAGATTTCACGCAGCGTTGTCACCGAAGAATGAGGGTTTATGTCGCTACCGTCCGTTAACGGGCCGATCGGGCTGCCCGCTATCTGCTGGCACCCGAAGTCACCGGCCTGCTGCACCACCTCCCGGACTGGACGCAGCACGCGCTGGTCAACACCCTATGGAACACCTTCGGGCACCTTAACGAGGTGCTGGCGCTGCGCCGGCGTGACTTCCGTCTGAATGAACACCATTCCGCACGTCATCATCCGCGCGACCAAACAGCGGATGCCCCAAATGAGGCTCCTGCCTCAACCAGCGAAAGCCATTTTTTTAGACCATCGTTCACCTGCGGTGAATGATATACGTCACCCTTCACCCACCCATCACCATTTAACATACTAATATAGATAGATAAAATTGAAAGGTGAACAATGTGAAGGATTATTTATAAAACCTTTTTTGTAGGATCTCGCTTTCTGGCCGCGCAACTGTTTTGATAAAGTTTGAATGCCTAAAAAAGGAGCAATAAATGGACACCTCTTTTTTGAATGCACTGGACACTAAAAATTGTGAACAGTTTGACGCAGCTATTAATGCCTTGCAGGGGGATGTTGCTGCTACTGCCGCTCGACTATCCATAGATCCCCGCTTGCGCCTTGAGTATTCGAGGCGTATCAAAGAGATGGCTGACGATTTAAGATCCCGAGTTAATGCTGGATTGCTGACATGGGAACAGGCTGCGAAAGAAGCTCAGGAAACGCGAAACCTCATCATGGAAATGATCAGGACTCGCAGTACGCCACTTGGGCGTGCAATGGCGGAAAGGATGAAGTCATCGGGTAAGACGCTTAATGAGTTAGTCGCAAAGAAAGCGACCTCACTTTTTGGGCCTAAAACAAACTTTGCCAGCCTTTATGAAGTGCAAAAAAATCAGGTGTATGCCAGCATTGTGGAATCTGCGGGAAAATCTAATCCCAGCGTTAACCTGAAGATGTTGCAGCTCTCACGAGCAGGAAAAGGGCTTATCGTCCTCTCTTTAGCCATCTCTGTATATGAAATTTATACCGCTGAAAACAAGGTTGCTGAAACCGATAAACAAATAGCGATTAACGGTGCTGGCATAGCAGGTGGTGCAGCGGGAGGTGCTTTAGCAGGTTTTGTATGCGGCCCCGGAGCACCCGTTTGTGTTTTGATTGGTGGATTTGTTGGTGGTGCAATTGCCGCCTTTGAAATGGGACGTTTTTGGGGATAGTCATGGAACAAACTCTCTCGGTAAAGCTCGTTGAGAAAAGTAAAGCGACTGATTTTCAGCAGGCCGTTTCTGAAGTAGTGATCGATAACATACCGACGGGTATCACTATAAAAGGACAGGTACTCGAAGCCTCAGTCAAAGTCGACAATGACAGGTATATTCTTTTTACAACGGATGATGTGATCTTTGAGGAGTTTCTTACTGTTACTCTCATCAGCCTGAGTCAGGGGATTGTTGAAAGTTTGCAGGTTGGCAATGAGTACTCGTCAGGTTCTTTCGAGGCGCTGTCT
>Ga0157373_10001239_pt1 | contig 19501 bp, 17 predicted proteins | sample C65metaG_FD_113460 | JGI IMG/M metagenome (GOLD analysis project Ga0157373, IMG submission 113460) | Corn rhizosphere microbial communities from Kellogg Biological Station, Michigan, USA - C6-5 metaG | ecosystem: Host-associated > Plants > Roots > Rhizosphere > Soil | place: USA: Michigan... | reverse complement strand
ACGGCGAGATCGTTTTTGCCGCAGATTAACGCGGATCTTATAAATCGATTTTTAAGATCTGCGTTATCTGTGGCTAAGACTTGGAGGTGGATATGAATACACGGCGTGATTTTCTTTCGCTCGCATTGTCAGTCCCGGCAATCAGCGCCTTATTGAAAGAAGTCGAAGGTGCGACGCGACGGGTGGCTCACCTCACGCCGGAACAGGCAGCGATGGACGAGGACTACTGGTCCGTGATCCAGAATTCGTTCACCGTCACGCGCGGTATCGTGAATCTTAATAATGGCGGCGTGTCGCCGAGCCCGCGCATTGTTACCGAAGCTCTCGTTCGTTACATCTGGCAACAGGAAGACGCGACTGCGTACACGATGTGGCAGATACTCGAGCCACAGTCGGAAACGATTCGCACCGGTTTAGCCGAACTGTTTGGTTGCGATCGCGAGGAGATCGCGATCACGCGCAATGCGTCTGAATCGCTCGAGATTTGTCTTATGGGAATGGACTTCAAATCGGGCGATGAAATTCTCACGACGACGCAGGACTACCCGCGCATGTTGACGACGCTGAAACAGCGTGAACGCCGCGAAGGTCTCGTGCTCAAAACGGTGAAGATCCCGATTCCGCCGAAGAACCTCAGCGAGATCGCGGAAGCGTTCGAGCGCGGGATCACGAGTCGAACAAAACTGATTCTCGTTTCACACCAGGTAAACATCACCGGCCAGATCACGCCCGTGAAACAGATCTGCGAGATGGCGCGCGCAAAAGGTATCGAGACAATCGTCGACGGCGCGCATTCGTTTGCGCAGTTTGACTTCAAACAAAAGGATCTCGGTTGCGACTACTTCGGCACGAGCTTGCACAAGTGGCTCTACGCTCCGAAGGGAAGTGGCCTGCTTTTTGTGAAGCGCGACAAGATCGAGAAGCTCTGGCCGTTGATGGCAGCGGAGACTAAACAGAACAACGATATTCGGAAGTTTGAAGAGATCGGAACACACTCCGCCGCGCCGCGTTTAGCGATCGGCGAAGCGATGCTGTTTCATAACGGCATGGGCGGGAAGCGGAAGGAAGCGCGGCTCCGTTACCTCTCGCGCTACTGGATGAACCGCTTGAAAGACGTTCCGAAGATCCGGTTCAATACTTCTTTCGATCCGGCTCAATCGTGTGCGATCGCGAACGTTGAGATCGTGGGAGTCGACCCGGTCGCGATCGGGAGTTACCTGTTCGCGAAGCATCGCGTTTTCACGACGCCGATCGTGCACGAGGAGTTTAAAGGGATTCGCATCACACCCAATGTCTACACGACGCTCGGTGAGCTCGACCGGTTCGCTGACCTGATGGAGATGATCGCCCGGAAGGGATTGCCGAGTTAGTTCACAAAACACAAACAGAGTCACAAAAGGCACAAAATTAGAACCCCGGCTTTCGTGCGGGCGTAAAGCAGATGATGCTAGAATGCCTGTGAAGTTGGGGAGGGATTATGCCAGAGCCTCAAGATGCGATTCGTGATGCCTGCAATGCTTTTTGGGATGGTATGCGCCAGATCGGTGACTTTTCATACGCTATCTTGCCCAGGGACCTCGCGCACGCATGTGGCGATTTCAACAAGGCCGTACTAAACCAGATACGCAGCCTCGTAGATTGGGAGATTCAGTGGACCGATGACCGCGTCGCCGGCGGAGATCAGATGAGAGAAGAGTGGCGCGCAAAGTGCCAACAGGAGCCATCCGTGGACCCGACCGGCCCGGCAGCGTAAACAAACATGGAAGTTCTACTGGCAGACGAATACGGCTTTTGTTTCGGCGTCGAGCGCGCCGTGGAAATGGTTGAAGAAGCCGTCGAAGAAGGCGCTCGGCCGATTCGCTCGCTTGGACCACTCATTCACAATGCCCAGGAGATGGAGCGACTCAGCGCCCGCGGTGTTTCGACGATCGACTCACCTGACGAAGCCGGCTCCGACACCATCGCAGTGATTCGCGCGCACGGCGTCACGCCGCAGGTGCAACACGAACTCGAAGGACGCGCCGCCAAAGTCATCGATGCGACCTGCCCGTTTGTGACTCGCGTGCAGCATCTCGCCGAACGCGCCGCCAAACAGGGACGCGATGTTGTCGTCGCTGGAAATCCGGATCATCCCGAAATGATTGGCGTTGTCGGTTACGCTCCGGATAATACTTACGTCGTGCGTGACGCAGCCGAAGTGGCTTCACTTCCGCCGTTGCGTTCGCCGCTGGTTGTTTCGCAAACGACGATCAAGTTACAGACTTTCCTCGAAGTCGCGGAAGCCGTACGTGAAAAGGCTGACACCGAACCGCAAGTCGTCAACACAATCTGCTCTGCTACTCGCGATCGACAGGACGCGGCGCGCGCGCTGGCCGGACAAGTCGACGCGTTCTACGTGATCGGTGGTCGACACTCGTCCAACAGCGTCAAGTTGCTGGCGGTTTGCCAGGAACAGTGCGCGAACAGTTTCCTGATCGAAACTCCTGCCGAGATCAATCCGGACGATTTGAAGAATGTGAAGAAAGTTGGCGTGACTGCCGGCGCTTCAACTCCAAACTGGTTAATCGATCAGGTCGTCGATCGGCTACATCAGATCGGTCAGTAAAGCTCATCAACCACATTCAGAAGCTGGCGCGCTTCCTCTGAGCCGTATTCCACAACTTGCCGTCGCAGTGCCGCGCGCGCAGTTTCCGCATCGACCGGATCGTTCAGCAATACTGACAACACGGAGACCGGAGACCGAGCGAGTGCTTCATTCGCCAGTTCGCGGACGATCACGTCTTCAGAACGCGCGAGCTCGCAAACTTCGCTCGGCGGGAAGCGCGACGTGAGCGCGTCGGCGAGTGTGTCGATGCGCCGGTAATCCTTCTGCATTTCGGCGCGGCGGACGAGTTGAGTGAAGACTTCGGCGGACTCAGTCTTTTCGAGCAGGACGGCAGCGCAAGTATCCGCGATGGATTTCAGTTTGCCGCCTTTTTCGGGATCGAGCGCGTTGGACTTTTCTGCGGCGCGATCGTCGAGCGCGGCGAGGAAGCGGCTGAGCTCCAGATCTGCGCGGGCGTCGTAGTGAAAATTACGTGCGGTTTGCGTGCCGGTCAGCGCCCGTTCCAACAAACCGCGCGTCGCAGGCCGGAGCTCAGACCACACTATGGCCACGCGCCCACCGAAATCATCGATGATCGAAGGAGAGGGCATAGAGAACGGCGTAATATACGCCAAAGAGCGGTGAAACCGGAAATTATCTGTGTAATCCGTGGCTAGGTGAGGTTGTGATCTTTGATCTCCGCGATGGTGGGAAACGGGATCTTGATAATCTCCCCGTTCGCGATTTGAATCTTGACGCTGGGTGTCGTGAGGGCCTGGGTTGTCTTCATGCTCTGGACTTTCCCGCGCACGCGCCTGCCATCGGTCGTGATGATCTCCACGTTATCTTTTCCGTAAAGTGGTTGCAGTGCCGCAAGCGCCTTGGTTATCTCCACAGTAACGTCCTCCCGAGAACTTATCTTGCCTGTTACCAGCCCGGAAGTCTACCGAGTGCAACCGCAAAACGGTATTTGGCGTATAGAAACCTGTCCGTGTATCTTTCGTTAAGGTTAAAAAAACAGGTGAGCCTCAAATGACGCAGAATTCTGATGTTTCAATGCCGATGCCGGCATCTGCAAATCAAACCATCTGTTCAAATTGTCACTCGGCGATGCCGTCCGATCTGCGGTTTTGCCGTAATTGCGGATTTCGACTCGCCGACGCGATGGGCGCCTATACGGGCAGTCAGACTGTTGAAGCGTCCGCGTCGGGAACCCCCGCCGTAAAACCGAAACGCCGTCGGATGAGTGGATTGTCCTGGCTCTTCGTCGCACTGCTTGTATTCTTTATCGGTGGGGCTGCGTTTACGGCGCTGATAGCTCCGATTCGGCAGGGCAGTCACGTCGTGAGCATTCCCGTCGTCAAGTCGTACATCGGAATCGACGAAGTGCAGGATACCGACAACCACCGCGGCGTCATGTTGAATGCGGTGAGCGTTCCAAACGGGCCTGCTGACAAGGCAGGGCTCATCGGCGGCGACCTGATTCTGAAAATCGACGGCCAGCCAGTTGAGAGCGAAGATCAGATGGACGATCTGATGGAGAAGACACCCATCGGCAAGACAATCGAGATCGAATACTTGCGCGATGGCGAGACGAAAACTGCGAAGCTGGCGACGATTTCCCAGGAAGAGCACAGGCGACTGTCGCGCGAATTCGAAAAGCGCCCTGAGGGACGCGCGCAATTCGGTTATGACGATGACGACGTGGAAAGAGTGGTGGTGCCGGGAACGAACATACACGGAGTCAGGTTAGACACGATTCTGAATAGCCGTCCGGCTGATATTGCGGGCATTAAAAAGGGCGATATCGTGGTTGAGTTTGATGGCGTTCCGATCCGAACCAGTGACGAACTGCTGATGCGTATACGCCGAGCGCTACCTTACAGCACTGTGAAGGTTGTCGTGATGCGTGGTGAGGGCGACGTCAAAGAGAAAGTCGAAATACCAGTGAAGATGGGCAGGCAGTAAGAGATTATTTAGCCGCGTTCATCTGCGGCTAAATAATCCCGCATCCGTGCCTCCATCTCGCGCCTCGCTTCATCCCGCTGCTCTTGAGTCTCATCCGGTTCAAACGCTTCAAACAACGCATACTGCGTTTGTGCGAGCAGACGTAATTCCCAAGCTTCGCGGTTGTCGTGCGAAGGACGCGAAAACCACAACGCGTCGAATTCTGCTTCTTTAACCGCCAGATTGGCCAGCATTTCCGCCGGAATCTCAGCCAGAGTCGCGGGCTGCAGGAGCGCACTTCGGAATTCCCACCCATGCTTGCGATAGGTGGCGACCAATTCCGCAAGCAAATACGCGTTATTCATAATGAAAGCCTGGCGAAGCTGAGCCTAGCACAGTTCCGCCCCGGTTGACCGCCTGATTAAGCCGCCACTATCATCATCGAGCTTTATAGGTCGTCATACGACTCGCTTTCATGTTTTGTGCGGCATCGATGTATTTGCCTGGTCTGATTTTGATGGTGCTTTCTCCGGCGGTCGCAAGTCGGGTGGCGCCGCCACAGGAAAACATGTCAACACACGTGATAACACTAAACTCTATTCGCCACGCGAAAGACGACGGCGCCGCCCCGTTCTACGACGCCCTCGCAAAAGCCCTCAAAAAACGTAAAACAAAGATCGACAATCTTTGTCCGCCCTCTGACCCAGTCGCGCGTCGCATCCTCGAGGAATATGGAGCGATATTCCTGGCCGATAAGAAAGTGACTCCGCCGCCCGTTTGCGTGTTCACGAATGAAGAGCAGGTCACGAGGTTTCAGGACGCGGCCGGCTCCGAAGTTGAAGTATTCGGCTACGACGAAATCGAGCTCCAGCCCGAAGCGCTCAAGAAACTGAAGAAAGCACGCGACGAAGCGCGTAAAGAGGGTTTGGACATCACACCACGCGACGGCGCGGAGGCTGCGCGGCGCAACTACGAAGACAGCGTTCGTTTGTGGAATTCACGTTTTCAACCGGCACTCGACTACTGGCAGGCGCAAGGCCGCCTGACGGCGGAGCAGGTAACTCGCTTGCGAAGCCTGCCGCTGTCGCAGCAGATCGCCGAAGTTCTTGAGCTCGAGAAGATCGGGATTTACTTCAGCAAAGACCTTTCAAAGTCGATTCTGTACTCGATCGCCGCACCCGGTACTTCGCAGCACATTGCGATGCTGGCGTTTGACGTCAACGAATTCGAGAACCCGCGAATCCGCGAAATCATGGCGAAGCACGGTTGGTTTCAAACGGTCCTCAGCGATCTGCCTCACTTCACCTTCCTCGGATTAAAAGAAAAGGATTTGCCGAAACGTGGGCTGCGCAGCCTCGAGATCAACGGGCAGGTGTTCTGGATTCCGAACGTGACCGGCGTGCATCCCGGATTAGACAAGTAATTTGGACACAGATTTTCGCGGATGAACGCGGATAGATCTGTGCTAAACTACGCGCCGACTCTTCCCCCGACCCATCTCTAAAAAGCGAACTGCGTTGCGACCTTTTAACCCGAAGGAAGGTCAATATGGTTGTCCCTCAAATTATCGCTGGCAGATTCAAGATTGAACGCGAAATCGGAACCGGCGGCATGGGCACTGTCTACCTTGCGACCCATCTCGGTCTCGAACGACGTGTCGCAGTCAAGATCATCCGCAGTGAGATCGCGGGTGATGAAGACGTTGCCGATCGTTTCCTGCGCGAAGCGAGAACGATGGCAAAGCTGCGCCATTCGCACGCCGCGATGATCTTCGACGCGGGCAGCCTGCCTGATGGTCGTCACTTCATCGTGATGGAATTCGTTGAGGGTGAGACGCTCTCACAGGCGCTCGCACGCGAGGGACGTTTCCCAGCGTCAAAGGCCGTCAGAATCGCAACGGAGATTTGCGACGTTCTCGAAGAAGCACATCGTCTCGGCATCGTTCATCGCGATCTCAAACCTTCAAACATACTGCTCGGCAAACGCGGCGTTTGCGTTCTCGATTTCGGCGTCGCGAAAGTTTTAGCTTCGTCCGCAGAATCTACATTCACGCACGCGAGCACAGGTTCGGGCCAGTTGATCGGCACACCACGATACATGTCACCCGAACAATGCCTGGGCCAACGCGTCGGCGCTCGCAGCGATCTCTACAGCCTCGGAGTTTTGTTGTACGAGATGCTCGCCGGACGTCCGCCATTCACAGATCCACTTCAGTCAGCATTACTGATCAAACAAGCAACTGCACCCGCGCCTCCACTCCCACGACTGCGACAGGACATCGCCCGTCCACTCGCATTGGCAGTACACACGTTGCTCGCGAAGCGGCCGGAAGATCGTCCGCGAACAGCAGCACTCGCGAAATCACTTCTCGAACGAAGTCTTGTGCAACCTGAACGAACGTTGCCGGATGCTGAGCCAATGTCTGCGATGGTGGCAGCGGCCGACGCGGGGCGCGGTCTTGTGTTCCGAGTTGGCGCGCCGTTGGTTTTGGTGACGACTTTCAGCGCGCTTCTCGCCTGGGGTTACACGGGCGGTCAAAGTGCTTCCGTGCCGCAAATTCCAGACGAGGCCTTGCAGGAATCGTCGACGGTCGCGGCGTCTGCGTCGAAGTTGGCGATGACGCCGGCGTTATGGCGCAATGAACGAGCGTTACCGAGAGAAGCATCTGTACCCGTCGCCAAAGCAACGCCGGTCAGAACGTTGTCACTCGATCAGGCGCGCAAAGTCGCAGCTCGATTTGCTCGCGGATCCGTGGGCGATCTGGAGATCGTCGACACTGAAATGGGCCCCGCGATTGTTGCCATCAACAATCAACGCAAGACAGGCAAGACCAATTACATGGTGCTTCACCTGCGCGACGGGAAGTTTCGCATCACAGCGCAAGGTAAGCTCGATACTGAAGGCTTCACGCACGCGAGCTGGAGCTCAGAACTCGTCGACGCCGATGAAGATGGCTACCAGGAACTGCTTTTCAGCGGTAAAGATTCGAGCGAAAGCAAAAACTTGCGACGCCTGGTTTTGTTCGTCCCCAATGACAAACGCACCTACTCTGCGCAGCTGACCGGTGAAACTACCCCGCGTGGAACACCGCGAATCCAATGGTTATCAAACGCCGCCGGCACTGACGCCGCGCCATATCGAACTGCCCTCCGTCAAAAAGCGCGCGCGATTGTTAGAAGACGTTGACGAGAATGCTGCTGTGAGAATAGAACAAGTCAGAAAGAGGGGCTTGCCCCCGCTCCTGGCAACGGCGGCGGCAAGCCGCTCTTCCTAACTTGTTCATTCTATGATCAGTCGCATGCAAAAAGAGCCCCTCCTGTACAATTTTCCCCGCGCAAGATAACCTTTTCCGCACGGCTAACATCAATTTGCAGCATATGGAGAAATCGGTGAAACGAAGTTTGCTTGTAGTTGTTCTCTTATTAACTTTGCTGTCGCCATCTGCGCTCTGGGCGAGAGTGGTACCGACTCAACAGCGTGCGCCGCGTCCGACGACTGCTACGACCGCAGCCACTCCGGCGCCCGCCGCACGACTGCCGGAAGCGAAGATCTTCAGTCAGGTCCTTTCGAACGGTCTGGAAGTAATCATTCTTGAAGACCATTCCATTCCGCTCGTCACGATCGAGCTTGCCGTCAAAAACGGTTCGTACACTGAGCCGCCTGAATTCAACGGCCTTTCGCACCTCTACGAGCACATGTTTTTCAAGCAGAACCGTGCCGTCGCGAATGCTGAAGACTACCTGCGACAGATCGGCCAGATGGGCATCGCTTACAACGGCACCACGCGCGAAGAGGTCGTCGATTATTACTTCACCACCACGAGCCCGAATCTCCGTACTGCAATGCAGTTCATGAAAGACGCCACTCGTTACCCGCTTTTCGACGACCGAGAGTTTGTGCGCGAGAAGCAGGTCGTAATTGGCGAAATCGATCGCAACGAGTCGAACCCGTTTTTCTACCTGGCCCAGGAGATGAATAAGCGGCTGTTCTTCAAGTATCCGAGCCGCAAAAATGCGTTGGGAAGCCGCGAAAGCGTTGGCGCGGCGACGACCGAAATGATGCGCACGATCCAGCAGCGTTACTACGTGCCGAACAATTCAGCTCTGGTGCTGACCGGCGACGTGAATCCAACCGAAGTGATGAAGATGGCGGAGGAGTTTTACGGCGACTGGGCCAGGCGCGCGAAGGATCCGTTCGTCGAGTTTCCGCTTGTCGAGCATCCGCCGCTTCCGAAGAGTGATGGCGTCGTGATCGTCCAGCCGGTGCAGAATGTCATCCTTAATATTAGTTGGCATGGACCCTCGATCGGTAAAGACAATCCCGCGACCTACGCCGCCGACGTTTTTTCCTTCATCCTGCGGCAGCCCAATTCACGGTTCCAGCGAAATCTCGTCGATACGGGTTTAGTGACGGGTGTCGATCTGAGTTATTACACGCAACGCAACGTTGGCCCAATCGCGCTCATTGCGCAAACAACTCCCGATAAAGCGCGTGCAGCAATCAAGGCCCTCTACGAAGAGGTGGCCCACTTCAACGACAAGGATTACTACACGGACGAACAGCTCGAAAGTGCGAAAGCATTACTCGAAGCTGACGATCTGTATTCGCGCGAAAAGCTGAGCGACTACACGCACACGCTGAGTTTCTGGTGGGCGTCGACGGGACTTGAATACTTCCGCGGCTATCTCCCGCGCTTGCGCGCAACCTCGCGCGCCGACATCAGCCGTTACATCACTACCTACATTCAGGGCAAGCCCCACATCGGCCTCGCTTTGATGTCGAACGAAGCGCAAGCCAAAGTAAAAATTACGCCGGAAGAGCTAACGGGACAGTGAACAAATCTATGATTAAGAGCCATTTTAGTCGCGCAAACTGGGCGCGAAGGATATCCACGTGCTTGCTCCTCGCGTTCGTCGCGATCGCGGGGATCGACGCATCGCAAGCTCAAACCCACGCGCAACCACAGCCGCAATCGCGCGCCCAGGCACAGCAGGCAGTTCAAAGCGTCGTTGCCCAACAAGCTGCGCTCGTGAGCGAGTTTGATGTGAACGGGCTGAAGGTGTTGTTGAAGCGCCGCGAAGGAAGTTTGACTGTTGCGGCAGGCCTGTTCATTCGCGGCGGCGCAGCTAACATCAATGCGCAAAACGCAGGCATCGAAACGCTCATGCTGAGTGCGGCGACGGAAGCCAGCACGAACTTTCCACGCACGCGCATGCGCAGTGAACTCTCGCGCATGGGAACTGTGATTGGCAGCAGCTCAAACAACGATTACTCAGTGCTGTCGCTGGCGACTACACGCTTGCACTTCGAGAAGTCGTGGGAGATTTTTACTGACGTCGCGCTCAGGCCGTCGTTTACGAAGGAAGACGTTGCGCTGGTCCAACAGCGAATCGTCGTGTCGTTGAGCGATGACACTGACAATCCTGATGTCTACCTTCAAAAGCTGCAGGAGAAAGTTGCGTACGCTGGCCATCCTTATCTGAACGACACGAGCGGCACACCGGAAACTGTCGGGAAGTTGACGCCGGAAGACTTGCGACAATATCACGCGAAGCTGATGGAAACCTCGCGATTGCTGCTGGTGATCGTCGGCGACTTGAACCCGGCGGACGTGAAGGCGTCGGTTGCGGCGAGCTTTGGAAAGTTGCCGCGCGGGAATTACAAGGCTGAATCCGTGCCGCAGTTAGCGTTCGATAAATCGTCGGTGGAAGTGACGCCACGCGAGTTGCCGACGAATTACATTCAGGGATTGTTTACGGCTCCGTCGCTGACGTCGCCTGACATTTACCCGATGCGAGTTGCGAGCTCGCTGTTGCGCGATCGTGTGTTTGAAGAGGTGCGCGTGAAGCGAAATCTTTCGTACGCGCCCGATGCGTTTCTACGAACGCAAGCAGCGAATGTTGGTGGGCTTTACGTGACGGCGGTTGATGCGAACCAATCGATTCGACTGATGTTGAGTGAGATCGCGCGGCTCCAGAATGAACCGGTAGGTGCGGATGATATTCACGCGGTCGTCGCGCAGTATCTGACTACGTATTACCTCGGCCAGGAGACGAACGCTGCACAGGCGGGAGAGTTGGCGCAGTATGAATTGATTGGCGGCGGCTGGCGGAACTCGGTGAACTTCCTCGAGCGTCTAACGGCCGTGACGCCGGCTGATATTCAGCGCGTGTCGCAGAAGTACATGCGGAATATTCGGTTCGTGGTGCTGGGTAATCCGCGCAGTGTGGATATGGGCGTGTTTACTGGTCAGGCGGGGGAATAAAAGCCATCCGTGGCTCACATCGTCTCGCGCTGGTACTTCTCGAAGAGCTTCGGATCGAGCCGCTGCAACGTGCGCGCCTGTGCGGCGGCCATCGCCAGGTTTCCGCTCTCGAAATACGCAATCGCCAAATTGTAAAACGTCTCAGCATTATCCGGCTGCAGTTGTGCGGCTTCGGTGTACGCTTCGATCGCCTCGCGTAAACGACCCGAATAGTAGTAAGCGTCGCCGAGTTTGTTGTGAATCTCGGCATCGGCCGGCTTGAGCTGCAGCGCCTGCTGATAAGCGCGAATCGCTTCGAGAATCTTTCCCTGTTTCACTTTGCAGTAACCAACCTGCACCCAGGCTTCGGCACGCTTCGGATTCTTGTTCACTGCGTTCTCGAAGTAGCCGACAGCGTTGTCGTAGTTACCCAGCCACAGCGATTCGATTCCCGATCGATAGAGCGACTCTGCCACGTCGCCCTTGCCCTTCAAAGTGATGTCCGACAATGGTAGCAGCTTGCCTGTCTTCAACTCCGCGACTCGCCCTGCTGCGAGCGCGAGATTGATGTTCTGCCCATTCGTGACTTTCACTGTCACCACGCCCACTACCTGCCCGCGCAGATTAAAGACCGGGCTGCCGCTGTTTCCGTGAGAGATCGGCGCCGTGATCTGAATGATGCGATAACTGTTCGGAACTTCCCGCACCGCCGAAACAATGCCATCGCTCACCGAACCTTCGAGCTTGAGTGGATTACCAATCACGAAGATCGATTCGCCTTCATCCGGCAGCTCACTCGCGAGCTCGCTCGTGCGCGCACGCTCCAAAGGCATGTCAATACTGAGCAGCGCGAGATCTCCTTCCTCATCCACCGCGAGCACTCCGTTGACCGGAAACATCTTTCCTTTGCCGTCGAGAGTTTTGATCTCAGCTCGCACTGCGCCACGCACCACGTGAAGATTCGTAACAACCTGGCCGGGCCTCAGGAAGAAGCCGCTTCCAGTCATCACTGCTTCACCGCTGGAGTCGTACGTCGCGATTGCTACGACTGCGGGCTTTACGCGTTTGACAAGTGCGGGAAGACTTTCCTGCGCGCGAATGGCGGACGTGAAGAACAACAACAACGCGATCGAGAAAAGACGGGGGTAGATTCTGCTGTTCATGTCGTCAACACTCAATGGCTAAAAACGGAGAGTTAGGCCCGTGAAGGGGATTCACGACCAGGGGATCTCTGCGTTAGTGAAAAGATGGGGCCCAAGTTGGGCCGGTCGGGAGACCAGAAGATGCCGGCGCACCTCCAATCGCCATATTAGCCTAAGTTGAACGTTGAGTAAAAGTTTTTTGTGAGCGATTTGACACAACTAGGGCCGCCCTTTCGAGCGGCCCATTAACAGCCGATACTCGGCTCAGTTACGGAACAATGTGAATGTGCGCGACAGCCGGTCCCACCGGCTTCACGCCGATAGCGCTTTCCATCGTGACAACAAGACCGAAGTCCTGCAGTGCAGTTTCTGTCTTGATCTCCGCCTCATTCTTTCCGCCCGTACTTATAACTTCTCCGAGCTTCTGGAACGATCCATCGGCTCCGACGGCCCAGACGATGAACTTCTGACCCGCAGGTGCTTCCTTCAAGTCGTGGAAACGCAGGTTGACTTCGGTTGCTTTATCCTTGTGCGGAGTGATGAACACGTTGGCACGAGCACCCTCCAGCGCACCGCTGAAGTCAACTTTTATTTTGGTGTCGTCTCCTTTTTTCAAACCCGGGACACCGAGCAAAGGAGCAGTGTAGGTAGTTGCAACTTCTCCACTCGGTGTCACAACCGTCGTAGGAGTAGCCGGCGCAGCTACCGCCGCAACCTTCTCTCCGGATGCACTACTACCGACAGGAATAACCGCGAAGCCTTCCGGCACTGCACTTCTGAAGAAGACTTTCGTGTTGGGGTCATACGCGGTCAACGCCGCTTCCGGCGATGCAACGAGCATGAACTTTGATAGCGGCGTGGTCACCGCCAGTTCGCCCGTTCCATTGGCGATCGCGATCGGCCCGAGTGGGGTGATCTTGCCCATGTCGTCAACTGCGTAAAGCGTCAACGAGGTCACGTCCGCGGGAACATTCGCTAAATTGAGTTTGATCCTCGTGCCGGCGTCATCACGAAGGATGGTGGCCATACCTGTTCCCGCAGTATTGACGGGATTGAGTTGAATCTTGATTTCCTTCTTTACTGGATACTCAATAATGGTGTACGTGCCATCGGGGTTTTGCACGACAGTCTTCTGAACCGTTGTCGTTGTCTCCTGTCCCAGAGCGATGGCGGCGAGTGCGAGAGTCAGCATCACAGCCCCCAAAACGCTCAATACGTGCTTGCTCATCAGTTGTACCTCCCTTGTGTCTAATTAATCGCGATTAATTGTCTTTGGGGGAAGCTAATGTCGGGGAGACGCGCAGAGGCGTTATGTCAACGGTTTTTTGGCAATATTTATGCCCTTGGATTTTGGGGAAAATTGAGCGTTTGTGAGGAAATTCTGCGAAACAGAACAGTACAGGCGTGTACGGGTATGGAAATTCTGTCTAATAGCGCTTCAATTCTGTGATCGCCTTGGCTACATCCGCGACCTGCGGCAATATCGCCTCCTCGAGTTGGGGCGCATAACCCACAAACGTATCAAGCGCACAAACACGTTTGACTGGAGCATCGAGATACTCGAACAACTCGTCACTGATCCGTGCCGCGATTTCTGCACCATATCCAAACGACCGAGAGTCTTCATGAGCCACTATTACGCGGCTCGTCTTCTTCACTGTCTCGACGATCGCATCCCAGTCATACGGCAACAGACTGCGGAGATCGATGATCTCAACGCTGACACCTTCCTGCTCCATCTGCTTCGCCGCAACCATTGAACGTTGAACCAGCGCGCCGTAAGTGACAATCGAAAGATCCTTACCCTCACGAACCTTCTTCGCTTTGCCCAAAGGGATCATGAAGTCTTCGCCCGGATATTGCGACTTGTTGTAAGCCTGGCGATAGAGATGTTTGTGTTCGAGAAAGAGCACGGGATCGTCACTGCGAATCGAGGTGCGTAGCAGCCCGTTAGCATCGAGCGCATTCGACGGATAGACCACGCGCAAACCAGGAATCTGTGTGAACGTCGAAACGCCTGACTGCGAGTGGTAAACAGCGCCGCCTTTCAGATAACCACCGATGGGTACACGAATCACCACCGGCGCTTTCCATTCATTGCCCGAGCGCCAGCGGAGCAATGCCAGTTCATTGCGAATCTGGTGCATGGCCGGCCAGATGTAATCGAAGAACTGGATCTCGACGACAGGCTTCAACCCGCGTGTCGCCATGCCGATCGCGCGGCCGACGATGTTTGCTTCCGCAAGCGGCGAATTAAAAACGCGAGCGCCACCATACTTACGCTGCAAGTTCGCGGTGACTTTGAAAACGCCGCCTTTGCCTTTCACCGTTTCCAAATACTGTTCGCGCGAACAGTCGGCGACGTCTTCGCCGAATACCACGATTCTCGGATCGCGCGCCATTTCCGTGTCGAGACAACGATTGATCAGATCGACCATCGTCCCGGCGTTGCCGGAAAGCTGCACCTTGTCTTCTGTGTCGTAAGCTTTCGACGTTGGATCGACGTCAGTTGAAAAGACGTAGTGCGTGGCTGTCTCCGGCGCAGGCTGCGGGCTCGCCAGCGCTTTGTCCGATGCTTCGGTGACCTCTCGGTCGACTTCATCTTTGATCTTCTGCAGACCGTTCTGATCGATCACGCCTTCCTCGATCAGCAACGCGCCAAAACGTTTTACGGGATCGCGCTCGGCATCCGTGGCGCGTTCCTCGTCGGACCGGTAGAGCTTTTCATCATCGGAGAGCGAATGTGAATAAGGCCGAATCACCTTCGCATGGACCAGTGCTGGACCTTGTCTTTGACGACAATACTCAACCGCGCGCCGCATCACCTCGAGCGATTCAATCGGATCCGTTCCGTCGCACCTCTGTAGATACAGCGACGGAAAATTCTCGACGAGCTTCGAGACGTCGCCACCTGCTGTTTGCACTTCAACCGGAACGCTGATCGCGTAGCCGTTGTCTTCGAGCAGAAACACGACAGGCAACTTCAGATTGCTCGCGGTGTTGAGCGCTTCCCAGAACTCTCCTCCGCTGCTCGTCCCGTCGCCGAGCGAAACATACGTGACTTCGTCATTGTGAAAACTGCTGATGCGCTTCTGTAGCTCCGGCACCAACTCCGCGCGATAACTCGTTTCGGCACAGCCGACAGCTTGCAGCAGTTGCGTCCCGGTCGGCGAGGATTGAGAAACAATGTGGAGTTTTTTGTGACCCCAGTGCGAAGGCATCTGGCGCCCGTGTGAGTTTGGATCTGCTTCAGCGCCGACTGCGGAAAGCAGCATCTCCAACGGCGTCATCCCGAGCTGCAAACACAGCGCACGATCGCGATAATACGGGTAAAACCAGTCGTAACCGGCCTTCAACACAACGCCCGCGGCCACGAGCACTGCCTCATGACCCGCGCCGCTAATCTGGAAGAAAATCCGGTTTTGTCCCTTGAGTTGAATCTCCCTGTCGTCGATGCGTCGCGAGAGGTACATCGTGCGATACATCTCGAGCAGCAACTTGTGATCGGGTAGTTCCAACTCCCGCTCCGGTAGCTCGAATTCATGCTCGGGCGCTTCAGTCGGTGACTCGGTCTTGCGAACCAGTTTCAATACTTTAGTTTCAGTCTTCATAATCACGTAGCCACAAAATGCACAAAATGAATTTTCAGAAACAATTTTTGTGCTTTATGTACCTTTTGTGGCTCACTTTCCAATGATTAGTTTCGCGATGGTCTGCAGTTGCATGTTCGACGTGCCTTCGTAAATCGCGCCAATCTTCGAATCGCGCCAGTATTTTTCAACTGGATAATCTTTCACGTAACCGTAGCCGCCGTACAACTCGATCGCTTTTGAGCTTACGCGCTCCGCGACGCGCGACGAGTAGAGCTTTGCCATCGCAGCTTCTTTCACGAAATTGATTCCAGCGTCTTTCATGCGCGCGGCGTTGTAGACCATCAAACGCGCGGCTTCCAATTCGGTCGCCATCTCGGCGAGTTGAAATTGAACTGCCTGAAACTGATTGATCGCTTTGCCAAACTGCTGTCGCTCCCCCGTGTAGAGCAGCGCACTCTCGAGCGCGCCTGAAGCGATGCCAATCATCTGCGCGCCGATGCCGATGCGTCCTTCGTTCAGGGTCTCGATCGAAATCTTGTATCCCTTGCCTGGTTCGCCCAGCACGTTTTCTTTCCTGACCTGGCAATCTTCGAGTATCAACTCGACGGTCGACGAAGCGCGGATGCCGAGTTTGTTTTCCTTCTTCCCGATCGAAAAACCCGGAAAACTTTTCTCGACGACGAAGGCGGTGATGCCGCGATAGCCCGCTTCCGGATTTGCATTCGCAAACAGGACGAAGATCTCGGCTTCGATTCCGTTTGTGATCCACAGCTTGCGACCGTTCAGCACGTAATGATCGCCGTTATCGACAGCGCGGGTCTGCATCGCAAACGCGTCGGAGCCCGAGCCCGGCTCACTCAACGCGTACGCGCCTACGGTGTCGGCTGCGAGTCGCGTTAAGTATTTCTTTTTCTGCTCGGGCGTGCCCCAGCGAATGAACGCGTTGTTGACGAGCGTGTTTTGAACGTCGACAAAGACTCCGACCGACGCGTCGACGCGCGACAGTTCCTCGACCGCGAGAATCGCAGTGAAGAAGTTTGCTTCGGCGCCGCCGTATTCCTCAGGCGTCTCGATGCCCATCAAGCCGAGATCGAAACATTGCTTGATGATTGCCGGATCGAGCTTGGCGGCCTCGTCCATGTGCTCGACGCGCGGGCGCAGCTCGCCCTCGGCGAATTCGCGCACGCTCGCGCGAAACATCGTCTCGTCTTCAGAAAGTGTAGTGAGTGGAACGCCTGAAAGTTGCGCAACGGCTGGTTGGGATTGACTCATTAGTGTGATGCTCGATTTCCCGGTGTCAAAGTGGAACGTAGCATGATAAACCAAGCCGAACCGAGCGCACAAAAGGCATTGAGACAAAGAACAAAGAGGCACAATGGTTGCTCGTGAGCCGAGCGCGTGTGGTACGGTGACTCAATGCCGGATGATGTGCTGCGGGAGAAGCAAAGCGGGAGCAGGAGATTTGCGCCACTTGGCATTATCTTCGGTCTTCTGGGCGTGCTTTTGTTTGCTTACTTCGTGAGCAGAGCAGGCGTTGGCCTGATCTTCGAGCGCATCCAGGAACTCGGCGCCGGCTTTCTACTTATCCTCGCGATTTCGAGTATTCGTTACGTCGTTCGCGCACTCGCCTGGACCCTATGCATCGATCCGCCGTATCGACTGCCTTTTCGTGATGCGCTGGCCGCGCGCTTGATGGGCGACGCGCTCGGCAACATCGTTCCGTTTGTGAGCGTTGCGGTCAGCGAGCCTTCGAAGGCAGTTTTTGTTAAAGACCGGGTGCCGTTGGTTGTTGGACTGTCAGGCCTTGCGATTGAAAATATTTTTTACGGACTTTCGGTAGCGCTGTTCATCTTCTCGGGCACGGCGACGCTGCTGCTCACGTTTTCACTGCCGAAGCCTTTGCGCATCGCGAGCATCGTTGCGTTGTCTGTGACGGTCGTGATCATCCCGCTCGCATACTTCATCATCCTGCGGCAGTGGAAGTTTTTGAGTGGAACGCTTGCATACCTGGGCGATCGAGGTGTCGCGCGGCGACTGGTTTCGCGAGTGCAGCCACGCGCGCAAGCGCTGGAGGAACGTGTCTACGGCTTCTACACAAAAAGCCAGCGCAGTTTTCTTTCAATCTTCGCGCTCGACTCGTGCTTTCATCTTGCGGGAGTGGTCGAAGTGTTCATCACGCTTTCGTTCATCAGCCCGGCGCCTCCGACACTCATGCAGGCTTTCATTCTCGAGTCGGTGAATCGAATCATCAACGTGGCGTTCAAGTTCATTCCGCTGCGCGCAGGTGTTGATGAAGGTGGAACGGGGCAGGTGTCACGCGTCCTCGGCTTCGCGCGCGGGATCGGCGAAGCGCTGGCGATCGTGAGGAAAGGGCGGGATATCTTTTGGGTTGGGATCGGCGTCCTGCTCATGTGGAAAAGAGGCCACGGATTCACGCGGACGATGACGGATAATCCGTCTTCATCTGCGTAAATCTGTGGCTACTCATACGCGAGCGCATTGACCGCATCGAGGTTCGAAGCCCGCCACGCCGGATAAAGCGCGCCCACGACTCCACCGACGATTCCGATCGCCGCCGCCACGATGGCCCACGTCCAGCTATATTCAAAAACCAGCCCGTACGTCTTGTGGATCAAATATCCCGCGATCATCGAAACAACAAACCCCGCGATCAGCCCAATGACGCTGATCAGGATCGCTTCCTTTTCGATAATCCCGACGATGTAACCACGGGAAGCACCCATCGCTTTCAATATCCCAATCTCTCGCGTGCGTTCCGTGATCGTCGTGTACATCGCCAGCATTACCACGAGCGAGCTGACCACCGCCGCGAGCCCGACAAGCACGCGCAGAAAAACTCCGAGATACGGAATGCTCTTCTCAAAACTCGTGAACACTTCTTTCGTCGGTTGAATCGTATTACCCGGCAGCTCGTTATCAATACGCGCCGCAACTTCCTGTAACTGATCCGGATTGCGAAGCTTCACAAAGATGAACGTGCATTTACCTTCTGCTTCGAGCGCCTTCTGCATCGCTTCGAGCGACATCTTCACGCGCGCGCCCGATTCAGGCGAATAGATTCCAGCGATCCGATAAAGGTCAGCGCCGAGCGGTTTCATCATGTCGCCGACATGAAGGTTATTGTTTCGCGCTTTGGTTTCGTCGATGACGACTTCGTTCAAACCTTCCGGGGCCGTTCCCGCGGTCATGCCGATGCCGTTCATCTGCGCGTAAGTGTTCCAGGGCACGCCGTCGACCTGCTCGATGCCGATGCCTCCGGTGCCCTGCGAAAAGTGACGAATCACCGGCACCACCTCTTCAACGCCCTCAATCGTCTTCAGTCGATCGACGTATCGCGTGTCGAGATTGGCCGTCATCGCCGTCAACTGAACTGCGCCCGGGCGCATAAAAATGAGTTCGGCACGCACGTTGGTAGCACGCTTTTGGAGATCGTTTGACATACCGCGGGCGAGGCCGGTGAAAAGCATGACGAGACTCACGCCCAGGGCAATGCCCGCAACGCTTACGAGCGTGCGAATCGGTCTCTGGCGAATGTTTGAAGTGACCAGGTTATCCATTTGGAAGTGCTAATAAATTCGGTCGATTGTAATCAAAATACGGCATGATAAGCTAACCACACAGGTAAGGAAATGTCCGAGAACGTCAAAGTTAGTCCTGCTGTTTCCGTAGTAAGAGCGCCGGGCCTCAGCTTTATCGCCACTCTCGACTGGACAATCATCGGCAGCCTCGCTCTCCTCGTCATCCTCGGCTTCGGTCTGCGCCTCACGCAGCTCAGCGCCATCGGCTTCGCCGAAGACGAAATGAACAAATTGGATGCCGTGCATTCTTATCAGCGCGGCGACTTCTCCGCGAACTCCGAACATCCGATGGTGATGAAGGTGCTGATGTGGGCTTCTCTGCACGCAGGCGCGGGCGACAGTGAAGAGGCCGCACTGCGTTTGCCGAACGTTTTGATTGGGGCGCTGACTGT
>Ga0157373_10001235_pt1 | contig 19546 bp, 18 predicted proteins | sample C65metaG_FD_113460 | JGI IMG/M metagenome (GOLD analysis project Ga0157373, IMG submission 113460) | Corn rhizosphere microbial communities from Kellogg Biological Station, Michigan, USA - C6-5 metaG | ecosystem: Host-associated > Plants > Roots > Rhizosphere > Soil | place: USA: Michigan... | reverse complement strand
GGCCGGCAGTTCCGGCGTGCCCTGGCGCCCCATGTAGTCACTGATCAGGCCGAAAGGCGGGTCGGTGAACCAGATGCTGTCGTCAGACTTCACCACGATGTCATTCGGCGAGTTCAGCGGCTTGCCTGCAAAGCTCTCAGCCAGCACCGTGGTGCTGCCGTCGTATTCGGTGCGAGTGACGCGTCGCCCGCCGTGCTCACAGATCAGCAGGCGGCCTTGACGGTCGCGGGTCATGCCGTTGGCCTGATTCGAAGGCTGGCGAAACACGCCCAGAGCGCCCGTGGCCTCGTCCCAACGCATGATGCTGTCGTTGGGCAAGTCGGTGAACAACAGGAAGCGACCGTCGGCGAACCATGCCGGGCCTTCTGCCCAGCGCAGACCGCCACCGAGGCGTTCGACCTTGGCATGGGCCAGGCGGTAGTGGGCGAAGCGCGGATCCAGCTCACGCACCCTGGGATCGGGCACGCGCGGGCTGGACGACCATGAAATCTCGTCCATCGTTTGATCTCCGAAAGGGGTGGGCGTCAGGTGTAGAGGCGCGCCGGGTTATCGATCAGTACGGCTTGTTGCAAGGCGGGGCTGTCGCAGACTTGGCGAATGAAATCGAGCAACTGCGCGTCATCCGGGATGGGTCCCTTGATATTCGGATGCGGCCAGTCCGAGCCCCAGATCGCGCGTTGCGGTGCGCATTCGAGCAGCGTACGCACCTGGTCCAGCGCCTGTGGCCAGGGTCCTGGCCTGCCTTGCATGGCGCGATCGATACAGGACAGTTTGATCCAGCGGTTCGAGTGGCTCAGTTCGGTGCACAATTCGCGCATCAGCGTCGGATCAACAGGCTCGGTAAGGTCGGGGCGGGCCATATGATCGATGACCAGCGGCGTTTCCAGATTCCGCCAGGCTTTTAGAAACGGCAGCAACACGGGCAATTCTCCATGCACCAGCACATGCCAAGCGAAAGACCTGACGCGCTCGGCCAGGGCGCGCAATGTTTCCGGGTCGCGGGCGCCTGGCAGGTGGCCCATCAAGTTGAAGCGGATACCCCGCAGGCCGCCGTCATGGAGTGCTTGCAATTGGGTGTCGGTGGTGGTGTCGTCAATGATCCCGACGCCTCGGTAGCGGCCGGCGCTGTCGGCAATCGCTTGTAGGATGGCTGCGTGATCCGTGCCATAGGGCGCGGCCTGTACCAGCACGCCGTGGCTGATACCCAGACGGCGATGCAGGCTCAGCAACTCGGAGAAAGGCGCGGGCTCCGGTGCGTAGGCGGCATTGGCCGGCAGCGGAAACTGGGCCCAGGGGCCGTAGATATGCGTGTGGCAATCCCACACACCCATCGGGTTGGATGAAGTCGACATGCTGGCTCCTGCGAGTGGCTCAGTCGCAACGTGCGGTCATGCCGCCGTCGACGATGATTTCGGTGCCGGTGACAAAGCGTGACTCATCGCTGGCCAGGTAAAGCGCGGCATAAGCGGTATCGCGGCCATCGCCCATGAACCCGAGTGGAATGCGTTTCAGGCGCGTGTCGAGCAATTTGCTCACATCGCCTCCCGTGCGTTGCCCGGCCAGGCGCACCTCGACCATTGGCGTATGCAACTGTCCGGGCACTACGGTGTTCACGCGGATGCCCTTGGGCGCGTATTCCACGGCGGTGACGCGCGACAGATGAATCACGCCGGCTTTGCTGGCGGCATAGGCGACCTGGGCCGAGCCTGTCCAACGAATGCCGGACGTCGATGCGGTATTGATGATCGAGCCACTGCCCTGGGCCTCCATCAGCGGCAGTACGTGCTTGCAGGTGAGGTAGACGCTGCTGAGGTTCAGGGCTATCTGGGCATCGAACTTTTCTTCAGCCAGGGCAACAGCGCCGCCTGCCGCCGAACCACCGACGTTATTCACCATGATATCGACCGTGCCATACGCCTCCTTGCAGGCGGCAACCATCGCGGCCACGGCCTGGGTATTGGTGACATCGCAGGCATAAGGTGTGACCTCACCGCCGGCCTCACGAATGCGCTCAAGCGTTTCCTCCATGGCCGGCAGGTCACGATCGACCGCGAAGACCTTGGCACCGGCCATGGCGAATAGCACCGCGACCGCGCGGCCGTTGCCCCAGCCGCTGCCGACACAACCGGCACCGGTGACGATAGCGACTTTGCCCTGGAGGCGATCACTTTTTGGAAGAGTCTCGGTCATGCACATATCCTCAGTTCAATGTTGTCGGTAGTTCGGAAATGGCGCCTACAGGCGGTGGCACTTCGAACACCTTGATGGTCATGGAAATCAGGCTGCAGTAGCCCGCGATGCCGACCAGGTCGACAGCCGCATCGGTGCCCAACAGCTCGGTGAATTCGGCATACAGGTCGTCGCTGATCGCACGCTGGGCGTGCAGCTCGCGAATGAAGCGGTAAACCAGCGCTTCATCGGCGTTTTCGAACGCAGGCGCCACGTCATCCCGAATGGCCTCGATGATCTGCGGCGCCAAGCCCGCCTCCAGCGCGAAGGGCTTGTGGGCGGCCCACTCGTATTCGGCGAGCCAGTGGCGCCCCATCATCAGGATTGCGAGCTCAGACAGGCGCGGCTCCAGGCAGGTGTCATAGCGGCAGTAGCGGCCCAATGCCTGGGCGCACTCCGCCAGTTCTGGCCGATGCAGCCAGATAGCCAGGGGACCTCGCACACCTTTGCGCGGTCCGTTGGCGATGCGCTCGTAAACCGGGCGCTGCTCATCGCTAAGGTGGTTCGGGTCGATAGGGGGCAGACGATTCATGAAGGTTTCCTGTCAGGGACGTGGCTGAGTAACGGGAGTCGGCGCAGGCTCGGACCGCTCGGTCGAGAGGCTTTCCACTGGCGGCCGCAGCAGGCTACGGCTTGGCTTGCGGCCGGTTTCGCGCTCGAAATCTTCAGGGTTGAACGCGCCTTCCCAGCGTGCGATGGCAAACACCGCGACGGTGTTGCCGACGATATTGGTCAGGGCCGTGGCGGTGGCCATGATGCGGTCGATACCAAACAGCAACCCGAGGCCACTCAGAGGCAGGGTTTGTACCGATTGCAAGGTCGCGGCGAGTTTGATGAAGGCACCGCCCGCCACGGTGGTGCCGCCTTTGGAGGTGATACTCAGGATGGCCAGCAGACCCAGTTGCTGCAGCAGGGAGAATGGCGTGTCGGTGGCTTGGGCGATGAAGCCGATGGCAATCGCCATGTAGATCGCTGTGCCGTCGAGGTTGAAGCTATAGCCGGCGGGAAGGACAAAGCCGACCACCACCTCATCGCAACCGCTGCGCTGCAGTTTTTCGAGCAGGCGTGGAAACGCTACTTCGCCAGATGCGGTACCGAAAACCAGCAGAATTTCATCGCGAATCAGGCGCAGAACACTGCCAAACGGCAAGCCGATGGACCAACGGATCGAACCGAGAATGCCGAACACGAAGATCAGGGACGCCGCGTAGTAAACCGCAATCAACTTCAGGAGGTAGAGGAGGGTATCGCCACCATAACTGCCGATGGCGGCTGCCATGGCACCAAACGCGCCCAGCGGCGCCAGCTTCATGATGAAACTGAGCATCTTGAACAGAATGCTCTGGGCTTCACCGAGGGCTTTCACGGCGACCGAATCCGGGCCACATACTCGATTGATGGCGATACCGGCCAGCACCGAAATAATCAATACCTGGATGATGTCGCCTTTGGCGAACGCATCGACCAATGTATGCGGAATCAGCCCCAGCAGGTAGTTGATCATGGAGACACTGCCCGCGGCCGAAGTGGCTTTGATCGCTTCGCTGGATTCGTTGAGGCTGGTGGCATGCAGGCCCACGCCTGGCTCGACAACGTTGACCAGAATGAAACCGATCAGCATCGCTACCGTGCTGACTACTTCAAAGTAGATCAGCGATTTGACGCCAAGCCGGCCGAGTTTGCGCATGTCCTGAACATGGGTAAGTCCATGCACGAGGGTGACGAAAACGATCGGCGCCAACATCATTTTCAGCAGGGCGATGAACGCTTGTCCAAGAGGTTTCATGGCTACCGCCCATTGCGGCGCGACGAAGCCGAGAACGATGGCAGCGACCAGTGCGATCAGCACCTGCACGTGGAGTTTTCTCAACTGATTCATGGTATTTCCTGACCCAGTACTGGGCATCATTATTCTTGTGGTTACTCATCCCTTGATGGGCGAGTCGGGCCTTTCAGCTATCTGTATTGAGCATAGAAAAAACTAAACCTAGGCACAAAAACCTTATTTTGATACAAAGCTATGCCATTACGGCATGGTGAATACGATGGACATACGAGAACTCCGCTCCTTTGTAAAAGTCGCTCAGTGCGGTGGTTTCAGTCGTGCGGCGAAGGAGCTTTTCATCGCTCAGCCGGCGCTGCGTCGGCAGATCGCCAAGCTTGAAGAACAGCTTCAAGTGGCGCTGTTCATTCGACATGGCAGGGGAGTGCAGCTGACCGCTGCGGGGGCGCGCTTGCTTGAGCGGGCGGACGTCATGCTGCGCTACATGGAAGAAACCGCCGACCATGTCCGCAACAGCGCATTCGAGGAGCGCGGGCACTTGGCCGTTGGATTGCCGCCTGCGATCGGTACCATCGTCGGACCGCAGTTGATTCGTCGTTTTCACGAGCGCTGGCCGAAGGCTTCATTGCATGTGCTGGAAGGCTTGAGCACATCGCTGCAGGCGTGGTTGCTGGATGGCCGGATCCAGGTCGCCGTGGTCTACAACCAGCCGTTGCTCGAGGCCTTTGACGTCAGGCAGATTTTCAGTGAACGGATGGTGTTGGTCGGGCCGCCTCGGGAAACGCCGAAATCGGTGCGCATCATGGGCCTGGCGGATTTCCCGTTGATCCTTCCGGGGTTGCCCCACAGCAATCGGCGACTGATCGAACAGGTCGCCGCGCAGAACGGCCTTCAATTGAATGTCGTCTTCGACGTGGACAGCGTCAACCTGACCAAACGCATGGTGGCTGAAGGCATGGGCTATTCGATTCTTGCCCATGCGGCAGTCCAGGAAGACATCGCCAATGGCGTCCTGGTGGGCCATGCGATTGAACGCCCCGGCATTCGCTCCACGGTTTCGCTGACCACCCTCAAGGATCGCAGAAACAGTCGCCTGGCATTGAGTTGGGAAAAAATCCTGCTGGAGACGTTGGAAGAGCTCGTAACGGTCGGCGCGTGGAAGGAGGCCACACTTTGGCTCGGGCGAGACGGAGCATGAGCAGTTCCAAACGAGCCATGGTCTGACCGGTTAAAAACGCTCCAGCTTGAGGGGGTACTCGATCACGATATAAACCCGGTCGATGTCATCCCCGCCCTGAGCGCTGTTGGCCCGATGGGTGACCTGGGACACCTGCACGGACAAATCCTTGGCCGGTCCCGATTGCACGGTGTAGTGCAGATCGATATCCCGCTCCCAATGGCGACCGCCATCCATTTGTTGGGGGACGAACTGGCCGGCGTCCGGGTCAAATGGGTTGTACGCCCCACCTTGGGGTGCATGGGTGCCGTCGATGCCACGGCCGGTGACGTAGCGGGTCATGAATTTCAATCCCGGGACGCCGAAAGCACCCAGGTCGAGGTCGTAACGGGCCTGCCAAGAGCGTTCGCCGGCGCCGTTGAAGTCGGCGTATTTGATGGAGTTGGCGAGGTAGATCGAGTCGCCGCCCACGAAGTCGAAGGGCGTGTCGCCATGGATCTTCTGATAGGCCAGGGTGAATCCCTGGGCACCGACTGTGTATTTGCCAGACAGGCTATAAGCGGTGTTATCAATCGCACCGGCCTCGGCGTCGCCGTAATCCTGGGTGTGGTAAACGTTGCCGTCCAGAAAGAACCCGGATTGCTTCAGATGCAGGTTGGCGTAGTACTGACGCCAGGTGTCGCTCAGCTCGGATGCGTAGAGAGCACCGCCCAACGGCTGATCCTCGAACAATTGGGCACCGAGGAAACTGATGCTGCCGGTCTCGGTGCTCACCCCATAACCGCTGAAGTCGCCCTTGCGGGTAGAGGCATCCTGATTCTTGAAAGCGGTGAAGCGCCCAGCCTGCAAATGCACGTCGTCGAACTCCCGGCTGTCGAGCAGAAACCCCGTGGCGTATTCCGGCTGCAAGCGTTTGTCGGCGGTGTCGAATACCGGGGTTTCCACGGTCATCTCACCGTAGGCCAAGGTGGTCCGAGACGCGCGCAGTTTCAGGGCGCCACCGGCACTGGAGAAGTCGTTCTCACTGCGGCCATCCGAGTCCAGCGGCAGCAATCCCGTTCCGGAATGTCCCTTGCCGCCATCCAGTTTCATGCCGAGAAAACCATGGGCGTCGACACCGAATCCAACGGTGCCAGGAGTAAAGCCGGAGTCAAATGAGGCGATGAAACCTTGAGCCCACTCCTGCTTATAGTTTTTGTTCGACGGGGAGGGGGATCGGTAGTCGTTCTGCAGAAAGAAGTTTCGGCTCAGTACGTCCAGGGTTGAACCGTCCATAAAGCCTTGCGCCGATGGCTCGGCAGCCAGGGCTGTGCCGCAGGTGCCGATTAGCAACATGGATAACCAGTGCTTGGGACGTGGCCATGGTTGCGTGCGAGCTTTATTGCTGCAAAGGCTGCGGGTGTTCAGTGCTTGGGTTGCGGTGCGCATGCTGAAGCCAGTTTGGTGACGAGGGCCTGATTATTGGTCGTGGGGCTCTGGCTGGTGAGTTAAACGTTGTTAATTCTGAGTGGGTACGACTCGTCGGGCTAAAGCTGGCGCAAGCTCGTAAAGCATTGAACGCCTCGCAGCGCCTGTCCTCCAATCACTATCGGAAAGAAGAAGGAGGACTGACATGCAGCCTAAGACTGAAGGACTTGAAGAGCACGGCCCTAGCGGCGTGCCTTACATAAACGATCCGGAAAAGCCCACTTCACCGCCCTTGAACGATGCCGATGCCACTGATGAAGAGGAGGCGGAGGAAGATATTCAGGACGAAGCAGAATCCATTTAAATGTGAGGAGCAAGGCAATGGACAACTATCACCTGAGCCCTTCTGCGGATGGCTGGGAATTGAAGAAAGCCGGCGCAGAGCGTGCCTCTAAAAAAGCGGCTACTAAGCAGGAGTTGGTGAGCGCTCTGACAGATTTCTTTGATGGCAAAACCGCCTCGGTGAAGATTCACAAAGCCGATGGTTCCATTGAAGAAGAACGCACCTATCCGCGTTCCGCTGACCCCAGGCGAACCAAGGGGTGACTCCCATCTCCGCTGCCGACCTGGGTATCGAGATCGACGACCCGAGCAGCCACGGAGTGTATCGGTGGCTGCTCGCCAGTTTTCTGATCGGTAAAAGGATTCGTTCCTCTGTCGCCGTTGAGGCATATCGGAACCTGGTCGACCGATATGGCCTGGATACACCTGCAAAGCTCGCCCGATGCTCACATCGAGATCTTGTCAGGCTCCTCGGGCAAGCGGGCTACGCACGATACGATGAATCCACGGCGCGGCGACTGCACGAGCTGGGTGTAGGCCTGGATACCGGACTGGAGGCTCGGATGAACGCTTTGCAGAGCGGTTCAATGGAAGCTGCGGAGTTTGAGCGATGGGTACTCAGCTTTAACGGCATCGGGCCGAAGACGTTGGAGATCTTCAAGCGCGGAGTTGCTCTAGGAGACAAATGACGCGTGTTGTCGCATGACTTTCCCTACCCAGTTGATTGGCCTGGAGCTCGTCCTCGACCACCACCAGCCGGTAGCGGTGTGCCTCGTCGAACACATGAAGCCTCCAAGTACGTAAACGGCAGGACTGGCAAAATGCCACGCGCGTTGCTATTTTTTGACGTATCGACGGTTAGACTTACTACCGGACATTCGCAGACGTCGCTGTATCTGCCCAATTCGCTGCGGAAAAGGAAACCCGGAGTATGTACATCCCATCGGTTACGCGAAGCCCGGCGCCGCGCTTTGCATCTCTTCTAAAGTTTTTAATTCTCGTTGCCATTGCGCTGAATCTGTTTGCTCGTCCCGCGCAAGCTGAAGATCGGGAAAAGACATTTCGTTATTTCCCTTCCGGGCCCATCTATGAGTATCGCTGGAAGCTCCTGGAGCTGGCGCTTTCGCATACACAGGCGACCGATGGCCGCACCCCTCTCATTCCCTATGAGCAGGAGGCCAGTCAGAATCGTGGCATGGAGTTGCTTCAGACGGGGCAGATCGATGTCATCGCACTGGGAAACAACACCGAACGCGAATCCCTTATGCTGCCGATCAAGATCGATATCTTGCGCGGTCTTATCGGTTACCGCCTCCTCTTGATTCGTGCTGCCGATCAACCTCGCATCGCGCGGATGGACGAACAAGCGTTTCGCGAGCAATAGACATTCGGCCTTAATAGTCAATGGGCCGATGTACCCATCATGCAAGCCAGTGGTTTTACGGTGGTCACTTCGAGCAACTATGAAAATCTTTTTGGCATGCTTGCAGCTAAACGCTTCGACGCTTTCCCGCGTGGATTGAATGAAGCGGCTCGTGAGCTTGAGGAGCACAAGGACCAATACCCTCAGCTCGTCATTGAAAACAGCAAGGCGTTGTTCTTCCCTTATCCGGTGTACTTTTGGGTCAACAAGAGCGACACCGCGCTGGCCCGACGCATCGAACATGGACTCAATCTATCGTTGGCGGACGGGTCCTTCCGCAAACTGTTTGAAACTTACCATGCAAAGGAGATAAGCGCGCTTGCCAAGGAACATCGGCGGGTCATCCGTCTTGCCAATCCCGTCCTGCCTGCCGGGACGCCTGAATCGGATACCCTCTGGTGGTGGAAATAAATGCAAGTAGGACGGATGTTTGCCGCTCAGACGCTTTTCAGGCGACTGCTTTACACCATGTTCCCGTGGTACCTCTTGATTGCTCTGGGTATGACTGGGGCGCAGTTGAGCATTCAATATTTCAGCGTCAGCAGGGATATCACGGATGACCTGGTCTCCCTGAGCAGAACCATCAGCCCCAGCTTCACCAAGGCCGTATGGGAACTGGACAAGGCTGAGCTCATGAGTATTGTCACAGCCGTGCGTCAGAACGCTATCGTCAGCGGCGTCCAGGTGGTCTCTGCCGGGGGTGAGGTCCTGGCGGTCTCCGGGCATGTGCCAAGCGGGAGGAGGGAAGGGCGGACGCTCTTCCCCGCCAGGTTCCGCCAAGCCGAATTACCGCTTACGTCGCCTGGGCAGGCGGGCGAGCATAATGTAATCGGTGTTCTCAAGATGTATTCAGATCGCAGTGTGCTATGGGATCGGACCAAGTACGCCTGCCTGTTCATTCTGCTCAATTCGATCGTCATTACCTCGGCACTCTGGCTGATCATTCTCTGGGCCATTCGTTATCGACTGTCCAATGCTGTCACCCGGGTCTCCCACGCTGTAGAGAACTGGCGTTTCAGGCCGGACAATGCGCCCGTGGAGAAAATCCAGTATCCCTACCGCGACGAGCTCGGAGAGTTGGTAAACGCCTTTAACGAGAGCCGCAGTCGACTCTACGATTCGCTGCAAGCGCTTAACCAGCTCAATCACAATCTTGAGGGCATTGTTGCCGAGCGAACTGAAGAACTGCTTCTTGCCAAGGAGGAAGCGGAGCGGCTGACGCAGGTCAAGAGCGATTTCCTGGCTAACATGAGCCACGAGATCCGCACCCCCATGAACGCCATTCTCGGCATGCTCTATCTGGTCCTGAAAAAGGATCTGCCGCCGGCCTTGCGTAGCCAACTGGGCAAGGTACAAACGGCCGCCCATTCACTGCTGGGTGTGATCAACGACATTCTTGATTTTTCCAAAGTTGAGGCGGGCAAACTTAAACTCGAACAGATCGAGTTCGGGTTGGATTCCGTATTGGAGCAATTGACGGATGCCATCGCCTTCCAGGCCGAAGAAAAAGGCATCGAGTTTCTTATTCGTCATGACCCCACCATTCCCACGCGGTTGTTGGGCGACCCATTGCGCCTGGGCCAGATCCTCCTCAACTTGTGCGGGAACGCTATAAAATTCACGGAAAAAGGCGAGGTGGAGTTAGCATTCCATAGCTTGGGCATTCGGGACGACATCCTGCATATGCAGATTAGCGTGCGCGACACGGGCATTGGCATGAGCCCTGAAACACAGCGTCATCTCTTTGAAAAATTTACCCAAGGCGACTCATCCACGACGCGGCGATTCGGTGGAACCGGCCTTGGGCTGGCCATCAGCAAGAGCCTGGCCGAACTGATGGGAGGGCGTATCTGGATTGAAGACTCGCAATCAGGCAAAGGCAGCACGATCAGTTTCACCGTGCAGTTGCCCGTCGCGCGGCAAGCACAGGTACACCAACGACAACTGGTCGAGCAGACCGGACCGTTGCTCAAGGGCATCCGCGTCTTGCTGGTGGATGACAATGCGGTCTCTCGTGGAACCCTGGCCGAGATGTTGCGTTTCTTCCAATTGGAAGTTGTCACCGTTGCCAGCGGCCCAGCCGCCCTCACCGAACTGCAGGCCTCAGCCGCTGAGCCCTATGATCTGGTCCTGATGGACTGGCGTATGCCCGGCATGAATGGCGACGAAACCACCCAGCGCATTCACCGTGATATTCGTTTGCCCCGTCTTCCCAAGGTCATCAAGATCACCGCTTATGGTCGCGAAGATGTCTTGCGCCTGGCCGAGCAGGCCGGGGTGGACGGGTTCTTGATCAAACCAGTCTCACCTTCAGTGCTGCTTGACTCGATTCTTTCAGTCCTTGGACGTGGCCGCGTTCTCGGAATGGATGCTCAGGGCAGACCTACAACGCTCCAGCCCCCGAATAACAATCAGTTGGCGGGGGGCCACATACTGGTCGTTGAGGACAACGATATAAACCGGGAATTCGCCGCCGAGTTGTTGCACTGCGAAGGCATGGTCGTGGATGAGGCCGTGAACGGTCAGGAAGCGCTCGACAAGGTCCAAGGTCATGATTATGACGCGGTGTTGATGGACATCCAGATGCCCGTGATGGATGGCCTGGAGTCAACCAGGCGTATTCGGGCATTGGCTGATATGCCTGGCGGAGAACGCTTTGGTGCACTACCGATTATTGCCATGACCGCGCTGGCGATGGCGCAAGATACCCAGGCCAGTCACGATGCGGGAATGAACGACCACATTACCAAGCCAATTGCACCCGATCGGCTGATGACCGTACTCTGCAAGTGGATACAATCGCCAGGCCGGCGTAGCGATCAGCCTGCGGTGCTCGATGTGGTGAAATCGCCGGCAAGTAGCCTGCCTGCCGATCTGCAGACAATGGTCCATATCAACGCTCAGGACGGTTTACGCCGTATTGGCGGCAAGGCTGATGGCTATCGAAAACAGCTGCGGCGGTTTCGCCTGCATTACGCTGACGCGGTCCTCAAGATCCGCGGCTTTGTTGCAAGTGGCGACAAGCAAGGTGCAGAGACATTCTGTCATTCACTCAGGGGCGTTACCGGAAATATCGGGGCCCAGCGCCTGTATGACATCGTTAAAACCATCGACGATCAACTCAAGCAGAACAGCTTCCCTGATGATCGCGTCCTGGAGGAGGCTGAAGGTCTCCTCCAGCTCGTGCTCTGTGAGATCGATGGGATTGCCGAGATTGATTACCCGTCCCAGTCGAGTGTCGAAACACCCTTATCACCGTCATTGCTCGACGCGTTGCTGAACCAGCTCGTACAGGCCCTGGAATCGGACCTTGGTGCGGCAGAACCTATACTCGCTCAGTTGCTCAAGGGGACGCGCGGAACCCGGATCGAGCAAGAAATATCCGCTATTGCCGCCTTGATCGATGATTTCGAAATAGACGCCGCACTTACTCGATTACAGCACCTGAATAGGGTCGCCCCGGATACGTCTTCATGAACGAACTTGCTCCTAACAACAAACGTGCCCGCATTCTGATCGTCGATGATATCCACGAAAATCTGCATGCCTTGATGGGGATGCTGCGCGACGATTTTTCTCTGTGTGCGGCTACCAACGGTGAAAAGGCGCTTGAGCTGGCCAACCGCCAACCGCAGCCAGACCTGATCCTGCTGGACATCAAGATGCCGGACATGGACGGTTACTCCGTTCTTTCCGCACTCAAGCTTGACCCGTGCACCACGAATATCCCGGTGATTTTTGTGACCGCCCTGGCTGATGCCATGGATGAGGCGCGAGGCCTGGCGATGGGTGTCGCCGATTACATCACCAAACCGTTCAGCCCTGATCTGCTCAAGGCGCGCATCCACAATCAACTTGAGCTCAGGCGCCTTCGCCAGAATCCCATCCGTTTCGATATAGCCGGACCGGCAGACCCAGCCAACCGCCCCTCGCTGTTGGTTGTCGATGATATCCCGGAAAACATCCATGAGCTACTCGAGGCGCTCAAGGATGACTACCGCATCATGGTTGCACGCACTGGCGCCCAGGCGCTGGACGCCGTTCAGGGCACCGTGCCCCCAGACCTTGTCCTCCTTGATATCGTAATGCCCAGCATGGACGGCTATGAAGTCTGCAGGCGCATCAAGGCAACGCCGACAGGCAGCCGAATCCCCATCATTTTTGTCACGGTCATCAATGCTGCATCAGAGAAAGTCAAAGGCTTCGAGATCGGCGCTGCCGACTACATCACCAAACCTTTCGATATCGACGAAGTGCGCGCGCGTATTCGCACCCATTTGGAGTTGGCCAGGCTGCATCGTTTCCTGGAGGATCTGGTGGCGCAGCGCAGTGCGTTACTGCAATTAACTGAAGACAAATATCGCATTCTTGCCCATCGCGACCCTCTGACCGGCTTGCCGAACCGCGTACTGTTCGCGGAATTGCTGGATCACGCGATTCTGCAGGCCGAGCGTGAGCAGTCCCAATTTTCCTTGCTCAACATAGACCTGGATAACTTCGCGACGATCAACGAAAGCCTCGGCCACAAGTCGGGTGATCAACTGCTGACCCAGGTCGCACAGAGGTTGCGAAGCCTACTGCCCGAAAACGATAGCATTGCACGCATTGCCGGGGATGAATTCAACATTATTCTGGAGCATGTCGATGTTCCAGTGGACCTGATGTCCCAGCGCATCATCAATGCGTTGGCAGAGCCATTCGTACTAGGCAAGCAGAATGTCTACATGGGGGCCAGCATCGGAATTACGCTCTATCCCGACGATGGGACTGACTCCGAGACCCTTCTGAGCAATGTCGACGCCGCACTTCATCGAGCCAAAGAGCAGGGGCGGGGAGTGCTGTGCTTTTTCTCGCCAGAGATGACCCACCGCGCCAAGCGGCGTTTAAAACTCGAAGCAGAGTTGCGCAATGCCCTTGAGCAAGGAGAGCTGCGGGTTTACTACCAGCCCCAAGTTGATCTGGATACCGGTAATATTGGCGGTCTTGAGGCCCTGGTCCGCTGGCAACATCCCGAGCGCGGGATGATCTCTCCAGGCGAATTCATTCCCCTTGCAGAGGAAAGTGGCCTGGTTATACAGCTCGGCGATTGGGTGTTGCACGAGGTCTGCCGCCAAATCAAAAACTGGTCAGAGGCAGGCATTGCGCCGTGTCAAACAGCGGTGAACATCTCTGCTGTTCAGTTAAGCGCGGGGAATCTGGTGAAGTCGGTCAAAAACGCCCTGGCGCAAACCGGCATCGAGCCCAGTCAGCTTGAACTGGAAATCACCGAAAGTTATGTAATGGTGGACCGCGATCAGTCATTCAAGTCCCTGAGCGAACTCAAGGCGCTGGGTGTTCGACTGTCGATTGATGATTTCGGAACGGGTTACTCCTCGCTGGGATATCTGCAGCAACTGGAAGTGCACAGGCTCAAGATCGATCTCTCCTTTGTCCGCGATATGACGACTAACGCGGGCAATGCCTCTATCGTCAAGGCCATTATCGCGCTGGGGCACAGTCTCGGCCTTGAAGTGGTGGCCGAAGGCGTCGAACATCCCGGTCAAGCGCGGTACCTGCGATCTATGCACTGCGATCTGATCCAGGGTTACCTGATCAGCCATCCCATGCCCGTCGAAGACACGGAACGCTTTCTCTCTTCCTACCAGCCACTGCATGTCGTACTTGAAAATGAAACATCATCGACGTTGTTGCTGGTGGACGACGACCTGGGCGTTTTGTCCTCGCTCAAGCGCCTGCTGCGCCACGAGAACTACCTTATCCTCACTGCAACGAGTGCCCAGGAAGCCCTCAAGCTTCTGGCTGAACATCAGGTTGGCGTCATCATCGTTGACCAACACATGCCGGGCATGAATGGCACGGAGTTACTCGCTCGTATTCGAACCATGCACCACCATACCGTTCGAATGGTCCTGTCAGGCTCCGCCGCCGTCGATAACGTGACCGAGGCAATCAACCGCGGTGAGATCTACCGTTTTCTGACTAAACCCTGGCATGAAGCAGAGTTGCTCGAGACTGTGCGCGAGTCTTTTCGCCAGTACCGAACGTTGAGCGGGGTAAAGTCGTAGGAGTGGGGGCTTGGAAAAGGAATATGCAGAAATGCTGGGGATTCCGATAATCAATTTTGACCTCATCCATTACTCCCTTTTTTGTTTTCGTGTTTTGATCTCCGATCTTGTCCAAACGTAGTCCCTGAATACTGGTTGGAATCGCACTGAATCCGTTACCATCAGACCGTTTTCGGCGGTCCCAAGTCTTTGAAACGGCTAGGGCGCCCAATGGATTCAGGGAGAAATGGATGTACGTCAATCAAAAGTCTGGCCGGTCTATCTTACTGGCGGGCGCTAGGTTCGGGTGCCTTAGGTTCGTCAAATAAGGACATTGCACGGCAGGGCAGATTGGTGGGCCGATCGATATCGGATGAGCTTTGCGCAACCAGATTGGCAATGTGCCCCATCTCCTGGATGGACTCTTGCATCACCGCCATGCCGTCATTGGTGATTTGTCCCGCTTTCTGCGCGGTGCTCTGGGCCTGTTTTGCGTTGTCGGCAATATGGGTGATGCTCACGGAAAGCTGCTCTACCGTGGCGGCCATGGACGAGGCTTTCTCGCTTTGCAGGGCGGCGCTGCTCATTGAGCAATAGGAGATGGGTCCTGATCTTCCAGCTTTGCATATTCCATTATTCCTAATCACCTGGATCGGGTTTCTGATCGAAAGGGCAGAGCCAGGTGTTGCACACCCAATGAAGGCATAACACACCGTGCTCTGTGTGATCCAAGGTAAAGGAACGGCGACCCCGCCTTGCCTGATTACGCCGGCTGTCACTTATGCGATAGAAACTTCGTCTGCCCGATTACGAAGATCTCCTCGAAACGACGCTTAGGGTGTGGTGATTCTTGGGCGTAGCACCACACCCATGAGATCGCCGCCCGACCTATGCGCTCTGACAAGTCAAACCTGAAAGCACAGATCTGAGGCGCTCCATCGTTGTTGAGGAGCAAGTTTGCATGGGCTCACGAAGCTCGTTGCTGATCAGGCCGTTGATACTCAGAGCTGCTTTGATGACAGCCGGGTTGGGCTCAGCGAACGCCATCTTTATCCAAGGCAGGAGGCGGTAAAATGTAATCCGGGCGCATATGACATCGCCTCTGTCCATCTCCTGCATCATCTGGACATACAGATTTGGACGAATGTGTGCCGAGGCTGAAATGGCGCCGGCTCCGCCCAGGGCGAGGTTTGTGAAGATCTGGATATCCTCGCCGGTCAGAATCTCTGCATTGCCGTCCTTGATCAGGGCCATGGTGGTTTCGACATCACCACCGCAGTCCTTGACCGCCGCGATTTTGGGGTGACGCACGATTCTTCTCAGCGTCTCTCGCTCGATCCTCACGCCTGTTCGGTAGGGGATGTCGTAAAGGACTACCGGGACAGATGAGGCATCAGCGACCGTTTGGAAAAATGACTCGATGCCTTGCTGCGAAGGCCGGATGTAGTAGGGCGCTGGAATCAGAATGCCGGCGATGTCACGGCTCTGGATCTTTTGCTGGAATGCCAGGGCTTCCTGCAGGTTGTTGGCCGACAGCCCCATGATCACCTGGTCAGGTCGAGCGATCTGCAGAACTGCATCCAGTACCTCGAGCTGTTCATCCTTGTTCATCGCTGCGGCTTCGCCAGTGGTGCCGCATACGACCAGCCCCCTTACGCCTTCAGAAAGGAGCGCTTTCACCAAACCTTTGAGCGCGTCGAAGTCGACGTGTCCCGAATGAAAGGGCGTGGCCAGTGCAACCCAGATACCGCGAAAATTAGACATGCATTACTCCTCAGGCAGACCGATTAGTCGACGTCAGAGGAGGGGATGGGAATCAAGCGGGGAGGAGGCCTGGCGCTATCTGTCCTGTCAGCTCATCTGACGGGACAGCGCCCCGGTCAAATGAGCGGCTGTTTCTTGGATTTCTTGGCAACGGACACGCATGCGCACGCCTGGGCGCGGAGGCCCTTGGCAGAGTGCATGTGGTCAGTGGTGAGAATCATGGTTGATCCGTTGCGAAGCGGTACTGCTCGATAGTGCACAGGGTGCGGTGCCTTGGTCAACTATGCGGCGGAAAAATGATCACGCAGTTCGGTTGGGCGCCATGCTCAACGGCGCGACAATCCACGAGGGGATAAGCGGTGGACATGTTCAACCTCCTTGAGCACAGGCATCCAGCGCTTGGGTAATGTCGGCCAGCAGGTCCGCGATGTCTTCAAGGCCCACCGACAAACGCACCAACCCCTCGGAAATCCCGTGGTGCGCACGCTCTTCAGGCGTGTAGGTGGAATGGGTCATGCTGGCTGGATGCTGGGCCAGGGACTCGGCGTCTCCCAGGCTGACCGCGCGGGCGAACAACTCCAGTGCGTTCATGAAACGCCGGCCGGTGGTCAGGCCGCCCTTGAGTTCGAAGGCGATCATGCCCCCGGGCAACTTCATTTGCCTCGACGCCAGGTCGTACTGAGCAAAGGAGGGCAGGCCGGGGTAAGTGACCCATTCGACGGCCGGGTGCGCGTGTAAATCTTCGGCGATCACCTGGGCGTTGCTACAATGGCGCTCCATGCGCAGTGACAGGGTCTTGAGCCCGCGCATCAGCAGAAAAGCGTCCTGAGGCGACATTACCGCACCGGTCAGGTCCTTGAGGCCTTGCAGGCGAATGCGGTCCGCCAGTGGATGACTGGTAACCACGATGCCGGCCGTGATATCGCCATGGCCACTGAGGTACTTGGTGGCCGAATGCACCACTACATCCGCACCCATTTCCAAGGGGCGTTGCAGGTATGGAGTGCAGTAGGTGTTATCGACCACCAAGGTGATATTCCGATGATGGTGGGCAATCTTAGCCACCGCGCAGATATCGACCAACTGCATGTTCGGATTGGCCGGGGATTCGAAATAGATCATGCGCGTCGAAGGACTGATGGCATCGCGCAGTTCGGCCAGGTTGGACATGTCAACATGGCGCACCTTGACGCCAAACTCGCCGATACCGTGGTGCAGCAGGGCGAAGGTGCAACCGTACAACGTACGGTTGAGAATGATCTCGTCACCGGGGCGCAGCAGGGTCCAAAAGGTCGCGGCAATGGCTCCCATGCCGGAACTGAAGGCCACCGCCGCCTCGCCGTTTTCCAGAGCCGCCATGCGTGACTCCAACAGAGCCAATGTGGGGTTGGAGATCCGCGTGTAAAAATGCCCGGATTCTTCGCCGGCGAAACAACCGGCGCCGTACTCGGCGGTAGGGAAGGCGAACGTGGAGGTCAGGTAGATCGGCGGGATCAGTGCGCCGTTGTTGTCCAGCGGCTTATAGCCGTGATGGATGGCGCGGGTGGAAAAGCCCAGTTCATTGTTTTTATTGTTCATGTTAGACGCTCCTGTATTTCCTACAATGCTATGCTCAACTTCAACAAGAAAAATTCCAAATTGACCCAGAAATAACCCATAAATTGGAATAAAGGCTCCGGAAAACACAATTTGGAGGCAAGACATGCCCGGCGAGCTGGATCGTACCGACAAGGCCTTACTCGCGGCCCTGCAAGGCAACGCCCGGCTGACCATCGCCGAACTGGCCGAACATGTGGCGCTGACCACTTCGCCGTGTTGGCGACGGGTGAAAATTCTTGAAGAGAACGCAGTGATTACCGGCTACCAGGCGATTCTTTCGCCCAAGGCACTCGGCTACGGCGTCACCGCATTTGTTAGCGTGATGATGGAGTCCCACAGTCAGGAAATGGCTCGATCCTTCGAACAGCGCCTATTGGAAATCCCGGAGATCGTCGCCTGTCACAACGTCTCCGGACGCTACGATTTTCTACTGGAAGTGGTGGCCAAAGACCTGGAGTCTTTCGGCGAGTTTGCGCGAGAGGTGCTGCAAACCTTGCCGGCGGTCAAAGAGATTTATTCAAGTTGTTCGTTCAAATCGGTCAAGCCCTCGCGAGTGATCCCGGTGCTGGGCTGAGCGCGGTATTACCTTTTGATGTTTGTCCGGGCAGGCGCGTTATTTGAAGTGAAAGGCCAGGTCGCAATATGGCTTCGTTAGCGAAGCTGATCACTTCAAGCACAGATGAGCTTGTCCACCTGTGCGCTGCGCAGTTGAGGAGGGCCCTCAGTTGAATACGTCGATGGTTCCAATTGCGATAGCCGCCACGAACATGACCAGGCACGTACCCGCGCCTTAGCTTCGGTCATCAGCGCCCATTATCAGACTGAGGAGCTTTTTAGCAGGTCAACTCCCAGCGCGAGAACGTTCGTTCAGCTACTGCCCTTGTGCTGATGAGGTTGCCAGATTTGCAAGGGCCCACTCCTCAGCGGTCGTGACTTGAATCGACTGCTGCGCGTTGAAAGTGCCTGCTTTAGGCCAAGCCACGCCTCTGCCCTGGGCGAACACAGCGCGGTACTTCTTGATGTGATGCGTTGGATCTTTCTCCAATTCTTGGAGCAAGTACGGAACAGTCCACACGTTACGTTTGAACGGGCGGCCCAGTACACGTTCGAGGAGGCTCGCAACCTCTCCATATGTCACTGTGTCTCCCGAGAGATACACAATCTGATCGCGGAAGCGAGGTTCAAAGAAAACAATTTCCGCTGTCAACGCACCAATGTCGTCTGGAGTCGTGAGCGTCACGCCGGTCTCAAGACTGCCTAGCGCGTTCACGGTATCGTCTGCGAAGTCACCCACCTCGAATACTGGTTCGAACAGAAAGCTGGTGAACATACCCGCCGAGATGATTACCCATTCAGTTATATCCTGGGCACGAAGCAATTCGCGAACATCAAGCTGAGCATCGAACAGATCCTGAGGACTGCCCCGACCGATTACCTCGAAGTCGACACCAAACTGCCACGGGAAGTAACGCTTCACACCGGACCTCAGAGCAGCGGTAGCCAGCTTCATTGGGGTTTCCCGGCCTGCAACCATCCCTGCACAGCCTATTACGGTATCGAAACGTGCGAATACTTCAGCCAGCTGATCGATTGAGTCATTCACGAGGTCTGCGGCCACCATCTGGATGCCGAGGCCTCGAAGCTCATCGATTTCGACCTTTTTCTCGGGCACTTGAGTGTTGATGGTCGAATCCCTAAGCAGGACGCTGACTGTGGAGCCGGGCGCGCGCTTTGCTACTCGCGCAAGATTGTGCAGTACCGTCAGCCGAAGCCCACCG
>Ga0157373_10001234_pt1 | contig 19555 bp, 18 predicted proteins | sample C65metaG_FD_113460 | JGI IMG/M metagenome (GOLD analysis project Ga0157373, IMG submission 113460) | Corn rhizosphere microbial communities from Kellogg Biological Station, Michigan, USA - C6-5 metaG | ecosystem: Host-associated > Plants > Roots > Rhizosphere > Soil | place: USA: Michigan... | reverse complement strand
TCCTGCCGCGAGATGATGGCAGAATACTACTAGTTTATGTCGGGTTCGTGACGGTCTCGTGCTGTCCCCATCTGGCGGATTCGGCATCGATTGATAAGCGTTGTGCATCAATCGATGAAAACATAGCACTTATCGTTTCAAGATGTGTCCAGCAAACTCCGCGACTACAAGCGCTAATAAGCACACCAATAAGATCGCTGGAGAACAACTATGCATGGCTCATCCCATCCTCGGATGACATCCGCCAAATCCCGGGCCGGAGCTGTATTCCGGGTGACCTCAGGCAACTTCCTCGAACAGTTCGACTTCTTCCTTTTCGGCTTCTACGCCACCCAGATCGCCACTGCCTTCTTTCCGGCATCCAGTGAATTCGCCTCGCTGATGATGACGTTTGCCGTATTCGGGGCGGGCTTTCTCATGCGTCCGCTGGGGGCGGTGATTCTCGGCGCTTACATTGATGACGTGGGCCGCCGCAAAGGGCTGATCGTGACGCTGTCGATCATGGCCAGCGGTACGCTGCTAATCGTGCTGGTGCCCGGTTATGCAAGCATCGGCCTCTGGGCACCGGCTCTGGTGCTGTTGGGGCGGCTGTTGCAAGGCTTCTCTGCAGGGGCGGAGCTGGGTGGGGTTTCCGTCTACCTTGCCGAGATGGCCACGCCGGGGCGCAAAGGTTTTTACACCAGTTGGCAATCGGGCAGTCAGCAGGTGGCAATCGTTGTAGCCGCTGCGCTGGGCTACGCCCTGAATCAGTGGATGGCGCCTGCGGCAGTGGCCGATTGGGGGTGGAGAATCCCGTTTGCCATTGGCTGCCTGATCATCCCGTTCATTTTTCTGCTGCGCCGCAGTCTGCAGGAGACCGAGGAGTTCGCCACCCGTTCTCATCGTCCAACGATGAAGCAAGTGTTTGCGACCCTGCTGACCAACTGGCGCGTGGTCGTCGCTGGCATGTTGATGGTTGCCATGACCACCACGGCGTTCTACCTGATCACTGTGTACGCGCCGACGTTTGGCAAGACCGTGCTTAACCTCACCACCGCCGATGCACTGCTGGTGACCTTGCTGGTGGGCGTGTCGAATTTTTTCTGGCTGCCCATTGGCGGTGCGTTGAGCGACCGTTTTGGACGCAAACCCTTGCTGGTGGCAATGACCGTGCTGACGATTGTCAGTGCGTATCCGGCGCTGTCCTTCCTGGCACAGGCGCCCAGCTTCGGCCACATGCTTGAAGTGCTGTTGTGGTTCTCGTTCCTGTACGGCTTGTACAACGGCGCAATGATCCCGGCACTGACGGAAATAATGCCGGTGGAGGTGCGGGTCGCTGGCTTCTCGCTGGCCTACAGCCTGGCGACGGCGATTTTTGGCGGCTTCACGCCTGCGATCTCGACCTGGTTGATCCACCTGACCGGCGACAAGGCTGCGCCCGCCTACTGGATGAACTTGGCGGCGGTGTGCGCGCTGGGCGCGACCCTGGTGCTGTACCGACACATCTCGGCGCGTGCCCAACTGGCTCTCTAACAAGGAAAACTGGAAATGAAATCGTTAGTTAAAACACCCCTGGCAGTCCTCGTGTTGGGCGTCGCCGCGTTGAGCACAACTGCCCAGGCCGAAGAGCTCAAGGTGATGACCTCCGGTGGCTTCACCGCAGCCTACAAGGCGTTGGGGCCTGAATACGCAGCTGCCAGCGGCGACACCCTGAACACCATTCTGGGGCCATCGATGGGGAAGGCGCCCGAGGCCATCCCGAACCGCCTGGATCGTGGCGAACATGCCGACGTGGTGATCATGGTGGGCTACGCGCTGGACGATCTGATCAAGCAGGGCAAGGTCGACCCGGCCTCGCGGGTGGAGCTGGCTGACTCACGCATCGGCATGGTGGTCAAAGACGGCGCAGCCAAACCTTCGATCGGCACCGATGCCGAGCTGAAGGACGCGCTGCTCAAGGCCAGGTCGGTGGCTTACTCCGATAGCGCCAGTGGGGTGTACATCGAGAAACAGCTGTTCAAGAAGCTGGGTATCGAGCAGCAGCTTGTGCCCAAGAGCAAGATGATCGAACGCATCCCGGTCGCCTCCGTGGTCGCCAAGGGCGACTACGAACTGGGCTTTCAACAGGTCGCTGAATTGTTGCCAATTCCCGGGGTCACCTTCGTCGCCAAGATTCCGGAGGACGTTCAGTCAGTGACCCGTTATGCAGCCGGTATCCCGGTCAATGCCGAACACCCCAAGCAGGCCAAGGCGTTGCTCGATTATCTGGCTTCACCCAAGGCGCAGAAGGCCGTGCAGGCCACGGGGCTCGATTCAGTTCCCCGCTGACCGGACCTCCCTGACCAGCCGCTCCAGCTCAAGCGCCGCGGGCGTCAGCGTACGCCCGCGACGCTTGAGCAATCCCACGTTGCGAATCACTTCAGGTTCCACCAATGGCACGCTCACCAGAAAAGGGTGAGCGGTCATCGGCATCGCGATCGATGGCACCGCCGCCACGCCCAGTCCTGCTTCCACCAGACCAATCATCGTGGTGACGTGTCTCGTTTCACAGATACTCGGCTTCTGCGAGGGCAGGCGTGTCAGCGCTTGATCCAGCACAAGGCGGTTGCCCGATGTCTTGTCCAGCGAGATGTAGTCGTGCTCGTGCATCTCCTGCCAACTCACACTGTCGCGAGTCGCAAGCGGATGATCCCTGCGGCAGGCGACCACGAAGCGTTCCTGGAGGAGTAATTCGAACTCCACCTCTGGCGCCAGATTGCCGCTGAAACTCACCCCGAAGTCCGCCTCTCCAAAAGCCACAGCGCTGTTCACCTCGTTCGCACTGGCATCGAGCAGCTTCACTTTGATCCTGGGGTAGCGTTGGTGGAAAGCGCTGATGACTTTGGGCATGAAGTAATAAGCGGCTGACGGCACACAGGCGACAGTGATGCTGCCCGTCCGGGTCGAGCCGAGGTCGCCGATGGTCAGTAGCGCGATGTCCAGATCGTCGAGTACCCGTTCGATCTGAGGCAGGAATGCGCGTCCCACGGTGGTCAGGCTGACCTTGCGGGTGGTGCGTTCGAACAGTTTGACGTTGAGCGCTGATTCGAGCTTCTCGATGCGGCGGCTCAGGGCTGGCTGAGTAATGCGGATTGATTCGGCGGCCTTGCGAAAACTGCCGTTTTCGACAACCGCGCGGAAGGCTTGAAGATCGTTGAGATCAAAGTTATGGGACATTGAATGGCCGTGGCTGGATGGGACGTGGGCGTCGACCCATTATACGAAGACTGGGCCTTTCAGTTTCAGGGTTGTAAGAAATAGAGCGTCTGTGCTGCAAAGTCGTTTACCCGCCTGCTTCGGAACGTTCCTCCTCCCACTTGCTCCCTTCGCTTGGGAATCTCAGATGTCCTGGAAAAATGCCATCTGTCCGAGGCTTTCCTGGAGACGCCCAGGGTGCGTCTTAGCGAACGTTTGGCGTGATTCGAGGCCAAACGAATAACAGAGCTAGAATTTCCCTACATGATAAAAAGAGAACAGAGCGAATGCCGTCGGCGGGCGTGGGGTTTAGCGTTTGTGGTCTGGTCGATGGGTGGCTTTCTAATTATCTATGTCCACCGCAGCTTGCCAGGGTCAGGATGGTTGGCATCGCTGACCTATGTCATGTATTTCCTGGAGTTCTGGTACTTCTTGGCTCTTGGTGAGCTACATCGCTGCTTCTATGTTTTTTTGACTCGGTCTCGAGGATAGCTTGCAACCCTTGGATCATAATCGTCTCGTCACGCCGGCTTTAGTTCCGACAAGGCCGTTGTACTCCTGATTCTGCTTCAGCCGGCCGGGTTCAGAAACGACCGTTCGCGTAGTAGCGCGTGGAATCCCACGTTTTCAGTCAACGGTTTTGGTTTGATTACTCAGTTCGACTGCCAATCTTGCCGCTTCTACATCGTCTCGGGCGTAATGAGTGTTCCCATGCTCGTCCGTCACCTGAAAGAGGTGTCCCGTGCGAGCCTCACGTAGGGTTGCCGGGATTTCGTCGCCTTCCAATTTCTTTACGGTAATGGCCATATCCGCTCCTGGTGATAAAGACTTGACCATTGAACATGGCCGATTAACTGGTTCGAATGCGCAATACAGGCGTCGGTTCAATACAAATCAATGCAAAACTGGTCACGCAGAGCACGGCAGTACGTCGCCTGAACAAATGCGGTACGTGCGAGGCATTGCCGTCGTGGCGATCATGCAGCCAAAACAGATAATCGATGCGCAGATCGACAGGGACCTCGACGCGGATGTCCGGCAGCGATGGCTGCCGAGCGATATTGCCCTGCGTCGCCGGTCACGACAGCAGCTTCCTTGTAGCATCGAATTGCTTGGGCAGGGCATCGAGGCGTGCACGATTGACCCGCTCGGCCGTTGAGAGACAGCAGGAGGGGAGTGGATTCATCAGGGGAAGGCGCGCGAAGGTCCGAGGAATCTTCAGTAGCGGCTATCCGATTCTGACACTTGGTGGCGGGCTGTTTGCGCGAAGGGGTTCCGTCGACCGCTATCGGCCCAAAGCGGTCTCGCATAAAGCAGGGCCAAGTGTTTGAATCGCGGCGCTGATGTTCACCTCCCGCAGCGTGTTGGCGAGCTATGCCATCCGGGCCTAAGGGGCTTTGGGTCAGCAGGTGACACTTTCCGTTTTTTCGACAACAGAGAAACAAGGCCCAAGTTGTCGGCCACGCCAGCAATTTTGATGTGTCCATGACGAGGCCCATCCACCGGGGAGCGTAGTACAGCGCTTGAGGGCTGGGCTTCGCCGTTCGGTAGCTATCTACTTTCAGCTATCGGATAATACCCGGCATGTTTCGCTTTCGACGTTCAGTCAGTCGCCAAGGAGAGTCAACGATGGTCAAAACGCGTCCGCGCCCAGCGGTTAACGGCGTGGCATCTGCCGATCGGGTGCTTACCGTTCTGTCCGCATTTCGGATCGGCGATACCGCTTTGAGTCTCGTCGAACTGGTAGAGCGTACCGGGTTGATCAAGAGCACGATCATGCGGCTTATGGTCTCGCTGGAGACGTATGGTTTTGTCAATCGGATGGCTGACGGCCGCTATATGCTTGCCAGCGAAGTGATGCGTCTGAATGCGGTGTATCAGGAAGCGCTGGATCTGGAGCGCCATGTCGTGCCAAGGCTGCACCAGTTGACCGACGAAACGGGCGAAACGGCTTCTTTCTACGTACGTCATGGCGCCTATCGTCTTTGCCAGTATCGGGTCAATTCACCGCATCGCCTGCGTTTGCACCTGCAGCAAGGTGATATGCGGCCCATGGATGGCGCCGCGGGCGCCGAGGCGCTACGCACCCCATTCAGCCGTGCTAAAGACGGGCTCGAGCCTTTTTATTCCAGTGGTGCCACCGACCCTCACGCGGCCTCTATGGCATTGCCGATCTACGGCGCGTTACAGGAAATCGTGGGTGCGCTGGTGCTTTCCGGCCCGGCGGCTCGATTGACCAACGACTATGCAAAATCCATCCGCGACGTATTTGTTGCAGTGGCTGAGGACCTGACCCGCAGCCTGGGCGGTAAATCGGCCCGTGAAGAAAAGGGCGTTCATAGCGCCCCTGTCCCGGAAGGTATCAACTGAAGCCGTACAAGCTGACCGGGTTGTCCCGCAGGATAAGCGTTCGGTCGTGTTCCGAGGGCGCCCATTGGTAGAGCAGGTCGAGAATGTCGGCGTCGTTGGGTTTGTTTTCCGTTGCCGTGGGGTGGGGCCAATCGCTGCCATACAGCATTCTTTCCGGGTTGATCTTCACCAGCGCCTGCGCCACCTGACTGACGTCGCTGTAGGTGGGAGCGCCAATTTTGGATCGAATGTAGGGGCCTGACAGCTTGACCCAGGTGCGCTGATTGTTCAGCAATCGGGTGATGGCAGCGAATGCGGCGGACTTCACGCCTTCTGGCTGAGGCACATGGCCCATGTGATCGATGACCAGCCGGGAAGGTAGCTTCGCCAGGCGGCTTTCCAGATCAGTCAATTGCGTGCCCGGCGCGACGACCTGCACGTTCCACCCCAGTTCATTGATACGCGCCGCGAGTGTTTCGAGGTCGTCGAGGTTGGCGCCACCGTAGCTCAGGTTGAAGCGTATGCCACGGACACCTGCTGCGTGGAGTGCTTCCAGTTCCTTGTCTGCAATCGAAGCCGCGACCACTGCAACGCCGCGCGCGTCGCCTTGTGCGTTGGCCAGGCCATTGAGCATGACCCGGTTATCGGTGCCATAGGTGGACGGCGTGACAATGACCATGCGTCTCAAATGAAGGCGTTGCTGCACCTGACGATATTCTTCCAGCGAGGCATTGGGGGGAAGTAACGCTGCCCCGGCGGCCGCGGGAAAATGATCATCATACAAGTGCATGTGGCAATCCACGCTGCCTGCCGGCGGCACGAGCCTCGAACTGTTCTCGCCGCTGGAATAGCGGAAACCTGCAAAGGCATTGAGTGACAGGAACGCCCCGAGTGAAACGCCACCTTGGACGAAATGACGACGGCTAATGGTCATGCTGAAGTTCTCTTTATTGTTGTGGATGCCGAGGAGAAAAGGTGCTCAAGGCTGGCTTGAACACCTATAAACGCTGCCTTTGAAGAGAGGTGTTTGATCTACTTGGCCTATGGCCAGGATCAGCTCGCTTTGATAGAACCGGGTTCCGCGACTTGCTGTAGCTTGTGCTTGCGGCCCATCAGCAGCACCGCAATCCCGCCCGCAGCGCACAGGGCCGCCAATGGCAGCATTGCCAGTGCATAGCTTCCGGTCGCTTCATGGATGGCGCCGTAGACGTTGACCATCAACCCGCCACCAATCAGGTTCGCCAAAGCCCCGACCGCTGCCAGACCCGCTGCGGCCGTGCTGCTCGATAGCCATGTCGACACCAGTGCCCAGAACGGGCCTTTCATCGAGTAGGCACCGACCAGAACCATGGTGAGCAACATCACAGTGGCCGGCAGCGAGGACGTCACCAACGCCAACAGCAGGCCGACGGCAATCAGCAGCAGCGTGAGTGACGTGTGCCAGCGACGTTCGCCGGTGCGGTCAGAACTGCGCCCCCAGATGATCATGGCGACAGAGGCGATGCCGTATGGAATGGCGTTGGTGAAGCCGATTTCCAGGTTGGACAGTCCGAAGGTTTTGAGCAATTGAGGCGCCCAGACGCTCATCGTGCTGCCCGCTGCGGATGCCCCTGAGTAGATCAGCGCAAGGACCCAGATGTCCTTGTGCTTGAGCAGCTTCCACAGCGACAGGTGACCGATATTGGTTTTGCGCTGCTTCTCTTCTTCAAGTTGGTTGACCAGCCAGTTGCGCTGCTCGTTACTCAGCCACTTCGCCTGTGCCGGACGATCGGTAAGCACGAACAGGCATGCGATCCCGAGCAACACGGCAGGGATGCCTTCAAGGATGAACAGCCAATGCCAGCCGCGCATCCCCATCCAGCCGTCGAGTGTCAGCAGGAAACCCGACAGAGGCGAGCCCAGGAAGTTGGCACCAGGGATGGCCACCATGAAGATCGCCACCATGCGCGCCCGGTACGCCGACGGCAGCCAATAGGTCATGTACAGCAGCACACCCGGGAAGAACCCAGCCTCTGCAGCGCCCAACAAAAAACGCATGACGTACAGCGAGTTGGCACCCTGGACGAACGCGGTGCCTGCGGAGACGATGCCCCAAGTGATCATGATTCGGGCGATCCAGATTCTTGCGCCGAATTTCTGCAATGCAAGGTTGCTGGGTACTTCGATCAGAAAGTAGGAAACGAAAAACAGGCTGCTGGCAAAACCGAAGATAGCGGGCGTCAGGCCCAGGTCATGGTTCATTTGCAGGGAGGCCATTCCGATGTTGCCCCGATCGATAATTGCGATCAGGTAACAGAGGATCAGAAACGGCAGCAGACGCCAGGCAACGCGATGCATCGTGGTACGTTCGAGTTCGCTGACGGGGGCGGGGGTAGGCTTTACGGCCATTGTGCTCTCCTGTGTTTATTTTTTTGGAGAAACGGTTCGGAACGGATTCGCGCCGCTGCGCAGCGGCACGCATTCGCTCGTGAGGTCAGTTATTGATCAAATGACGATTGACGACACACCTGGGGTCCAAGGCTTCGCCTTCCCAGACCTTGATGACCTGTTGCAGGGCCAGCAGACCGACACGGTCGCGGGCTTCGCTGGTGTTGGCGCCGACGTGAGGGGTCGCCACCAAGTTAGGTAGGCTCCACAACGCGCTGTCCGCCGGTGGCGGCTCAGGGTGGAATGTGTCCAGACCCGCCCCTGCGATCTGTCCGCTGCGCAATGCTTCGACCAGCGCTGGGGTGTCGATCAATTCGCCGCGCGCAGTGTTGATCAAAATGCTGCTTGGGCGCATGCGCTCGAACTGGGCGGTGCTGAACAGGTTGCGATTCTGATCGGTAAGCGGGCAATGCAGACTGATGATGTCGCTGCTCTCGATCAGCCTGTCAAAATCATCTTCACGCTCTACATGGGCGCGATCAGGCAGGGCTTTCAAGAAAGGATCGTAGACTCTGACCTTCATCTGCAGTGGCGCCACCAAGTCCATCAAAATCCCGCCAATCGAACCCAGACCGATCAGGCCGAGGGTCTTGCCGAAGAGCTCGGTGCCATTGGCCGTGGATTTGTCCCAATGACCTGCACGCAGCCTTGCGTCCTGGTAGGCCGTCTGGCGTGCAACGCTGAACAGCAAAGCGAACGCGTGTTCGGCCACGGACTGTGCGTTAGCGCCCACAGCAATAGTGACCGGTACGCCTCGCGCTGCCGCGGCCTGAATATCGATGGAGTCGTAGCCCACGCCGTGCTTGGCGACCACTGTCAGATTGGCTGAAGCCTCTATCATCGCCGCCGTGAGCTTGCCTTGGCGGACGATGATCGCATCCGGCTGTTCGTCACGAATGATGGCGGTCAGTTCTTCCGCGGGCAGATAGGGCGTGGTGGGAACGATCTGTATGCCCAGGCTGGCGGCGTGGTTCATGGCATCGGCTGTCAGGGCCGGGCCTGTCAGCAAGATTTTGCGAGTCATGGATATCTACCTTGTTTTTATCGTGAATACCGACCCACGAGGTCGTCGTGTGCTAAGAATTAACCTACCACAATGGAATGCCATTTCAATAAGGAAATGAAAATCGCGATGGAGGGCAGCGAATCTTGAGTTGAAAACTGTTGAATGCTAGAAAACGAAATGAGATTCTATTATTTCAGTCGGGTCGCTTCCCGTCGGCACACCACAATTTCAAGAGAGAGCTGCCATGTCTATCGGATTCCGAGTTCTGAATGCCACCCGTAAAGTCAGCGCCGAGTGGATTTCACGCTATCGGGAAGTTCCCGTCGCCAACGTAAGCGATTCAATGAATCGTATGACGGCGGGGGGAGCCCGCCTGCGGCCCATGCACCGTGGTGGCGTGCTGGCAGGCGCCGCACTCACGGTCAAGGCGCGGCCGGGTGACAATCTGATGCTGCATTACGCAATCGACATCGCCCAGCCAGGTGATGTGATCGTGGTTGATGCCGGCGGCGATCTGAGCAACGCGTTGATCGGCGAGATGATGGTTGCTTACGCCGTCAAGCGTGGCGTCGCTGGGATCGTGATCAACGGCGCCATTCGTGATGCCGGCAGCATCGGCGCGGGTGATTTTCCTGTGTTCGCGGCAGGCATTTCCCATCGCGGTCCTTACAAAGACGGTCCAGGTGAGATCAACGTGCCTATTGCTATCGACGGCATGGTTATCGAGCCGGGCGATCTGGTGATCGGAGATGAAGATGGTCTGCTTTGCGTGCCCTATGATCATGTGGCTGAGGTATACGAGCGTGCCAGCGCCAAGCATCATGCAGAGTTGAAGCAGCTGGATCAGATTGCCAAGGGCGAAAACGATCGCAGCTGGGTCATCGACGCATTGAAAAAGAAAGGCTGTCAGCTGCCGGAGTGATTCGGCTCACCCTGCACCACCTTGTGCGAGCTGCCTGCTTCCTATCCAGAGCAGGCGGCCTGAGGCCCGCGATCAAGGCCTGAATGACGTTCCAATAATGCATCCCGTAAGTAGTGGCCGAGCCCCGTCCGGGCGTTTGCTCAGCCTGATTTCCAGGCGTATTTTTTCGGTCAGGCGGTTTCCAAGCATGGCAAATGGGTGCAGCAGGTTGCGTTGACCTGGCTGGCCAGGTCGTGCGGTCGCGTTCTTCCTCTACATGCGCTTCGGTTTCGAAGCGATTGGCGGTCTTCTCGCAGGGTTAGTGTCGGTCGTCGGGGGAGGCCCGGCGGCGACGGGAGCCGCCGGGGTATTGCTGCCTGGCTACACGCCGCCGGCTAGCACTCAGTAGCAGGCTCTGAAACGGTATCGGGCTTCTCCTGTTGCCTGGCTGGATCGCCTAGCCACAGCATCAGACAGGTCCCTAGCGCCAGGATGGATGCCACGGCGTAGAAGGGGCCGGAGTAGGACTGCGTGGCATCCTTGATCAGCCCGATCATGAAGGGGCCAACGAACCCGCCGAGGTTACCAATCGAGACGATCAGTGCCAGACCGCCCGCCGCCGCACGACCGGTCAGGAACGACGACGGGATCGCCCAGAACGTCGCCTGGAACGACAGAATGCCAGCAACCGCCAGCGCCAGACTGGCAATTTTCAATGCCGGTTGATCAATCAACGCGGCCGCGACCAGTGACATCGCCGCTAACGCCAAAGCGCCCACCACGTACGGCAGACGGTGCCGACTGCCGCTCGCCAGTCGAGCCCAAAGCGTCATGGACACCGCCCCCAGCACATAAGGCAAGGCCGCAACCAGTCCGACAGTGCTGTTCTCCATGCCCAGGCTCTTGATGATCTGAGGCATCCAAATGCCGATGCCGATCGAGCCGACGATGCAGCAGAAATTGATGGCCGCCAGCACGAAGACCTTTGGATTGGTCAATGCGCCGCGCAAGGTGTTGCCATGGGTGGCACTGATCGATGCCTGCTCGCTGCTCAACTTGTTTTGCAGCCAGGCCTTTTCCCGCTCACTCAGCCAGCGCGCCTTGGCTGGGGTGTCCACCATGACGAACAGGCAGGCAATGCCCAGCAGCCATCCCGAAAGCGGGGATCCGAAGATATTGGCAGTGGGGATGCCCAGCAGGAACGTTGCTGTGGCTTTCGCCCGCCATTTGCCGGGAAACCAGTAGGTGAAATACAGGTACACCCCCGGCGTGAAGCCCGCTTCGGCAAGCCCCAGCAGGAAGCGCATGATGCTGAAGCTGACAGGGCCGGTGGCGAACGCTGTTCCCACCGAGATCAGCCCCCAGGTGATCATGATCCGTGCGATCCAGATGCGTGCGCCGAAACGCTGCATCAGTAGATTGCTAGGGATTTCGAAAATGAAGTACCCGAAGAAGAACAGACCCGCCGCCCAACCAAACAGGGTTGCTGTCAGGCCGAGGTCTTTGTTCATGCTGATGGCAGCGAAGCCGACGTTGGTTCTGTCGAGATAGCTGATCACGTAACAAACGAAGATGAACGGCACGATGCGCAGCAGAATGCGGCGCAGCAGTTGTTCACCTTCAGCATCGGAAAGCGGGGCGGTGGTCGTTGTATGCGCAGTCATGGCGTCACTTCTTTTATCATTGTTGTTAGAAGGCTTGTGTAGGGCTTCGCAGCCGCTTAGCTATGTGAATACATCTGCAGACCTTTCACTGGCGTTCTAACCTGCAGGATGGAGCCCGTTTCCGACTCGGTGATGTACAGCGTGCGGCCGTCGTCACCCCCGAACGCGAGGTTGGTGTTGCTGATGCCTTCGCAGGACACATAACGCTGAGTAGGTTCGCCGACCCTGGAGAGTCGCCAGACCGACCCAAAGCCCGTATGGGCGATATACAGATTGCTCTCGTCATCCAGCGCCAGCCCATCCGGGCCGCCGAGCCCCCCGTGCAACTGTGCGAAGACGCCGACCTTGCTGATGATTGAGCCGTTACCGAGGGGAATGCGCCAAATCTGTTGCGCGCGGGTCACCGCAATCAGCAGGTGATTGAGATGGGGGTCGAACACAATCCCGTTCGGGCTGGGGATGGTATTGATCAGGCAACTGAGGTTGCCCGCGGCATCCAGCTTATAGACGCGCCCGGTCGGGTCCTGCAGGCCAGTCTGCCCCTGATCGGTAAAGTACAGGTCGCCCGAAGGCGAGAACACCAGATCGTTCACCCCTTTGAAACCTTCCGAGCCGGCTGATTCCAGGATCGGCTCGATCTTCCCGCTTTGCGGGTCAAGCAACAGGATGCCGCGTTTGTAGTCGGTGATAAAAATCCGACCGTCCTGGTGAATCTTCAGCCCATTGGGCCAACCGTCATATTCACAGACCAGCGTCCATTCTCCAGCGGGCGAGATCTTGAAGATGCGACCGTAGGGGATGTCGGTAACGTAGAGGTTGCCGTCCCTGTCGAAAGACGGACCTTCCAGAAATGAATCGATGGTTTTTCCCTGCCGGTTAGCGTCGGCCCACGTCGTGCGCCGTGGATGGCGAAAGCGCTCGGGCAAGCGAGTGAAGACAGTGGTTTCGGTGATAGTTGGGGCGGGGAAGAAGCTCATGCGTGCTCCTGAGACGATCCGACGGTATGGCCGCGGCATTTTATTAAAATAGAATTACATTCCAAAAATAATCCATTTTACAGAGGCGCGCGAGTGCTTTTCCCCGCTGCTCGTCTCCTTGCGCGCATTACACGAAGGAGGGAAAGGAGGGTAAGGACAGTATTGAAACGTGGATTTCTAGAATTTAATTTCAATAGACCACGGAAGCTGCAACGCGGCGTGTGACCGCTTCTCGTGGCTTGGGATTTTTTATCCCTTGCGCCTGAAGCTTCAGCGAATGTGCTGCTTTCACATCAGCTGAAGCCAGGCGCTTCGCCCAAGCGCCTATGGCAGGTCGACGATCTCCACCCAGTTAGCCCCATGGCCGCCCGGGTAACGACCGACTTCACTCAGCTTGCCCGAGTCCGGATCTATCTTATAGACGGCCACTGATTCGGACTTCTCGCCCGACGCTATGAGAAAGCGACCTGAAGGGGCAATTTTGATACCCCGGGGTTGCAGCACGGTAGGGTAGTTGAGCGCGTAGGAGGGCGCCCCTGTTGTCGGGTCCAAGTTGAACAGCGCGATTTTGCTACCGGTTCGCTCTGTCGTGTACAGGAACCGCCCGTCAGGACTGAGCTGGATGTCCGCCGCAGCAATGGTGTTTCGCGCTTTTTCATTGTCCCGGGCGGCTATACGTGTCGCCGTGATTGCTGGCTGGACCGAACCCTGGATCAATCCGGAATCCGAAGGGACGGAGGCAACTGATGTAAGCCCGTGGAGGGTGCCTTTGTCTGCATCGAGCGCGTACTGGGTCACGGTGCCGGTCAATTCATGCAAGACGTAAACAAAGCGATTGTCTGGAGAAAACACGAAATGACGGGGACCTTCTCCCTGCTTCGTATGGACCACGGGCGGGACATTCTCGCTCAAGTGTCCAGTGGCAGCGTCGAAACGGAACTGCATGATCTGGTCGCTTCCGAGATTGCTGATGAAGACAAAACGGTTGCTGTGGTCAGCCTGAATCGAGTGGGCGTTCTTGCCCGTCTCGATGATTTGTTGCGCGGGCCGGGTGACCCGCCCATCAGCGTCGATTGGACTCACGGCGGCTTTATTACCCGAGTACGACGCGGTGAACAAGAATCGGCCAGTGCGATCAGTGGCGACGTTGGGCATGCTGTCGGGGAGCGGAGCTTGAGCTGCTTCAGTCAATTGGCCCGACTGCTTATTGATGCTGTAGCTGAAGACTCGCATCGGTTCCGAGCGGGTGACGGCGTACAGGTGCGACTTGTCAGGGGCGATGGCCATCGGCATCACCAGTTTCGCGGCGGGTACGGCGCCCATGGGCTTCAATGCGCCCGTCGCACTTTCCATTTCGTACGTCGATATGTTGCCGTCAATCGAGTTCGATACGTAAACGAACGTTTTGGACAGCGCGGGCAAGGCCACCAGCGAGGTGGAAACGAGCAGGGTCAGCGCATGCAGATAGCGGCGTTTTGTTTTCATTGTGTATTCCTCTCGGGGGAACTTGCGGCAGGAAAGCGGGTAGGTCACTGCCCGCTGCGGGTTTACGTCAAGGCTCAGGGTCGGTCGGTTTCAGTCCGCGGTTTTCCAGCCCGCCACATAGGCGAGCAATAGCGTCCATATCCCGAATATTCCCGAAAGCGTGAACAGAATCGGGTTCAGCGTTTCAGCGGTCCGGGTGATCCACTCACGGTGGTGGAGCAGAAAACCCAAAGCTTGCAGAACGACAATGACGCCGCCCAATATCAGCATCGCGCTTAACTGGATCACAAATCCGCTCACCATGAGTCGAGCCAATGGTCCGCGTTTGGCAATAGAGTCGGGCATGACAGCCACCTCAGATGATTTCAGGTTAAACAGGCACAGGTAGCCAGCCCATTCCAACGCCGGTTCCTATCAAGATGAAGGGCAGGACGTAGAGCATGACCAGCGGCATGAATGTCTGGCTAGGAGGAACCTGGGCGATACCAGACGCGATATAGATGGCGGCAGCGCCCGGTGGAGAAGCGCCTTCGGTGGAGGACGCAGTGAGGATCAGTCCTGCAGCCAAGTAAGGGTTGACCCCGGCATGCATCAACACGGTAAAGCCGATCCCGCCAATGGTGGCGACGGTAGCGGTCGAGTTCAGTGGGCCTGCCACCAGAATGACCAGCACGACCACAATGAGGCAGGCCACCAACGGCGATGCATTCAGGCCATTGAGCACCTGGGATAGCTGTTCCGCGAGGCCGAGTGCGGCCAAGGCTGCACCTCCAGCGAAGGCGAACACGATCGTCGTGCCGATTTCCCGATACCGCGGGGCCGTGGACGCAATGAGTTCATACCAGGCGGACCCGCTTTTCGGGAGCTTGCGCCATCCTAGCAACAAGGTGAATCCGCCCAGCATGACGGGCATCCAGACCATGATGGAGACCGACTTGATGGCGTCTGCGCCGAGGCTCTTGCTCAGATGATCGCTCAATGGGCCCAGGGTCAGCAGAATAGGGACTGCGATGCCGAGGAAGATCAGAACCGTCCACCAGCCTTGAGCGAAGGTTTTGCGAAACCGCTCTATTTCAATGTCTTCGACTTTCCCGATTTTGAAGCGGCGAACAAACAGATATACCACCGCCAGACGCCATGCCAGGCACCATGCGGATACGCCATACATGGTCAGTAGCAGTTTCTCGACAGAGATATAGGGCGCGACGGTGCCCAGCCCGATCAGGATAAAAAACGATGCACTGGGTGGTATGACCGTTCCCATGCCGGCATTACCTGCGACCAGCGTGGCAGAAATGTGACTTGGCCAGTGAGACTTGCTCATCCATGGGATCGTAACGGTGCCAACCGTCGCTGCGTTCGAGGAGCCGGAGTGGGCAATGGCGCCGAACAAGGCAGCACCTACCGTTGATACGTAGCCTGCGCCTCCAGGCAAACGTCCGAGCAACGAGTTCAGCATCGCGACCTGCCGGTCGATGATCCCGGTCTTGGCCAAAAGGGTGCCGACAAAGGTGAAGGCGAGTGCCGAAAACACAACCTGCTCGGCGAACGCCGCTTTGATACCTTCTGCTGCGATCGCGAAGAACTGCCCTTGGCCAAAAGCGCACACCAGCACGAATCCGACGACCATGGCTTCCGCGATGCCTCTTTTGAGCACGGTGCTCCAGATGACAATAATCAGGATGTAACTCGCCAGCGCGATGACTGCGATGCCCATGGGTAAACTCCGTCTTTATTATTGAGGTTTGGAGCAGGATGGAGAGGGTCTGTGCTCAGTCCTGTAATCGACGAACTCTCAACCTGTCGGCGCTCACCTCAGCGGGCCGCGAGATGCCTAGCAAGGCCATGTTTCTGGAGAGTTCGGTGGCCAATATGCCGATGGCATGTTTGATACCTGGCTGACCCGCCACCACGCCCGCGTAATTCATGGGCCTTCCCACGAATACGAATTTGGCACCCAGCGCGAGGGCCACAAGGATGTCGGTTCCCCGGCGAAAGCCACTGTCAATCATCACTGGATAGAGGTCGCCAACGGCTTGCACAATCTCGGGCAGAACTGAAATGGGCGAGACACTGCCATCGAGCTGTCTGCCACCGTGATTGGACACGATGATGCCGTCGACACCCGCCTGTTTGGCCTTCTGGGCGTCCAGAGGGTCGAGGATGCCCTTAACCACCAGGGTGCCCGTCCAGCGCTCGCGGATAAGCTTCAAATGCCCCCAGTTCAGATGGTCACGGGCGCCGAAATCGCGCATCACGTTAGCCGAGACGATAGGCGCGCCGCGTTTGACACCGGAGTTTTCAAAGTGCGGCATCCCGTGACGAACCAGCGTTCGTAACGCCGTGCCCATCAGCCATCGGGGATGTGTAAAGCCTTCCCACGCCAGACGCAGGTCCGGCTTCAAGGGGGTAGAAAATCTGGCACGAATCAGGTTCTCCCGATTGGCGGACACAGGCACATCAGCCGTGACCACCAGCGTTTTGAAGCCTGCCCGATGCACGCGCTCAAGCAGCGCCACGATCTTCTGTTCTTCTCCTGGAACGTAGGCCTGAAACCACGCATCTGGGTTGGCCTGCACAATCTTTTCCATGGGCATGAGCGAAGAGCCACTCATGATCGCCGGTATGTTGGCTTCGGCCGCTGCACGGGTCTGTATCAGGTCGCCTTCGAAAGCGGTCAGTGCGCTGATCCCCATGGGGGCGATGCCAAACGGCGCGGCATAACGATGACCGAGGACTGAGGTGTCAAGGCTGCGCTGTGAAGTATCGGTAAAAGCACGCCCTAGCCATTCGTAGCGATCAAAATCCGACAGGTTCGCCCTTAGCGAGCGCTCGTTTTCGGCTCCTCCGCTGACATACGCGAAAATAGGCTTGGGAAGGAATCGGCGTGCTGCCGTTTCAAAATCATCCAGAGACAGAATGTGCTTCAGCCGTCTGGGTATTCGATAGCTCGCACTGGCATGCGGCACGGTGTGTGATGCCAGTGGATAGTCTTGAAGTCGCATCGGATGAGCCATCCCACAATTGTTCTTGTTGCGGCCATCATAGGCGACCGACCCTCGAATAAAAGTTATTCTTTGTTGATCCAAAGACGAGGATTCCTCATGAAAATAGAGGCGTTGATGACCTTGCAGGCAACACTGGAGCGCGGCTCGTTTGCAGCCGCCGCCGAGGCGGTCAATCTATCGCCCAGCGCCGTCAGCTTGCAGATCAAACAGTTGGAAACGTATTTCGGTCAGTCGCTGTTCGACCGATCCGGTCGTAGCGTGCGCCCGACTCGATTCGCGACACTGCTGGTCAATACCGTGGCACGCACGCTGGCAGATCTCGAAAATCTGCGTACTCAGCGTTATCCGTCGATGTCGGGTCGGGTCAGGTTGGGCGTCACAGGTTCGATCCAGACGACCCTTTTGCCCAGGGCCGTAGCCGAATTACAAAAAAGGGCCCCCGGGCTTACCTTGCAGCTAGAGCGTGCCAATACGCCTGAAATGCTTTCGTCATTGAAAGCCGATCGTTTGGACGCCGCAATTCTCGTTCGCCCGCCGGGCGGCGGTTCTGCGCGGTTGCACTGGAAGGATCTGTTGTGTGAGCCGATGGTTTTGGTGGTGCCTGCGCACCTGGAGAGCATGGAGCCCGCAGACTACCTGCGACGCTATCCATGGATACGCCTGGACCGGAAGCTGGTGGTTGGCAGGATGGCCGCTCGGTTCGTGGACAACCTGATTCCGCACTGCGAGGCGCTCATCGATGTGCCGTCCGCCGACGCTATCATCGCCATGATCGGGCTAGGGTTGGGGGTGTCAGTGATGCCACGCCTGCGCAAGGAGCATCTGGCTGTGTATGCGGTGCGAGAAGTCTCTCTGGGTCCTTCGGCACCGACCCGACAGCTCTCAATGGTTCGGCGTAAACAGGACTCAGAGAACATCTTGCTGCGCGCTGTCGAAGAGGCGTTTGAGCGGGCTTGTCGCTAGCTTCCCTGAGCGTGCAGTCGATTGCGAACAGACACCAAGTGCCTGATTCATGCAAGTCTCAAACGGTAGGCCTTGGCAGCGTTGCGGCTAAACAAAGCGTCTTTTTCATCCTCGTTGAAATCCGCGGTGATTTTTTTGAACGCGTTCCACAACACGCCATAGCTGACCATGCCTTTGTCGACCGGGAAATTGCTTTCGAACATGCAACGGTCCACGCCGAAAATCTCGATGCACCGCAGCAGATAAGGTCCCCATAACTCAGCAACGGTCGTCGAGTCAGGAGGGGAGGCGCGCAGATCCAGGTCGAAGCCATTGACGCGCATCCCTAGCCCGCCGAGTTTGATTTGCACGTTCGGGCAGTGCGCCAAGGCGCGTAACGACAGATCCCATTCTGCAAAGACCTCATTGCGCTTCCCTTTGTATGGACCCGCACCCAGAGGGCCTCCAGCGTGGTCGAGAATGATCCGCTGATTGGGGTGCTTTCTGGCGAGATCAATAACCTCAGAGAGCTGCGAGTGATAGGCCCAGATGTCCAATGACAGATCGCGTGCAGTGAGCTGCAAGATGCCCTGGCCGAATATCGGATCAAGCAGTATTCCACCCGGTGGCGGGATTGGATTGGAAATCAGAGTGGAGTCGCTATGCCAGGCTGTCGCGTTACGGATACCGCACAGACGTCCTGCGCCCACCTCAATCATCTCGTCCAGTACGCCTGCGACCTCACTGCCCAAGAGCAGGTTGGCACCGCCAACAATCCCTGCGCAGAGCTGAACGTCTGGCGGGGATTGTTCAGCAATGGCGGCTGCGAAACGCACCTCACCGACAGGCTTGAAAGCGTCGGGACGGTTCAGGTCATACATCGACCTGCACTGCACGTAGACGGTGGCGAGCACCCGATGGCCCGCTCCAACGTCGTCCAGCAATTGCTCGCCGAGGTAACGCTGACCCGGACGGTCCCAGAGATGATGGTGCGGATCGACAATAACGCGACGAGGGTCCAGCACCGGCTCCTGGACATCGGCCAACCACTCTGGCCGCACTGGCGCATGAGGTGACGCAGAGGCGTTTGTCATGAGTTCTGCATGCCCCATCGCCGTATGGTGAGCACCTCAATACTGCGAAATACCACGCCTTCCACCACCAGACCAATGATGATTACCGTTAACAGGCCAGCGAAGACGTTGGGTGTCTCCAACGCATTTCGGTTCTGAAAGATGTACCAGCCCAGCCCGCCCGAGTTGCCTGAGACGCCGAACACCAGTTCAGCAGCGATCAGTGTTCGCCATGCGAACGCCCAGCCGATCTTCAGGCCTGCGAGGATCGAGGGGATCGCAGCGGGTATGAGGATACGCAACACCAGGCGCACGCCCTTGAGTCCGTAGTTGCGCCCAGCCATCAACTGCGTTTGGCTGACTGATCTGAAACCTGAGTAGGCATTGAGCGATACCGCCCAGAGAACCGAATGGACGATGACCAGGATCAGGCTTTGAACGCCCAGCCCGAACCAGAGCATGGCCAATGGAAGAATGGCAATGGCAGGAAGCGGGTTAAACATGGCGGTC
>Ga0157373_10001231_pt1 | contig 19562 bp, 20 predicted proteins | sample C65metaG_FD_113460 | JGI IMG/M metagenome (GOLD analysis project Ga0157373, IMG submission 113460) | Corn rhizosphere microbial communities from Kellogg Biological Station, Michigan, USA - C6-5 metaG | ecosystem: Host-associated > Plants > Roots > Rhizosphere > Soil | place: USA: Michigan... | reverse complement strand
TGGAAGCACAGGCAGGAACAATCCGAAGGATTTTAGGCAGCCGTAGGCTGGGCGCAGCCCGAGCGCAGCGAAGCCAATGCCTGTGTCACTTCAGATCATTTCCACGAAGACGGCATCGATGCGGCCGCCTTCGATGGTTTGGACATCGGGGAAGGATTTGTTGAGGGAGCGGAGGACGGGGACGTTGCCCATGGTGTCCCGCTCTTCATCGGGGCGGGCTTTGCGGTAGCCGAATTCCTTGAGGGTGGAGCCGAAGCCATCCGAGTAAACGACGATAGTGCCTTTGCGCGGGAAGCCTTTTTCGTGCCAGTGGCGGACGATGATGGTGGATTGATCGGGGATTTTCGGCTCCATGGATTGGCCGAAGACGCGGAGGGCATAGCAGTCTTCCGCGTAGGGTTTTGCGCAGCGGATGGGCTCCGGGCTGATGTCTGAGGTGATCTGGGAACCGGCGGCGATGCCTCCGATGAGATCGATCCAATGGGTCTCCGCAGTCTCCAGGGGCATGATGTTTTCCGGCAGCGGGGCTACGGGGGCGAGGGTGATGGGCTGTTGCTGCGGCGGCGGGCTGCTTGCGGCGGCGGGCTGCTTGCGCGCGATGAGCTGGGCGCTGGTGCCGGTACTAAGGGCATCGTAGAAAGCGAGGTAGGAAAGGATTTGGCTGCGGATCCAGGCGGCGGGAGATTGGCCGGCGCGGTTGGCGAGGAGACCGATGATGCGGAATTCATCCGGCTCGAACTCGAGGAGGGTGGCGACGTCTGCAGGGGTGTGGACGAGGCCGAAGGGGATCTCGCCAAAAAGGTAGAGGCGCAGGAGCTTGCGGACGGGGGGCGGGATCTCGGCTCCCTCGATCCAGCGCTTGACGGTGGAGGGGTGCACTTCGAAGGCGGCGGCGATTTCTGCCTGTTTGCCGCGCTGGGTGCAGGCGGCGGTGAGGGCGGCCCGGATCTCTTGTTCGTCGTTCACGAGACGAAATAGGCAGTATTTGTCGCGCTGCGCAACTTTTTAATTGCATTACTTGCGTTTTGAGAGATCATTTATCTCGTAACGCAACTTCTCCTCGAGATGTCCCATGAAGCTGAAGTCCCACTCGATCCGCCTGAGCGTCTGCCAAAACCCACCCGCCGCACGAAGATCGCGATCGATCTGAAGGAGGTGCTGAGCGGCACGGAGCTGGAAAAATTCCAATCCACGGCGGCCCGTGCACAGGCACCCACGCTGACGGAGCATTTTCTGAATGAGACGATCCGGCGGCAGTCTGGCTGATGTGCGTCCCCTTCCCTGGCATTCCCTGGCTTTTTCCCCTCCCCACCCTTTTTCCCATTTCCTCCAAAAAAAAATCATGATCCCTGCCGATACTTCAGCCACTGCCGAACCTGCATCTCTCACAGGGGGCGATCTGCCGGAAAAGGCGGCGCATCTCTATCAGGCGATGCGGCAGATGCTGTATGCCTCCCCGGAGGTGCGGGAGGTGCTGGCGCTCTCCTGGCTGCCGGATGTGCAGCGCTGGCTGTACATGGTGCGCACGCCGAGTGCGTGGACGTATCCGAAGTATGTGATCGGCACAACGGATGCGAACAATACGGACCCTGCATTTCTCTTCCGCTGTGGCACGCCACGCACGGCGTGGACGGAGTGGGAGGAGCTGAACTACGGGGACCATACCTAACATTTTCACCAGATTTCCGGGTAATGGTAAGTTGCTAGATAAACTGGTGGGCAGTGGGGTGGGGAAAAAATTTGCCATAACAAACGAAAGAAATCCCCCCGCGCTGCCCATCAGCCATGCGCCGCTGCTGCCGGATGAAATCTGTAAAACGCGCCATTTTTTCATTTTATAACAAAACCACCCACCACCTATCTATCATGACACGCTCACTCCGCCTCCGCAGATCTGCCATTCACCATGGATTCATCGCCGCCACCGGGCTGATGGTGGCCACCGCCGGGGTGACGTGGATGTGCGCGGCGCTGCTGTATGAGGCGGCGGGTTGTGCGGTGGTGGCGCTGTGCGTGGCTGCGCTGGCCGCCTTTGTGGCATGGGTGGAGGGTACGGAGGCGGCGCGGCTGCATGATCTGGCGCGGGATGAGATGCTGCGGGAGATGCGCAATGCCTCGTTTTTCCACCGGGGCCAGTCGGCGAGGTAGTTTTCCGCCCTTCCGGATTTTTCCCACAATGACGAGGCATGGCGGGATTTGGAAACCGCAGCCACGATTTTCCCACAACTCTCTAACATTACAATCACTCATGAACGCTACGCCACCTCCCTGTGCTCCCTCGCCCGCCACGCCATCACTAGTCTCCAGCCACCATGTGCTGGTGGACATCGAGGCGCTGGGGCGCAGGCCTGGGTCTGCGATCATCGAGCTGGCCGCGGTGGCGTTTTCCCCGGAGGCGGGCAGGCTGGGGCAGTCATTCACGGTGCGGATCGAGCCGGAGTCTCCCTTCACGGCGCAACTGGATACGCTGGAGTGGCACCGCAGGCAGGGCACATGGCCGCGCGCGGAGGGCGGGCAGGGATTTTCTCTGGATGATGCGCTGCAGGCGTTTTGCGATTGGGCAGAGGGGCTGGGGCCGGTGGAGGGCTACTGGAGCTGGGGCAGCACGTATGACTTTCCCCTACTGGACCCTGCCTTCGATCACTGCGGGCTGGTGCCGCCATGGAAGTACTATGAATGCCGTTGCGCACGCACGGTGTGGCATCTGGCATTCCCAGGAAAACGCCCGGATAAACGCCCGCACCTGGCTCTGGAGGATGCCATGGCCGCCGCACGGGATCTGATGACGGCGATGGAGGTGTTGGGTTGATGGAGGAGAAAGGAACTGCGAATGGAAGCGAATGGACCGGATTTTTTTAATCCCTAAGTCCTTGGCTGATAACATCCGCGTTTCTTCCTCTTCTCTGAAATCTGAAAGATGAAAACTAACAAACTTTTTTAAATGGCCGGAGATTGGATAAAAACTGAGCACACGCTGCCGGATAAGCCGGAGGTGATCCGCATGGCGGCGATGCTGGAGATCGATCAGGATGCGGTGACGGGCAAGCTGCTGCGCATCTGGATCTGGGCGGACCAGAACAGTGTATCGGGTGAAAACATCCCGGTGACGACGGCGTTTCTGGATCGCCTGGTAGATTGCAAGGGCTTCACCGCAGCGATGGTGGCGGTGGGCTGGCTGGCGGGCGGGCACGGAGATTTCACGCTGCCGAATTTTTCCCGGCACAATGGGGCGAGTGCCAAGGCGCGCGCGGAGACCAACCGACGCGTGGCAAAAACCCGATCTATCAAAAAATCCACTGCTGAAAAGGTAGCGGAAAAAGTGTTACAAAATCCGTTACCAGAGAAGAGTAGAGAAGAGAAAAAGGAGACTACGTCTCCTACCGCCGTTGCGGTGGAAGCGGTGGGCGTGGGTGATGGATCGCCCAAGGATGAAACGAGCCACAGCACCGGAAAAATCGCCAATCTTCACGCCATCAAAAGCCATATCAATGCGCTGCGCCCGGAGTGGAGCAAGCCTGCCCAGTGGAACTACGCGGAGGAGCACCAGCTTTTCGGCGGCACTGCCAGCCAACTGGAGGAAATGTCTCCTGCGGATTGGAGCTTGCTGAAACGCTATCTATCTGCCAGAATGAGTGAAGGAAGCACCTACTGGCAGCCCAGGAATCGCGCAAAGTTTGTGGAAACCTTCGCCAGTGTCTTCGCAGATGCGCAACGCTGGGAATCCAAGCAACGGCGCCCCGCCCCTCCCCCCGCCGCACCCCCGGTGATGGAGCGTGCGGTGATTTCCAGAGACCAGCTTTCCCAGGTGTTTGGGAGAGGGTGATGGAGGTTTACCGCAAAGACGCTATGAACGCAAAGAGACGCAAAGGTTTTTTAAGGGTTTAATCGAAACGCAAAAGCGCGGAGATCGCAGAGAGAGACGCGGAGTTATTCTCATGTAGCGGGATGGCTATGCCAATCCGGCTGGGTAAACGCTCGAGCGCTTTTGAACTGACTCTTCATCAAGGATTAGCGACGCGTCCTGGAGCTTTTTTTCGTCCAACTCATGCTTCTTCATCGTCATGTTCAATTCACAAATGTGAGAGGCGGTGGCAGGTGATGATCCACCCAACCGGAATGGCGTAGCCATCCCGCTACGCCCGCACAGTGAGATTGGCGGCACCCTTCCTTCTATTTCCACGTTTCAACCAGATCCAAGCTCATGCAAACCCCTCCCCCAAAGCAAGATTTACGGAGACGAGATTTCGAACGTGGCCGCTCCAAGCAGCAGATCCTCACGATCGTGGAGCGCGTGGTGGCTCTGCGCGGGGTTGAGGCTGCACCATTGTTTTCTGAAAAGCGCGGAAAGGAAGAGATCGCCTCCGCACGCACGCTGGTGATGGCGTCCTGCGCGGCCATGGGCGTGCCGCTGTGCCACATTGCGAAGACCTTCCAACGGAAGTGGGAGACGGTGTATTCCGCTGAAATGACGTGCGCCAACAGATATAGAAATTCCGCAAAATTCCGCAAGGAGTGGGACGAGCTGACCCGCGATTTCGACGAATGATTTCCCCACCCCCTTATCTAACTATTTCCCACTCCCCTACCCACATGCCAAAGGATGACGATGGACTCACCAAACGCGAGCGAACCTTTGCCGACAAGGTGCTGGAGGGCATGCCCGCAACGCGGGCCTATCAGGCAGCCGGCTACAAGGCGAATGAGCAGACGGCGCGGAAAAATGCCTATCTCGTGCTGCGGCGGCCACAGGTGATCGCCTACATGCGGGAGGAACGGAAGGCTCTGGCGGAGCTGGCACGGCTGGAAAAATGGCAGTTGGTGGAATACCTCACGCAGGTAATCACCACGCCCGTGGGCCATGTGGATGAAACCAGCCCGCTCGCCCAGGAATACACCGTGGATGAGATCGGCCGGGAAAAAGTGCGCACCCGCGTGAAGATGATCGGCAAGCTGGATTCCGCAAAACTTCTCGCCAGCATGCTCGGCTGGACCACTCCTGATAGAGAAAAACCAAAGGGAAACTCCAAGCTCAGCGAACTCATCCGCCTCACAAGGAAAAGTGATGGTTCACCGCAAAGCCGCTAAGGACGCAAAGGAACGCGAAGTTTTTAAGCAATGAAGCGAAACGCGGAGAGCGCAGGGATCGCGGAGGAAAACGCAGAGATTCATTTCTTCATCATTCGATAGATGCGTCTGATCAGCGGTTCCCCTCCTCTTCCTCCGCGTATCTCTCCGCGACCTCTGCGCCTTTGCGTTTCGATTAAAACCAAAACCTTATCTTCCTTTGCGCCCCTTCGCGACCTCTGCGCCTTTGCGGTAAATGTCATCACTCTCAACCCTCAACGCATCTTCTATGCTACCAGACAACCCAACCGACGAAGAATGGCAGATCCTCCGCATGAATCTCGCCGATCCTGTGTGGCGCATCTGCCATATCTATCAGATAAAGGATGCCCACACGGGCCGCATGATTCCCTTTGTCCCCACAGCGGAGCAGATGCAGATCATCGAGGCCATCCACGTGCAGGGCCTCACGAAGCTGCTCATTTTAAAAGCCCGCCAGCTCGGCATGAGCACGGTGATCAATATCATCATGGCGGACATGCAAATCTGGAATGAAGGCATCCAGGAATCGATCGTGGATGAGGATCAGAAGGCGGCGGCGCTGAAACTGAAATACAAGGTGAAGGCGGCATTCGACAGCATGCCGGAGGCGATCCGGGAAATGTTTGAGGTGGTGAGTTCCAATGACTCGGAATTCGGCGTGCGTTTCAAGGGCCATGGGAAGGACCAGGCGAGCACGATCTTCGCAGGGAAAAACACGCGCGGTGGGACGAATCAGTTTCTCCACGTTTCCGAGTGGGGGCCTATCCAGCACAATGATCCGCCGCGCTCCGAGGAGATCATGACGGGTGCGCTGCCATCGGCCAAGGCGGGGATCGTGGCGATCGAGACGACGTGGAAGGGCGGAAAGGGCGGGCATCTGTGGGAGCTAACAGAGCGTGCGATGACCACCGCTCCGGAGGACATGACGGCAGAGGATTACACGTTGTTTTTCTTCCCGTGGTATCACGATCCGCAGTATCGTACGGAGGGGAATTTTTCGCAGATACCGAAGGAGATCCACGCTTACTTCGACGCGATGGAGCCTCACCTAACAGCGATTGGCAAGCCGCACCATTTCACGCCGGATCAGCGGCTATGGTATTACAAGGTGGCGATGCCGAAAGGGCCCAGCCGGTTCGCGGAGTATCCGACGACGCTGGAGGAATGTTTCATGGCCCCCGTGCCCGGAGCCATCTACGCCACGCTGATCGATCAAGCGCGTGCGGAGGGGCGGATCGTGGATTTTCCATGGGATCGCTCCACGCCGGTTTATACCTTCTGGGATCTGGGCAGCCCGGAGAACACGCGGGTGCTGTATGTGCAATTCGTGGGACGGGAAATCCATATCATCGATCATGACAGCGGGCTGGATCTGGGACCTACCGAGCGCGTGGCCCATCTGCGTGCCAAACGCTACTCCTACGGCGGCCACTTCCTCCCGCACGACGCGGCCGCCCGCGAGAAAAGCGGCCAGAACTTCGAGCAGCAGCTCACCTCCGCCGGGCTCGATCACATCAGCATCGTCCCCCGCTGCGGAGACATCTGGCCCGGCATCAACCGCGCCACCGAGCTGCTCCCCCGCATGCTGATCCACCGCACCCGCTGCGCGAAGCTGATCGAGTCCCTGGAAAACTACCACACCAAGGAAGACAAATCCCGCCCCGGCCACCAAACCAGCACCCCGGTCCACGATTGGTCATCGCATGATGCGGATGCGTTCAGACAGATTCCAGAGGCGATGGAAGCCGGGCTGGTGAGGAATGGCTGGCGAGCGCCGAAGGTGATTAGTCCGATTTGAAATGAGGATAACGGCCATTCGATGATGCACTGCTAGTGAAATGATAGATCAGGCAAGGGATGCGCATAATTGATTGAAGCCTGCATTTCATCTGCCTATGAATATCGGTATCACATTTTGGCAGTTCCTTATCCACCACTTGAGATCATAGAGATATCCGGCCGCACCGAGGAAGGAAATGGTGTGAGCCGGCCATTCCTCTGCCAGGCGGCAAATGACAGCGTATATTACGTAAAACTTAAGAATGCTGGCTACCGTCAACTGGTGATCGAATGGATTTGCGGACGTCTGGCTCAGGAAATGGGACTTCCCATCGCGCCTTTCAGACTGGTCGGCATCGCGAAGCAGCTCATAGCGGGAAATCAGGAACTGGAGCGGGAGCTGGGCCACGGCGTTGCCTTCGGCTCCCGGAAACTTTCGAAGTTTACCGAACTCCGGCTGCACCTCATCCCTGAATCTGCAAAGGGAGATTGTGAAAGAATGCTCCTGTTCGATCGCTGGATCCTGAACGAAGACCGAAAACTCAGCGCAATCGGAGGAAATCCAAACTGCCTGCTGGATCTAGAGCAGGAGAAGGTAACTCTCATCGATCATGACAATGCCTTCGACGAAACATTCAGCGTCAGGGATTTCTGGTCCCAGCACGTGTTTAAAAACTACACGCGACTGTTCTCTGATACCGCGCGCGAAGAGGCTCGGCAATGGTTGGAAGATGGTATTGCAAAATTTTCCCAAATCTGGGACGAACTTCCTCCGGAATGGCTGACCGATGAACAAGGCGATCCACGCCCTGGAATTGATCGTGCATTTTTTGAAACCGTGCTAGGTTCCTTCCGCGACCTGGCAGGTGAACTCTGGAAGGTACCCACGCCATGAATTACGCATTCGATTACGCAACGATAGGATTCCGTCCCTACGCCGAGACCGGCGAATTTGTGACGGTGGGCGTCCTCGCGTACCAGAATGAAACGCGGCAGTTTGGTTTTCGTCTGCTGACTGCCAACCGCTGCGCCCGCGTGAATGGGCTTTTCCCAAAGCTGGATCGCCAATTGTTCCGCACCGTGCTGGAGCATCTACAACTGGAAATGACCGGGCTTCAGAAAACCCTCACTCCAGCCGACGCAGCAGGCGTTCCGTTTTTTCAAACTATGGTGGATGAGCCGAATGCCATCTTCCAAGCCATCACCAGCCCGCGCGAGGGTCTCTTTTTCTTCCCGAAAAAAGGCCGTCGCCTGGCGGAAGATATGGAAGCCATTCTGGCGGATCTGAAGTATAAATTCATCGATCAGAATTTATCCGACCCGAATCGTGCCATCGAGAGCAACATGACACGCAGCATTCGCGCTATTCTCAAAAAGGAAAGAATCCTTCGAGCCTATCAGGAAAATGTCAAACTCGGCACACCCGAGTTTCAAGTCACTTTTCCCCTCGTGCATTTCCATCCGGATGGCACCCGCGCAGACCGCGCCATCCGCCCTCTGAACCTGAATCTGGAAACTTCATCGGATATTTACAACCACGGCGATGAATGGGCGCAACGCATCCGCCGCCTGCAGAGACTGGGCCAACGCCCGGACCGCTGCCTCATCGCACTGAAACAGCCCGACGCTGGAGACGAACTTCGCACAAAAGCTTTCGAAGCCATTCGCCAGGAATTTGAGGATATGGAAATCGAAACAGCGGACGAACAGGACGCTGCTAGAATTGTGAATTTTTCTCGTATCCCTGAAGAGAAGAGCTTCCGCCTGGCAGCAGGGTGAGAAAGTCCGATAGAAAGATGCCTGCAGCGACATCTGGCCCGGCATCAACCGCGCCACCGAGCTGCTCCCCCGCATGCTGATCCACCGCACCCGCTGCGCGAAGCTGATCGAGTCGCTGGAAAACTATCACACCAAGGAAGACAAATCCCGCCCCGGCCACCAAACCAGCACCCCCGTCCACGATTGGTCATCGCACGATGCGGATGCATTCCGGCAGATCCCGGAAGCGATGGAGGCCGGGCTGGTGAGGAATGGCTGGCGGGCGCCGAAGGTGATTATCCCGATTTGATTTTCAATGGGTTACGAACCCTATTCACATCCGTCTTGAATTTTCACCTCAATGACACGGCCTCTCCAAGGCTGATGGTCCGCACGGTGCTGGGCTTTGCGATGATCGTAGGTTGAAAGCGTGGCTCCGTTGCGCTTCAGTTCACGACAGATGCTGCTGGGATTTTTTCCCAGAACTTCGGTAATGGCGGTCTGCGTATATCCCTTGCGGGCGAGGCATCCGATAGTATATCGCTCTTCTTGGGTCAGGCGCTGGTAGGAATTCATCCGGTTTTTCGGTTTGGTTTGGTCATTGAACCAAAGGCTATTACCAGCCCTGGCCCATTGCCAACCCTCCGATTTGCGCTAGCCGCTTGAATTCGCGGGGCAAACCCCGCATGCTTATCCACCGCAGCCGCTGCGCGAAGCTGATCGAGTCGCTGGAAAATCATCACACCAAGAAGGACGCGGATTCAATATTTGATTGATAGAAAATAAACTATCAGTTAATCCGAAAGTCCATTTTACTCGCGTGGTGAGGGTATTCTGATGGGATCTGGCATGCCTTTCTTAAGTGCGTCTGCCTCCTTTTGAGAGATTTTCTCAATGGAATGATCCACTTTCAATACATAACATTGTCCCTCAACAGGTGGAGCGATGATTAAGGGTTCATTGCCATGATCTGGAGAAGCGGATTGAAAATAAAGCCAATTTCCAGAGTAACGGGAGGGACGGCTGAGCATTCTTTTTAGATTATAAATGCCTCCCGTCATTTCCAGAATTTCCAGATTTTCTGGATAGGCATTTTTAGTTTCTGGATTTGTATTCTGGCGGGTGACGATTGCATTATTGATAGAAGTCAATGTACTCAGTGTTCTTACATTAGAGACGGCAGTCATTGCCCTCTTTCCAGCATTAAAGCCAGCATACGCCAGCAACCCAAGCAACAGCATCCCACCATAGCCTAAAATTACACCGATAAGAGCCATGGTATCTCCTTTCTTGGTCTGGGGGGATTTTTTGATTTGGTTACGGGCTACATGGCCGAATATCACAGCAAAAATCCCACAAAAAAACGTTGGGATCGTAAGAATACCACAGACAAGACTTGCAATAGCGAGTCGGGAGTAATTCACTATCGGGATTGTTGGTGGAATTTGCGAAATCGGTGGTGGAGCAATAACAGCCGGGCTAGGTTCAACAGGTGTGGCAACAGAGCGCTCACTGACTATTTTCGCGGCCAATTTTTTAGCTTCCGCAATAAGCGCATCCCTATCTGATCTCAGAGAAATTTCATAAGTTGAAACGAATTCAGGTGTTACTGTTACGTCGATTCCTCCAGCCTTTGAGGTTTGGTCTATGTATTCATTGATCTTTTCCATACTACCGTGTTGCACCAGGCAACGGGCTAAGAGAGTGACTAATTGATTGTATTCTATCTGGTAGCTCATAGGAGATGAAGGAATGAAAATACTTCTGCCACGAATCACAGGAATGTGGAAGCTGAATCACGCAAAAAAACACCAGAAATGAATCTGATACGAATTCCAAATACTTGATGAGGAGGAACTCGGTTGACTGAATCTGAATACCAGTCACCTCTATACGGATTGTTACTAGAAGGACTCGGAGACCCAGACGTATTGATAGACGCGGCGGGGATTTTGGTAGAGGTCACTTTCTGCAGAGTATCGAGTTGGGAAATCGGCACGGGTGATGCGGATTTGGTAACTGCCTTCGAAGCCGTGATACCAGGTGAGATCGACGTAACCGGGCGATACGGAAAGGCTGGGTGGTAGGGTGGTGATTTTTTTGAGGAAGAGATGTTTTTCCAGCAGTTGGAGTGTGGCGTCTGCTTGCTTTTTTGGAGAGTCATTGGCAAGGCCGGGGGTGTTCCAGACATCCTGGGCGAGGCTGAGAAGCGCGGATTCGGTGGCATGGGTGTGGATTTTGTGTTTCATGCCATCGGTGTAGGTGGGTCCCGGGAAAAGGAATGGGACCCACCAGAGTGAAAAGGTGATGAGGTAGGTGATGGCCCATCGCTTGGGGATGCCGGTGGTGAAGATGTGGCCGACGACGCGGAAGAAGAAGACCAGCGCGCCGATGGTGGCAAGGAGCATGGCTACTAACTGTGGGACATCGATGAACTCGCTGGGAGTGAAGTGGTAGCCATTCCAATAATTCATGATGCCGGACCCGCAGTAGTATGCGGCGACGTAGAGGCCGGGCAACAGGGTGAGGGTGAAGGGACGATTGCTCGGGTGGAGCAGGCGGCGGAGGAATGTCATGGTGACGTGGATGGGCGGGTGTTTTTAAAAGGGTGTGGCTTTTCCATTATATGGAAATGGTAGGAGAGTATGGCAGGAAAATTAAGGGCAGGAAAATTGGTAGAGGGGGTGATGGGCATGGCGGTTGGAAACCGCCGCCACGAGGCATCAGAGGTGAATTTAAGAGATGGTGGTGGCTCCCCTGCCCTGCTTTGGGGAATGATGCGGGTGGGATAAGTGAGAATCGGTAGGTAGGTGGGGACTTTCACAGCCGGAATGGCGCAGCCATTCCGCTACGTCAGGGATCGGCTGTTTTTCTCTGGCGGATGAGCATGGTGATTGCCAGGGAGGGCCGCTTACAAGCTTGCGGATACGGGAGGAAATTGATAGGGAATCATTGATATGAAGTTTTTACTGATAGCTCTGATAGCGGGGGGGCTGGGGATGGCGCGTGGAGCGGAGCCGATGACTGAGGTGGAGCTGGCCAGGCAGGTATTGGAGGGGTGTGGCGTGCCTGTGAGATTCAATGCACAGATCGGCCAGACGGTGGTGTGCGTGACGGGCGGCCAGCAGGTGGAACCCCGTGTGGTGAGCTGGATGCAGGAACTGTGGCAGCAGGAGCTGGGATGGCGCACGGTGGAGCAGGCATACATCGCCCACTTTGCTGCGCGTTTCAGCCGGGAGGAATTGCTGGAGCTTGTGGCGTTATCCAAAAGGCCGGTGTTTCAGAAATGGGTGCGCGAGGAGATGAATGCTTACCGGGAAACGGCGACCGCGCGGGAGGCGGCCTATGCGGGATTCTGGCAGAGATACAATGCAGGGGAATTTTTACCTCCGTGGATGGATAAGAAACGGGAAAAGCGAGTGGTGAGAGATGAATTTGGCGATCTGCAGGAGCAGTGAGGGCAGGAAAATTGAAGAGATGGTGATGGGCCTGAGCGGTTGCGGTGTGGGGCTTGTACCTCGGGAGAAAGAGGTAATGGTGCCTCTGGCTAAACCGGGAAGCAATGCGGCGAAAATCGTCTTCATCCGTGGCTGGGGTCCGCCGGCAGCTTTCAGTGGCACGGCGAAGATCGATGGCAATGAGGTGGCCTATCTGCGGACGCAGCAGTATGCGGAAATCAAGGTGGCACCGGGCAAGCATGTGATTTCATTCCAGTTTTCCCCTTGGGTGGATCCTACCCGAGGTATTTCTGCTAAGGTGTATCTGGAGCCCAATTCCACACGGTATTTTTATTATCAATCCCGGCTTACGGGCTTCGGCTCTAAATCTGCATTGATCGATGTGGCTCCAGAAAAGGGCGAGAATATGCGAAAGGCCTATGACAAGGGCGAATTGGCAACTCCCTGAGAGGTGCGGGGGCGTGGACGTCCACGCTCGTGTCTATCAGGTGATAGTGTGTGATACTCCCGTAGATCGGGACAGGATGTCCCAGCAACGGCCTGGGACGAGACGTCCCAGCTACTTTAGAAGAGGCACAGGCAGGAATAATCCGAAGGATTTTAGGCAGCCGTAGGCTGGGCGAAGCTCGAGCGCAGCGAAGCCAATGCCTGTGTCACGGTGAGGCGGCCATTCCTGGTTGCCTTATGTTTTGGAAAACACGGCAAGGAGCAATCCGAAGGATTTTAGGCAGCCGTAGGCTGGGCGGTGCTACGAAAGAACAGCCAGGAATGGCTGTGTCACTTCTGCGAATGCCTGGGTCACTTCTTTTTGAGGAGGGTGGCGGCGTAGAAGCCATCGTAGCCGGTGGTGGCTGGGGAGATGGGGGTTTCCTCGATGAGCTGGAAGTTTCCGGTGGCGAGGAGGGTCTCGACGGCGGCGCGGTTTTCGGAGGGGAGGATGGAGCAGGTGGCGTAGACGAGGCGGCCGCCGGGTTTGAGCATTTCCTGATAGGTGGCGAGGAGTTCTTTCTGGATGCCGCGGACGCGATCGAGGGCGGCGGGTTTGAGTCGCCATTTGAGGTCTGGCTGGCGCTTGAGGGTGCCTAGGCCGGAGCATGGGGAATCGATAAGGAGGCGATCTGCGACGGCGGCGAAGTCTTGCGCGATGGTGGCGGTGATGGGTTTTGTCTTGATGCAGGTGGCGGAGGCGCGGCGGGCGCGGCGCTCGAGCTCGCTGAGTTTTTTGGAATCGACATCCATGGCGAAGAGGCGGCCTTCGTTTTTCATGAGGGCGGCGAGGTGGAGGGATTTTCCGCCGGCGCCGGAGCAGGCATCCATGACGCGCTCTCCCGGCTGGGGGGCGAGGAGTGGGGCGATGAGCTGGGAGCCTGCGTCCTGGATTTCCACACGGCCATCGAGGCGGAGGGGCTTTGGCAGTGTCTTGCCGGGGGGGAGGATGAGGGCATCCGGCAGGCCGGGGACGGGGGTGGCGGTGACGTTGTTTTCGGCGAGCCAGGCGATGGTTTTTTCCAAGGTGCCGCGGAGGGTATTGACGCGGAGGTAGACGGGGGCGCGCTGGTTGAGGGCGGTGAGTTCTGCATCCCAGGAGTAGCCGAGTTCTTCGTGGCCGATCTGATCGATCCAATCCGGGATGGACTCTCGGATGGCGCGGGGCTGGGTGGAGAGGTCTGCCTGGCGGGCGGTGATTTCCTGGGGGGTGGCGCCGTGGTAGGCCCACCAGGCGGGGATCTCGTAGCCCATGCGGACCCACTGGGCGGCGCAGAGGGCGGTGGTTTCCTCACTATCGACGAGGAAGGAGAGGGCGCGGCGCCAGCGGGCTACCTCGAAGACGGTTTCTGCAATGAAGCTGCGGTCGCGCTTGCCCCATTTTGGGTTTTCCTCGAAGGCGGTGGCGAGTTCGTGATCCAGCACGCGGTGCTCGCGGAAGACGGATTTTGCGATGTCTGCGGCGGCGGTGGCGAGGAGGCGGTGCATTTTCATGGGGAAAGGAGTGCCGGGTGAGCGGTGGGAAGTGATCAGTGGGGAGTAGCTGGGTTTATGCAAGTCTGGATGGGTCATGGGTCGCTGAGGGGCTCATTGACTTTTTCTTGAGTCTGGCGGTGATACATCGTTGGTTCTGCGCGTGCCTACTGTTCAGCTGAAGTACCAAAGTTTCCACCCGTCGATCTGGCCGAAGATGATTGGGGAGGTGTCCCGGGATGCGACGCCGGGTTCTCTGGTGGAGGTGCTGGGGAAGGAGGGCACGCGTTTCGGCTGGGGGCTGTGGAATCCAAAGGCGCGGATGCCGCTGAGGGTGGTGAGCCACTCGCTGGAGGAGGTGGATGAATCGTTCTTTGAGCGGGCGATCGTGCGTGCGGGTGAGCTGCGGCGGGATATTGTAAAGCTGGATGCGGAGACGGACAGCTACCGGGTGATCCATGGGGATGCGGATTTTTTACCAGGAATCGTGGTGGACAAGTTTGCGGATGTGCTCTCGGTGGAGCTGACGAGTCTGGGGGCGTGGCAACGCCTGCCGCAGTGGCTGCCGCTGATGCATGAGACATTCGGCACGCGCCGGACGATGGTGCGGGTGGATGCGGATCTGGCACGGATCGAGGGCATCCCACGCTTCGGCGGGGTGGAGTCTGACAAGATCCGCTCGGTGAAGATCGTGGAGCACGGCATCCGCTATGAGGTGAACTTTGTGGATGGCCACAAGACGGGATTTTTCTGTGATCAGCGGGATAACCGGAGGGCCTTCGGCGCACTGGCGGCGGGGAAATCCGTGCTGGATCTGTGCTGCTACACGGGCGGGTTTTCCATCTCGGCAGCGCTGGCGGGGGCCACGGATGTGACGGCGGTGGATCTGGATGAAAATGCGGTGGAGATGGCGAAGCGGAATGCGAACCTGAATGGGGCGAAGGTCAAATTCACGCACGCGGATGCCTTTACCTGGCTGCGCACGATGATCGAGAACGGCCGCAAGTGGGATCTGGTGATCGCGGATCCGCCGAAGTTCATCCACGGCAAGGAGGATGAGACGGGCGTGGCGAAGTATGCGGACCTGAACAAGCTGGCGCTGCAAATGGTGGCGCCGGGCGGGCTGTATGTGACGTGCTCGTGCTCCGGCCAACTGGGTGTGGGTGATTTTGAGCAGATCGTGGTGGGATCGGCGCACCGGCAGAACAAGCGCTTGCAGGTTTTCAACCGCACGGGGGCGGGACCGGATCACCCGACGCTCTCGAACTATCCGGAGAGCCGCTATCTGAAGCTGCTGTGGGCGCGGGTGGTGTAGAGTTTGCTGGTTTTCAGTTTTCAGTTTTCAGGGAAGAGTGGCAGGGATGCGGCTTTTTCTTGGTTTATGGGTTTACCACCGGGGTCGCTGAGGCGCTAAGGTCGCCAAGGGACGCTAAGGTTTTTTTGGTGGAGGCAAGCGAAACGCGGGGAGCGCGGAGGTCGCGGAGGGAGGCGCAGGCAGGAACAATCCGAAGGGTTTTAGGCAGCAGAAGGATGGGCCGTGCTAATGGAAGCACAGGCAGGAATGCCTGTGTCACGGCTGAGGCGCCGCAGGCTGGGCGGTGCTAATGGAAGCGGAAGCACAGGCAGGAACAATCCGAAGGATTTTAGGCAGCAGAAGGATGGGCGCAGCCCGAGCGAAGCGAAGCCAATGCCTGTGTCACGGTGAGGTGGCCATTCCTGGCTGCCTTATGCTTTGGAAAACACAGGCAGGAACAATCCGAAGGATTTTAGGCAGCCGTAGGTTGGGCGGGGCTAATGGGAGCACAGGCAGGAATGCCTGTGTCACGGCTGGGCGCAGCCCGAGCGCAGCGAAGCCAATGCCTGTGTCACTTCTCGTTAGCCCCTAGTCTCCGATGACGACGGTGGTGGGGTCCCAGTCGATGGGGGGGATCTGCATGTTGAGACTTTTGAGGGTATCGAGGAGGATGCGGGCGACGCAGAGGTTGCGATACCATTTGCGGTCTGCGGGGATGATGTACCAGGGGGCGAGTGGGGTGGAGGTTTTCTGGATGAGTTCCTCGTAGGCGTGCATGAATTGGTCCCAGCGGGCGCGGTCTGCGAGGTCGTCCGGGTGGAATTTCCAGTGTTTCTCGGGATTGGCGAGGCGGGATTCGAGGCGCTTTTTCTGCTCTTCCTTGGAGATGTGGAGGAAGAGTTTGATGATGGTGGTGCCTTCTTCTGCGAGCATGCGCTCGAAATCGACGACGTGTTGCTGGCGGCGCTGCCAGACGATATCCGGGAAGATTTTTTTGACGCGGACGGCGATGATGTCTTCGTAGTGGCTGCGGTTGAAGATGGTGAGCTGGCCATTGCGGGGGACGACCTGGTGGACGCGCCAGAGGAAGTCGTGGGCGAGTTCTTCCTCGCTGGGTTTTTTGAAGGGCTGGACGTGGATGCCCTGGGGATCGATACCGGAGAAGACGCTCTTGATGCAGCCGTCCTTTCCGCCGGTATCCATGGCCTGGATGACGACGAGGATGCGGTGTTTGTTCTGGGCGTAGAGGATTTTCTGGAGTTCCTGGATCTCCTGGAGGATGGCTTGGAATTGGGGGCCGTAGTCGTCCTTTGACTCGCCTTTGAAGAGTGTTTTTTCGTTGGGGTTGATGGCGCTGAGATCGAGTTTTGATCCTGGTTTTACCCAATAACGTTCCTTGGCTCCAGTGGCTGGCATGGGTGGATTTATCGGCGGGGATGGGTGTGGTGACAAGTCCTGTCTGTTGTGTGACGGGGTTCGTCACATTTTGGAGATTGAAACGGGGCGGAATGCGCGTTGAGTTAGGTCGATGTCTGTTGTTCTGCCTGCGGAGAAGCTGTGGAGAGGTGATGTGCGCCTGCATACGGCGCTGCACATCGGGGCGAGTTCTGTCTCGATGATGGTGGCGGAGCAGGCGGAGGATGGGACGTTCGTGCCGGTGGATTTTCTGGAGCAACCGGCACCGCTGGCGCGGGATATTTTCCGCAACGGGAGTGTGAGTGCGGGGACGGTGGAGCGGGTGGTGGCGATCGTGAAGGGGTACCAGAAGAGCCTGGCGGAGCTGGGGCTGGACCCGCATGATGTGACGCGGGCGGTGGCGACGAACATTCTGAGTGAGGCGGGGAATCATGAGACGGTGATGAACCGGATCCGGATCGCGTGCGGGCTGCGGGTGGCGACGATCGATGACGGGGAGATGACGCGGCTGATCTATCTGAAGACGCGGCGGCGGCTGCTGGATCTGCCTGCGATGCAGCGGCGGACGACGCTGGTGCTGCATGTGGGGCCGGGGAATACGCGGGCGTTGTTATTCCAGGATGGGCTGATCACGCGTTATACGAGCTACCGGATGGGGACGCACCGGACGCGGGAGGCTGTGGAGGGGACGCACGCGGAGGGGAGCAATCTGCTACGGGTGATCCGCGAGCATGCTTTTGGGAATCTGGCGCAGATCCGGCATGATTATGCGGATGTGACGATAGAGGGTGTGGTGGCGATAGGGTATGAGATCCAATCGGTCTCCCCTGCCCTGACGAAGGGCACGGGGGCGTGCACGCTGAAGGGGCTGCGGCATTTTACGGCGGAGGCGGCGAATCTGACGGACCTGGAGCTGGTGAAGCGCTTCCAACTGGACTATCAGACGGCGGAGGCGCTGCTGCCTGCGCTGGAGATCAATCTGGCAATCGCGGAGACGCTGAAGCTGGGTGAGGTGCATGTGCCTACGAGTGAGTATGAGCAGGGGCTGCTGCATGATCTGCTGGCCTCACGGAATCTCACAGGTGCCTTTGCGGAGGAGGTGATCCGCTCGGCACGGATCCTGGCGGAGCGCTATCAGCAGGAATCCAGCCACGGGGAGCATGTGCTGGGGCTGTGCAAGCATTTCTTTTCCACGCTGCGGGAGCTGCACCAACTGACGGCGCATGATGAGCTGCTGCTGCAGGTATCTGCGATCCTGCATGAGGTGGGGACGTATATCAGTGCGAAGGCGCACCACAAGCATTCTGAGTATATCATTCTGAACTCGGAAATCTTCGGGCTGGACCGGCTGGATGTGACGATCGTGTCTCTGGTGGCGCGGTATCACCGGCACAGCGGGCCACGGCTGGAGCACCGGAGCTATGCTGCGCTGGGAATCGAGGACCGCATCCGCGTATCGAAGCTGGCGGCGATCCTGCGGGTGGCGGATGCGCTGGAGCGGACGCATGCGCAGCGTGTCTCACAAATCGAGATCACACGGCGGAACGGGCAACTGCGGCTGAGGCTGCCAGGGCTGGCGGATGCGGCGGTGGAGCGGCTGGCAATGGCAACGAAGGCGGATCTTTTCGAGCAGGTCTTCGGCCTGGCGGTGGTGGTGGAGGAGGATATATGAGTTTGCTGGTTTTCAGTTTCCAGTTTTCAGGGAAGAGGTATGGAAGATTTCAAGGCACCGCGAATCTGACGAATCTAGCGAATTTCAAGATGCAGGCAAATGGAGATGGATGGCATTCTTCTCTCCCCTGCCCTGCTGTTACGAATTATTTTAAAATATCCAGTTCTCTGCTCTTCGCTGAAAACTGAAAACTGAAAACTAACAAATTTCTTCGAATGATCCCTTATCTGAATCGTGAATTGTCCTGGGTGGAATTCAATCAACGGGTGTTGAATGAGGCGCTGCGGGAGGATCTGCCGCTGCTGGAGCGGGTGAAGTTTTTGGCAATCACGGCATCGAATCTGGATGAGTTTTTCCAGGTGCGTGTGGGTGGGCTGATGCTGATGAAGCGGAGCGGGCGGAAGACGCCGGATGCCTCCGGGATGACCCCGACGAAGAATCTGCTGGCGCTGCGGCACCGCATTCTGCAGATGAGCGTGGACCAGTATCAATTGCTGACGGGAAAGATCGTGCCAGCGCTGGAGAAGGCGGGCATCCGCCCGCTGCATCCGAAGGAGCTGACGATCCCACAGGCGGCGCAGGCGGGGGCGTTTTTCGAGGATAATGTGTATCCGCTGCTGACGCCGCTGGCGGTGGATGCGGATGGGCCGCCGCCGGGCATCCCGGCGCTGCAGATCATCGTGGCATGCCGTCTTTCCGATCCGGAGACGAAGGAGGTGCGCCATGCGCTGATCCCCATCCCGGAGATTCTGGGACGGCGGGTGAATCTAACTGTGGAGGGTGAGGGCGTGGCTTTCCTTTTGATAGAGGATCTGGTGGCGGCGCATGCGGAGCAGCTTTTCCCCGGGGAGATGGTGACGGCGACGACGGCATTCCGCGTGACGCGGAACGGAGACATCGCGGTGCAGGACGAGGATGCGCTGGATCTGGCGGGTGAGATGGAGGATGTGCTGACGGCGCGCCGTTTTGCGGATACGGTACGGCTGGAACTGCGGACGGATGCGCCGCGTGAACTCTCCCGGATGATCCAGGCGGTGACGAAGGCGACGCCACAGGAGATCTACCGGCAGGCAGGGCCGCCGGGGCTGGCTACCTTTATGGAGCTGGCGTTTCTGCCGGG
>Ga0157373_10001230_pt1 | contig 19573 bp, 20 predicted proteins | sample C65metaG_FD_113460 | JGI IMG/M metagenome (GOLD analysis project Ga0157373, IMG submission 113460) | Corn rhizosphere microbial communities from Kellogg Biological Station, Michigan, USA - C6-5 metaG | ecosystem: Host-associated > Plants > Roots > Rhizosphere > Soil | place: USA: Michigan... | reverse complement strand
CCGGACCTATCAGACGCCCCTCGCGCAGATGCGGATGTAGCTCAGTTGGTTAGAGCGCCGGCCTGTCACGCCGGAGGTCGCGGGTTCGAGCCCCGTCATTCGCGCCACTTCGCAGGTGGCTAGCCCTCCCCCTCGCCTTCGTCCTCGACGAGCTCCTTGAGCACCGCCTCAGGAGAGACATCGCGTTCGAGTTCGGAGAGTTCGGGGTCTTCGCCCTCCTCCACCCCCATTTCCTTGGCGATGGCTTTGACCAGCGAGATCAGCCGCGTGATCTCGTGTTCGGCCAGCAGGTTGACCTGAAGATCGAGGCGTGCGCGCCGGTCGGCAAGCGCCGAGGTGCGGTTTTGGCTGATGAGGACGAAGGTGGAGATGAAGATCGCCTCCACCGAGGCGCCGGTCGCCAGGTAGAAGAACATCGGGTCGAAGCGCTGGACGCCCGGGACCCAGCCCAGGTTCACCGCGATCCAACCGACCACGATGGCCAGGTGGACATAGACGAACCACATGCTGCCGACGAAATCGGTGATGCGATGGGCCAACCGCTCCTGCGCCGAGGCGCGGCGGCGCTCGTTGCGGACGTGATCCTCAACCGCGTCGATGTTACGGCGAAGGATCGAGCCGAGGTCTCTGGGCGCCTCTCGGGCCATACGCCTCATCCACGGTTAAGCCGTGAACAGAGCGCCTCTCCGCGGCGAAGGTTGCCGTCAGGCCGCCGCGGCGTGCGCTTCGCTGAGGCCCGTGCCGACCTGGTGCATCTCGCCGGTGATCACCTGCACGTTGGCTTCCTGGGCGCGGCGGCCACGGATCGCCATGCGCCGCCGCGCGGCCGGATTGCGCGTGCCCCAAGCGAAGGCGACCAGGTTCACCGGCATCATCACCAGAGGGAACCAGGGCACGTAGCGCCTCGGCAGGCCGAGGTTGTCCATGCCCGCGCGGCCGATGAAGAACAGGTTGATGGAGAGGTTCTTCTCCCGCTCCCAGCGCCGCCTAAGCCACGGCAGGACGCGGTAGGGCCGCTCCAGCGGCTCATCCAACAGCGCCCGCGCCAGCGCCCGGCCGGAGGTATCCGACGGCGCGACCACGCTCAGCAGCGTATGATAGAGCATCCGCCGGCCTTCGGACTCGTTGCGCGGCTGCAGCTCCATCTCCACGCCCATCAGCCACCCGACGTAGCGCATCAGATGGATCAGCGAGCGGCTGTCCTCGCCCGACATCGTCCAGCCCAGCGTCTTCAGCCCCTGCAGCAGCACGATGGAAAACGCCATCTGGGTCGCTGCCATGTCGAGCTGGTTGATCGGCACGCCGTCGCGGATCACGTCCCATTCGGCCTGCTCGGCGATGTGACGGCGCACCAGCGCATGGATCAGCCGCACGCGAAGCGTCGACTTGAAGCCCTCCCCGAACCGCTCCATCTCGCCGAACGCGGTGCAGGCCAGCCACCAGCTGGAGGTCTCCGCCATTCGCCGCGAGGCGCCCTTCGACAGCGCGCCGGTCATCACCAGCACCCGGTTGAAGTCCGGCGACTGGTAGCCGCCCATCAGCGCCCCATCGCGCATGACCCAGCCGCCGACGACGCCGCTGATTTGCGAGACCTCGGCGCCGCGCTCCAGCATCGCCTCATCCACCCAGTCCGGGCGGCGGCCGTAGATCGCGAAGAACTCGCGCAGGGGCGCGGGCGCATCGGGCACGGCCTCGATCCCATGCTCCAGCGCCGTCTCGAACAGGCGACGGCCCTTGCGCATGCCGACGGACGCCATCCAGTCGACGAGCCGGTCCATGTCGGGATCGCCGCGGGTCAGGGCCCGGCCGAGCGTCTCCCACTCCTCCGGCGTCGGATCGGCGTTGGCGCCGCCCGCGATCATGCGCAGCAGGCGGCCGATCTTCCTGGCCTGCTCGAGACCTCGGCCGTGGCGCGCGGGAATGGGTGCGGAGGACGCCGCCTGGACGCTGTTCATACGGTCTACGACTCCTTCGCGTATGGGTCCGCATAATACGAGGGTTTACTCGCATTCAAGTCGCATACGCCCCATAACGCGAATTGAACGCGAGCAACTATTCGCATTATTAATGTCGCACCGTTCCGAGGGGATTGAGTGATGAGCATGACCGCCGAAACACCGGGTTTCGTGACCCGGCAGCCGATCCGGCCGCTGGAGGCGCTGCGGGCCTACAATCGCCTTCTCAAGGACAAGGAAGACACCAAGCAGGTCTTCGAAATCATCCGCGCCCTCACCGGCGACTCCCTGCGCCGCGCTTATCAGAAGATGCTCTCCGACGAGGAAGGCGGCCGGCAGGCCTATCTGGGCCTCGAGCTCTGCCAGTACCTCGACGATCCCAAGTGGATGGCGCAGTTCCCGGAAGGCTCGGTCGGCGCCGAGTTCCGCAAGTTCCTCGCCCAGCGCGGCTTCACGGTCGAAGGACTGGCCATGGACGCCCAGGCCGTCGATCAACGCGTCAATGCAGAGCACCCGGTCGCCTGGCTCGCGCGGCGGATCCGCGACACCCACGACATCTGGCATGTGATCACCGGCTACGGCACCGACGCGGTGGGCGAGGCCTGCGTGCTCGGCTTCACGCACGCCCAGGTCCCCAACCCCGGGGTTGCCTTCATCGCCTTCGGCGCCTCGCGGGAATTTCCCAAGCGCAACCCGGGCCCTCCGTACGGCCGGGCGATCTGGGAAGGCTACCAGCGCGGCAAGAAGGCCAAGTCGCTGATCTGCCAGGACTACGAAAAGCTGCTCGGCGAACCGCTGGACGCGGCCCGCAAGCGCCTGAACATCACGCCCAAGCCGATCTACGATTCGATCCCCTACGAAGCGCGCGAAACCTATCTGCTGCCCGAGTCCCGGCGGGCTGCGTAATGGGTAAAATGCGAGTAACTGCTCGCGGATGAAGAAGACCCCAAGCCAGGGCCGCTCGCGACAGATGGTCGACGCATTGGTCGAGGCCACCGCGCGCACCATCGCCGAGCGCGGCTGGCAGGGCACCACCACCAACCACATCGCCGTCCGCGCCGGCGTCTCGGTAGGGTCTCTTTATCAGTACTTCGAAAGCCGCGACGACCTCCTCACGGCCCTGATGCACCGCGAGCGCGACCGCTTCATGCAGCGACTGGAAGACACCGTCCCCAGCCTGATCGGCGGCGGGGCCCGCGACGGCATCCGCACCCTGCTCGGCATCGCGTTCGAGGAGTGCGAACACGACGAGGCGCTGTTCTCCGCCCTGGCCGGCCACTTCCACGGCATGGGCGCGGCCGAGTTCGCCGACGTGCTAGAGGTCTACATCCTCGACACCCTGCGGCTCTTCCTGTCGAAGCTCTACGACGTTTACGAGCCGATGGACGCGCCGACGGTCTCCTTCATGCTGACCAACGGCGCGGTGATGGTCATCACCCGCTTCTTTGCGACCAAGCCAAGGGGCGTGACCAAGGACAAGCTGCTGGACGAGTTGACGGAGCTCTACGCCGGCTACTTCGAGAGCAAGCTGCGCCCTACTGCCACCAGCGTGCGGGCCTAGCCCGGAAGTTCGCGGCCTTCTCGATCGCCGCGGCCACCGAGAACACGGTGCCTTCGTCGAGCGGCCGCCCCAGCACCTGCAGGCCGAGTGGCAGCCCCTGCGCATCCAGCCCCGCCGGCACGCTGATCCCCGGCAGGCCCGCCAGGTTGGCCGGCACCGTGAACACGTCGTTGAGGTACATGGCGATGGGATCCGAGACCCGGTCGCCCAGCGCGAAGGCGGCGCTCGGCGCCGTCGGCGTCAACAGCGCGTCGCATTTGGTCCATGCCTGTTCGAAGTCGTCGGCGATCCGGCGGCGGACCTTCTGGGCCTTGAGGTAGTAGGCATCGTAATAGCCCGCGCTCAGCACATAGGTGCCGATCAGAATCCGCCTTTTCACTTCTTCGCCAAAGCCTTGCGCGCGGGTGTTCTCGTAAACCTCGGTGAGGTTCGCACCCTCAGCGCGCATGCCGTAACGCATGCCGTCATAGCGGGCGAGGTTCGACGACGCTTCGGCGGGCGCCACGATGTAGTAGGCCGGCAGCGCGTACTTCGTATGCGGCAGCGACACCTCGACGATCTCGCAGCCGGCGTCCTTCAGCCAGGCGATCCCCTGTTGCCAAAGCGTCTCGATCTCGGCCGGCATACCATCGACGCGGTACTCCTTGGGTACGCCGATCCGCAGTCCTTTCAGCGATTTGCCGACGAAAGTTGAGAAATCCGGCGTCTCCACCGGAAGGCTCGTGGAATCCTTCGGGTCGTGCCCGGCCATCGAAGTCAGCAGGATCGCCGCATCCTCGACCGTCTTGGCGATCGGTCCCGCCTGATCCAGCGACGACGCAAACGCCACGATCCCCCAGCGCGAGCAGCGCCCGTAGGTCGGCTTGATCCCCACGGTGCCGGTGAAGGCCGCGGGCTGCCGGATCGAGCCGCCGGTGTCCGTCGCGGTCGCGCCGAGGCAGATATCCGCCGCCACCGCCGCGGCCGACCCGCCCGAGGAGCCGCCCGGCGTTAGCGACTGGTTGCCCCCCTCGACCTTCCAGGGGTTCACAACCGGCCCGAACGCCGAGGTCTCGTTGGACGAGCCCATGGCGAACTCGTCCATGTTCAGCTTGCCCAGCATCACCGCCCCGTCGCGGAACAGGTTGCCACTGACGGTGGACTCGTAGGTCGGGATGAACGGCTTGAGGATGTTGGAACAGGCCGTGGACCGCACACCTTCGGTGCAGAACAGGTCCTTGATGCCGAGCGGCACGCCCTCGAGCCGCCCCGCCTGCCCGTTCGCCAGCCGGGCGTCGGACTCAAGCGCCATGGCCAGCGCCTTCTCCGGCGTCTCCAGCACAAACGCGTTCAGCGCCCGCGCGGCCTCTACGGCGTCCACGTGCGCCTGCGTCAGCTCGACCGAGGTGAAGGCCTTCGAACGCAGCCCCTCCAGCGCGCCCTTCAGCGTGAGCGAAGTCAGTTCCGACATCTACTCCACCACCTTCGGCACGACGTAGAAGCCGTCCACCGACTTCGGAGCGTTGGACAGCACCTTCGAAGCATCGCCCCCCTCGGTGACCACGTCCTCGCGCATCGGCAGGGTCACCGCCTCGGCCGAAGTCATCGGCTCGACGCCGTCGGTGTCGACCTCGCCCAGCTGCTCGATCCACTGCAGGATACCCGACAGCTCCTTGGCCAACGGGTCGAGCCGCTCCTCGGGAACGGCGATGCGGGCGAGCCTGGCGACCTTGCGCACGGTCGCGGCGTCGATGGCCATACGGGCCTCCTTGATACGTCGCGGCAGGGGTTAGCCGCGCAGCCGCGCCGATTCAAGGTAAGAGGAGGCCATGGCCGTCCTCGACCTCACCGATCTGCCCGTTGCCACGGCGCCCTACACCCCGCTGGTTGGGCTCGATCTGGGCGAAAAGACCATCGGTGTGGCGGTCTCCGATGGCACGCGGACTGTGGCCAGTCCCCTCCAGCTGATCCGCAAGACGAAGTTCACGGAGGACGCCAACGCCCTCTTCCAGCTGATGGAAAGCCGGGGTGCGACCGGCATCGTCATCGGCCTGCCGGTGAACATGGACGGCTCCGAGGGCCCGCGCTGCCAGTCCTCGCGCGCCTTCGCCCGCAACATCCTGCGCCTGCGCGACATCCCCATCGCCTTCTGGGACGAGCGGCTTTCCAGCGCCGCCGTGAACCGCATGCTGATCGACGAGCACGACGTAAACCGCAAGCAGCGCGGCGAGGTGGTGGACAAGCTGGCGGCGACCTGGATCCTGCAAGGCGCGCTCGAGCGGTTGCGTAACACCCCCAAACCCACCTAGAAGACCCGCTTATGACGGCGATCGCCCCGGGTCTGGATGAGGTTCGAAGCCGAACCTTCCCGTTCCCCCATCGCCATTTCCTCTCCGTCACCGACCTGACCGCGCCCGATGTCGAGCGCCTGCTCGACCTCGCCGACGGGTTCGTGGCCCTCAATCGCCAGACCTCGAAGAAGCTCGACCTGCTCAAGGGCAGGACGCTGATGAACCTGTTCTTCGAGAACTCGACGCGAACCCAGAGCTCCTTCGAGCTGGCCGGCAAGCGGCTCGGCGCCGACGTGGTCAACATGAGCCCCCGCTCCTCGTCGATGTCGAAGGGCGAAACGCTGATCGACACGGCGGTGACGCTGAACGCCATGCAGCCGGACCTGCTGGTCGTGCGGCACTCATCCTCCGGCGCGGCCGAATTGCTGTCGCAGAAGGTCAGCGGCAGCGTCGTCAACGCCGGCGACGGCCAGCACGAGCACCCGACGCAGGCGCTGCTGGATGCGCTGTCGATGCGCCGCTCATTCGGTCACATCGCCGGGCTGACGGTGGCTATCTGCGGGGACGTGATGCACAGCCGCGTCGCTCGCTCGAACGTCGCCCTGCTCCAGATGCTGGGGGCCACCGTGCGGCTGGTCGGACCGCCGACGCTGATGCCCGCCGGGGCCGACCACTGGGGCTGCGAGGTGCACAACAAGCTGCGCGACGGCATCGCGGGCGTGGACGTGGTGATGATGCTGCGCCTGCAGCTGGAGCGGATGCAGGGCGCGATGGTGCCCTCGACCCGGGAGTACTTCCGCTTCTACGGCCTCGACCGCGAGAAGCTCGGCTTGGCCGCGCCGAACGCCAAGGTCATGCACCCCGGCCCCATGAACCGGGGCGTCGAGATCGACTCGGACGTGGCCGACGACCCGGCCATCAGCCTCATTCAGGATCAGGTAGAGATGGGGGTCGCCGCGCGGATGGCCGTGCTGACCTGCCTCGCCGCGCGTCTGGACAACGCCTGATGCCCGCCAAGCCCCTCGCCTTCGTCAACGCCCGGCTGGTCGATCCGGAAACCAGTTACGACGGCCCCGGTGCCCTGACCGTCCGCGACGGCCTCATCGCCGAGGTCGTGAAAAGCGCCCAGCCCTCACCCTCCGCCGACTTCGAAGTCGTCGACTGCGCGGGGGCCATGCTGGCTCCGGGCCTCGTGGATCTGCGCGTAAAGACCGGCGAGCCCGGCGCCGAGACCAAGGAAACACTGAAGTCCGCCTCCAAAGCCGCCGCGGCGGGTGGCGTGACTTCCATCGTCGTCCAGCCCGACACCCATCCGGCGGTCGACGACCCCTCGGTCGTGGACTTTATCCTGCGCCGCACGCGCGACATCCAGGGCGTGCACGTCTATCCGGCCGGCGCGGCAACCAAGGGTCTCGGCGGCGAGCAGATCGCCGAGATCGGGCTGATGCGCGAGGCGGGCTGCGTCTACGTGACCGACGTGGACCGGCCGATCGTCGACTCCAAGGTCTTCCGCCGCGTGCTGTCCTACGCTCGCGGCTTCGACACCATGGTCGCGCACCGCCCCGCCGATCCATGGCTGTCGAAGGGTGCGGCCGCCAACGAAGGCGAGTTCGCCGGGCGCCTGGGCCTCCCAGCCGTCCCGCCCGTCGCCGAGCGGATCATGCTGGAGCGCGATCTGGCGCTGGCCGAGCTTACCGGCGCGACGCTGCTGGTCGACCAGGTGACGACCGCCGGCGCGCTGGAGACCCTCAAGCGCGCCCGCGACAAGGGCGTCAGCGTCTTCGCCAGCGCCTCGATCAACCACCTCTCCTTCAACGAGCTGGACATCGGCGACTACCGCACCTTCGCCAAGGTCGACCCGCCGCTGCGCTCCGAGGACGACCGCCAGGCGCTGATCGATGCGCTCGCGACCGGCCTGATCGATGTGGTCGTCTCCGCCCACTCCCCCGCGCCCGCCGAGGACAAACGCCTGCCGTTCGACGAGGCGGCTCCCGGTGCGGTCGGGCTGGAGACCCTCCTTCCCGCCCTCCTCACCCTGCACCACGAGGGCCGCATTCCGCTCGTCGAACTGATCCGCGCGGTGACGCTGGCGCCCGCTCAGATGATCGGCCTTTCCGCCGGTCGGCTGGCGCGGGGCGCGCCCGGCGACCTTGCGCTCTGTGACCTGGGCGCGCCGGTGATCATCGACGCCGACAAGTTGCTGTCGAAATCCAAGAACTCACCCTTCGACGGGCGGCGCCTGCAAGGCCGGGTCTTGATGACGCTGGTCGATGGCCGCATCGTGCACCGGGCTTAAGGGGGACGGTTCATGCAAGATCTGGCGCAAGCCGCCATGCTGACGCTCGCGCTCGCGGTGGTGGGGGGCTACCTGCTGGGCTCGATCCCCTTCGGGATGATCGCGACGAGGCTGGGCGGCGCGGGAGACATCCGTCAGGTCGGCTCGGGCAACATCGGGGCGACCAACGTCCTGCGCACGGGGCGCAAGGACCTGGCGCTGATCACCCTCATCGGCGACATGGCCAAGGGCGCGCTCGCGGTGCTGATCGCGCGCTATGTCACCCAAAACGCGGCCGTCGAGGCGCTGGCGGGCGGGGCGGCGTTTCTCGGACATCTCTTCCCGGTCTGGCTGAAGTTCAAAGGCGGCAAGGGCGTGGCGACCTTCTTCGGCGTGCTGCTGGCCGCCGCCTGGCCCGTAGGCCTGCTGGCGGGGGCGACCTGGCTGTTGATGGCGGCCATCTTCCGCATGTCATCGCTGGCGGCGCTGACCGCGGCCCTGCTGGCGCCCGTCTTCGCCGTCCTCACGCACCGGCCCCAGCCGATGATCTGGCTGACGGTGTTCATGGGCGTGCTGATCTACATCCGTCATCGCGAGAACATCGCCCGGCTCTTGAAGGGCCAGGAACCGCGCATCGGGGCCAAGAAGGCCGCGTGACGAAACTCTCAGACGCCGAACGGCTCGCGTGGCTGAGGCTCGCGCGAACGGAGAACGTCGGCCCCGTCACCTTCGAACAGCTCGTCGGCCGCTATGGCTCGGCAACCAAGGCGCTGGCCGCCCTGCCCGAGCTGTCTCGCCGCGGCGGCCGCATCTCGCCCCTCAGTATTCCGTCCGAAGCCGACGCGAGCCGCGAGCTGGAACGCGGCGCGTCACTCGGCGCGCGATTGATCGCCTCCTGCGAATCCGACTTCCCCAAACAGCTCGCCGCCGTCGATCCGCCCCCGCCGCTGATCTGGGTGCGAGGGCACCTGTCGCTGCTCCACAAGCCCTGCGTCGCCATCGTTGGCGCGCGCATCGCCTCGGCCGGCGGCCAGCGGTTCGCGCGGGGGCTGGCGGGGCAGCTCGGCGTGGGGGGCCACATCGTCGTCTCCGGCATGGCGCGCGGCATCGACTCCGCCGCCCACGAAGGTTCGCTCCCCACCGGAACGGTCGCCGTGCTCGGCGGCGGCATCGACGATATCTACCCGCCGGAGAACGCCGGCCTCTACGAACGCCTCTGCGCCGAGGGCTGCATCGTCAGCGAAAGCGCGCCGGGCAAGAAGGCGCAGGCTCGCGACTTCCCGCGCCGCAACCGCATCATCTCCGGCCTGTCGCTGGCCATCGTCGTGGTCGAGGCGGAATTGAAGTCCGGTTCGCTGATCACCGCGCGGCTGGCGGCCGAGCAGGGCCGCGAGGTGTTCGCCGTCCCCGGCTCGCCGCTCGACCCGCGCGCCAAGGGGACCAACGATCTGCTGCGTCAGGGCGCCAGCCTGTGCGAATCCGCCGAGGATGTGCTGCGCGTGCTGCAGGCGATGCCGACGATCCGTGAACGCGAGAAGACCTACGTCACGCCGCCTGCCGACCAGGCGGCGCTGGATGCCGCGGTCGAGAAGCTGCGCGAGCAGGTCGAGGCCCTGCTCTCCCCCACGCCTGTCTCCCGCGACGAGCTGGTGCGCGCGACGGGAGCCCCCGCTCCGGCCGTCTTCGCTGCGTTGGTGGAGTTGTCTCTGGCCGGCCGCGCGGAGCTTCTGCCCGGCGGGATGGTCACGCGCGGCTAGTCGGCCGGACCCTCGCGCGCCGCCTCGATCGCGAGTAGCCGCAGGCTCCCGCCCAGCTTCCTCAAACCGTTCCCCTCGGCCAGTTCCGCGAGCTCGGCCAACATATCTTCAATGTATTCGGCGACGCTCTGCGGCGGAGTGTCGGCGCGGGCGCTGGCGGCAGGCATGGAGATTCCCTGAAACGACAATTACACTCGTGTAGGTATATATGTCACCGGCGGTTGTAAACGGCTCTTTCCGCGAGGCGCGTTGACAGAGCGCTACCCTCGCCCCCACTTTCCCGCCCTTTCCGCGCCCCGGCGCCTTCCGTCCGAAAGTCTGCATGACCGCCGTCGTCGTCGTCGAAAGTCCGGCCAAGGCCAAGACCATCAACAAGTACCTCGGCCCCGGCTTCACCGTGCTGGCGTCGTACGGCCACGTGCGCGACCTGCCGTCGAAGGACGGCTCGGTGCGGCCGGACGAAGACTTCGCGATGGACTGGGAGGTCGACTCCAAATCCGCCAAGCGCCTGAACGACATCGCCGACGCCGCCAAGGGCGCCGACCGCGTCATCCTCGCCACCGACCCCGACCGCGAGGGCGAGGCGATCAGCTGGCATGTGCTGGAAGTCCTGAACCGCAAGAAGGCGCTGAAGGACCTGAAGGTCGAGCGCGTCACCTTCAACGCCATCACCAGGTCCGCCGTGCAGGAGGCGATGGCCCACCCGCGCGACATCGACATGGAACTGGTGGACGCCTACCTGGCCCGCCGCGCGCTCGATTACCTCGTCGGCTTCACCCTCTCGCCGGTGTTGTGGCGCAAGCTGCCGGGCGCGAAGTCCGCGGGCCGGGTGCAGTCGGTGGCGCTGCGCCTCGTCGTCGATCGCGAGATCGAGATCGAGCAGTTCAAGACGCAGGAATACTGGACCGTCGAGGCCGACGTTTCCGCCGGCTCCGACCCCTTCCTCGCCCGGCTGGTCAAGCACGAAGGCAAGCGGCTCTCGAAGTTCGATCTCGGCGACGAGCAGAAGGCGCACGCCGCCCGCGCCGCCGTGCAGGCCGCAAGCTTCAAGGTCGCCTCGGTCGAGCGCAAACCCACCAAACGCTCCCCGCCGCCGCCCTTCACCACCTCGACCCTGCAGCAGGAGGCCGCCCGCAAGCTCGGCTTCTCGGCCCAGCGCACCATGCAGGCGGCGCAGAAGCTCTACGAAGGCATCGACATCGGCGGCGAGACGACGGGCCTGATCACCTACATGCGGACCGACGGCGTCCAGGCCGCGCCCGAGGCGCTGGAGGAGGCGCGTTCGGTGATCGCCGGCATCTACGGCCGCGAGTACGTCCCCGAGAACGCCCGTCACTACAAGACCAAGGCCAAGAACGCCCAGGAGGCGCACGAGGCCATCCGCCCGACCTCGCTCAACCGCAACCCCGGCAAGCTGCGGCTGGAGGGCGATCTGGGCCGGCTCTACGAGCTGATCTGGAAGCGGATGATCGCCTCACAGATGGAAGCCGCGCGGATCGAGAAGACCACCATCGACCTCGATTCGGCCGACGGCCGCACCGGCCTGCGCGCCACCGGCCAGGTCATCCAGTTCCCCGGCTATCTCGCCGTCTATGAGGAAGGCCGCGACGACGCCGAGGACGAGGACTCCGCGCGTCTGCCCGCCGTCAACGAAGGCGCCGAGGCCCGCGTCATCGCCGCGCGGGCCGACCAGCACTTCACCGAACCGCCGCCGCGCTATTCAGAAGCCAGCCTGGTGAAGAAGCTGGAGGAGCTCGGCATCGGGCGGCCGTCGACCTATGCCTCGATCCTGACCGTGCTGCGCGACCGCGCTTACGTGCGCATGGACAAGAACCGCTTCGTGCCGGAGGACAAGGGCCGCCTGGTCACCGCCTTCCTCGAACAGTTCTTCGGCCGTTATGTGGAGTACGACTTCACCGCCGCGCTCGAGGAGAAGCTCGACCAGGTCTCGGCCGGCGAGCTCGACTGGAAGACGCTGCTGCGCGACTTCTGGAAGGACTTTCAAATCGCCGTGTCGGAGATCGGCGAGCTGCGCACCACCCAGGTGCTCGACACCCTCAACGACGCGCTGGCGCCGCTGATCTTCCCGCCGCGCGAGGACGGCTCAGACCCACGTGGTTGCCCGACCTGCGGCACGGGGCGCCTGAGCCTCAAGACGGGCAAGTTCGGCGCCTTCATCGGCTGCTCCAACTACCCGGAATGCCGCTTCACACGTCCGATCGCCCAGAACGACGACGAGGCCAACGGCGAGAGCGCCGACCGCGAACTCGGCATCGACCCGAAGACCGGCGACACCGTCTGGCTGAAGAACGGCCGCTTCGGCCCGTACGTCGAAGCCGTCGGCGCCGAGAAACCGCGCCGCGCCAGCCTGCCCAAGCTCTGGCCGCCGGCCGCCATGGACATCGACAAGGCGCTGCGCCTGCTCAACCTCCCCCGCGAGGTCGGCGCCCACCCGGAGGATGGCCAGATGATCCTGGCCGGCATCGGCCGCTATGGCCCCTACGTCCAGCACAACGGGACGTACGCGAACCTTGAGAGCGCCGACGAGGTGTTCGAGGTCGGCCTCAACCGCGCGGTCGCGGCGCTGGCCGAGAAGAAGAACGGCGCCAAGGGCGGCCGCGGCGAAGCCTCCGCGCTGAGAGACCTCGGCGCCCACCCCGGCGACGGCCAGCCCGTCCGAGTCCTATCGGGCCGCTACGGCCCCTACATCAAGCACGGCTCGACCAACGCCAACGTCCCCAAGGGCAAGGACCCCCAGGCCGTCACGCTGGAGGAGGCCGTTGAACTGCTCGCCGCCCGCACCGCCAAGGGCCCCGGCAAGAAGCCCGCGCGCCGAAAGAAGACCGCCGCCTAAGCCTGCTCCACTTTGCGGCGAACCGCGTTAAATGGACCATGGCCAAGCCGAAATCCGCCCGCCCTTCCAAACCCGCGCAGGGTCTGCCCGATCGCGAGACGCTGCTGCGCTACATCCGTGAGGCGGGTGAGACCGACAAGGGCGACATCGCGCGCGTGTTCGGGCTGAAAGGCGCGGATCGGCGCGCGCTCAGGGAAATGCTGCGCGAGTTGGAGGCGCAGGGCGCGCTCGGCAAGCGCGGGCGGCGCGGGTTCTCCGAGGCCGGCGCCCTGCCCCCGGTCGGCGTTGCCGATGTCGTCGAGCGCGACGCGGACGGCGACCTCTATGTGCGGCTGACCAAGGGCGGCGAAGACCTGCCGGCCGTGCGGCTGGCCCCCAACCGCAACGAGGCGGTCGGTGGCGCGCCCCGCATGGGCGACCGGGTGCTGGTCCGCTACGAGCGGCTGGAGAACGGCGAGATCGAGGCCCGACTGATCAAACGGCTGGGCCAAAGCGCCCACAAGATCCTCGGCGTCATCCGCAAGGGCGGCCGCGAGGTGCGCGTCGAGCCGGTGGACCGCAAGACCAAGGAAACGCTGGTCATCACCGACCCCGCCGGCGACCTGCGCGACGGCGATCTCGTCATGGCCCAGGTCGGCTCGACCCACGCCGGGCGCAACATCCACTACGGCAAGGTGCTGGAGGTGGTCGGCCGCGAGGACCAGCCGCGCGCGGCGTCGCTGATCGCCATCCACACCCATGGCATCCCGACCGGCTTCTCCGAGCAGGCGGAAGCGGAAGCCGAGGCCGCCGAGCCCCCTACGCTCTCAGGCCGCGAAGACCTGCGCGACCTGCCGTTCGTGACCATCGACCCGATGGACGCCCGCGACCACGACGACGCCGTCCATGCCCATCCCGACCCCGATCCGAAGAACCCCGGCGGCTGGGTCGTCTGGGTCGCCATCGCCGATGTCGCCGCCTACGTCCGCGCAGGGACGGCGCTCGACCGGGAAGCCCGTGAGAAGGGCAACAGTGTCTACTTCCCCGACCGCGTCGAGCCGATGCTGCCCGAGCGACTGTCGAACGGCCTGTGCTCGCTCCGCGAAGGTGAGAACCGCGCCTGCCTGGCCGTGCGGATGGTGTTCAACGCGCAGGGCAAGAAGACCAGCCACCGCTTCGTGCGCGGCCTGATGCGCTCCGCCGCCAAACTGGCCTACGAGGAGGCGCAGGCCGCCCTCGACGGCAATCCCGGCGAGAAGGCCGGGCCGCTGCTGGAGCCGATCCTCAAACCCCTGTGGAGCGGCTACCACGTGATGCTGAAGGGCCGCGAGGCGCGCTCCCCGCTCGCCATCGAGAGCGCCGAGCGCAAGGTCGTCATCAGCCCCGAGGGCGAGGTCGTCTCGATCACCCGCCGCGAGTCGCTGGAGGCGCACCGGCTGATCGAGGAGATGATGATCCAGGCCAACGTCTGCGCCGCCGAGACGCTGGAGGCCAAGCGTTCGCCGCTGATCTACCGCATCCACGACACGCCCAGTCAGGAGAAGGTGCAGGCCCTGTTCGACTTCCTGCAGACCCTCGGCATCAACTGGAGCAAGGGCGAGGCGCCGCGCACCGACCGCTTCAACCGCTTGCTCGACCAGACCCGCGAGACGCCCCACGCCGAAATCGTCAACGAGGTCGTCCTGCGCAGCCAGATGCAGGCGGTCTACGCCTCCGACAACATCGGCCACTTCGGGCTGAACCTGGCCCGCTACGCCCACTTCACCAGCCCGATCCGCCGCTACGCCGACCTGATCGTCCACCGGGCGCTGATCCGGGCGCTGGGCTTCGGCAATGACGGCCTGACCGACCAGGACATCGCCCAGCTGCGCGACACCGCCGAGCGCATCACCTTCGCCGAACGCCGCGCGATGGCCGCCGAGCGTGACGCCACCGACCGCTACGTCGCCGCGTTCCTAGAGGATCGCGTCGGCGCCGAGTTTCCCGGCCGCATAACCGGGGTGACCCGTTTCGGCCTGTTCGTCCGCCTCACCGAGACCGGCGCCGACGGCCTCGTGCCGGTCAGTTCGCTCGGCGGCGAATATTTCATCCACGACGACCGCTCCCACGCCCTCGTCGGCGAACGCACCGGCAAGCGCTGGCCGCTCGGCATGGCGGTGGAGGTGAAGCTGACCGAAGCCACCCCCATCACCGGCGGCCTTTTGTTCGAAATGCTGAGCGACCCCATGCCGCCCGACGCCAATGCGCCGCGCCCGAGGCTCGGCCTTCGGGGACGCGGTGGGCCGCCTTCGCGCGGCAGAGGCGGGAGGCGGCGCTAGCTCTTCCCCCAGTTCATCTGGGGGAAGAGCCTTCCGCGGCGTCACCAGTGTTATGAGTTGGGAATGTCCGACGATCCCCTGTTCGAGCCAAACTACGACCCGCGCGACGATGGCGTGGTGCGGAAAGATGACGCCAAGCTGATCCGCCCACGCCACGCCGCGACACTGATCCTTGTGCGGCGCGACGCGAAGAAGCCCCGGCTGCTGATGGGCCGCCGCGCGGGCGGGCATGCCTTCATGCCGTCGAAGTGGGTCTTCCCCGGGGGGCGGATCGACCGGACCGACTTCACCGCGCCGTCGGCTACCGACCTCACGCCTGAGACGGAGACGAAGCTGCGGCTGACGGCCCGGCATTCGAGCCCCCGCCTGTCCCGGGCGCTGGCGCTGGCGGCGATCCGGGAGACTTTCGAGGAGGCGGGGCTGCTGCTGGCCAAGGCCGCGCCGCCGCGTCCGGGCGCCGGACCGTGGCGGGAGTTCCTGGAGGGGGGCGCCCTGCCCGACCTGGCGGCTCTGGAGTTCGTCGCCCGCGCCATCACGCCGCCCTACCGGCCCCGCCGCTTCGACGCGCGCTTCTTCATGGCCGAGGCGAGCGCCTTGCTCAGCCTGGACCGCCGCCCCGATTGCGGGGAGCTGGACGAGATCGCCTGGGTCGACCTGGATGAGGCGGTGGCGCTCGACCTGCCCAACGTCACCCGCTTCGTGGTGCGGGAGGTCGAACAGCGGCTTCAGGCGCCTGGCCGGCCGGTTCCGTTCATGCGCTTCCTGAACCGCAAACGCTGGCTGGAGCACCTGTAGGCCGCATTGACTTCATGAGCGCGATCAGTATGTTCCGCCGCTCTCGTTTTCGGCCCTCGCGGCCTCCCCAAGGACCAGTCCCGATGGCCAAACCGGCTTCCATCAAGATCCGCCTGAATTCGTCGGCGGACACCGGCTTCTTCTACGTCACCAAGAAAAACGCCCGCACCAAGACCGACAAGCTCGTGCTGAAGAAGTACGACCCCGTCGTGCGCAAGCACGTCGAGTTCCGCGAAGGCAAGATCAAGTAGATCAGGCTTTCAGCGCCACGATCCGAACGCCCGGTGGAAACGCCGGGCGTTTTTGATTCTACGCCGCGCGGGCGATCACCCGGTTGCGGCCGCCGGCCTTGGCCTCATAGACGGCTTCGTCGGCGCGCTTGATGAGGGCCTCGGGCGTGTCGTGCTCGCCCATGCTGGCGGCGACGCCGATGGAGATGGTGACGTTCAGGAGCTCCGAGCCCGCCGCCACGCGGAAAGGCGCGCCGGCCACATGCAGGCGGATGCGCTCGGCGACCTTCTCGGCGGCCTCGATGCTCGCGCCCGGCATGATCACCGTGAACTCCTCCCCACCGTAGCGGCACGGCAGGTCGATGGCCCGGACGTTGGACGCCAGCCGCGCGGCGAACTCGCGCAGCACCTCGTCGCCGACATCGTGGCCGTAGGTGTCGTTGATCTTCTTGAAGTGGTCGATGTCGATCATCAGCGCGGCGACAGGATCGCCGCCGGCCGCCGAACGCTCCACGAGCGCGATGATCTGGCCTTCCATGAAGCGGCGGTTGTTGAGCCCCGTCAGTTCGTCCGTAACCGCCAGCTCCAGCGAGTAGTCGAGGTTCTGGCGCAGGAAGTCGGTGTAGCGCTTGCGCTTGATCTGGGTGCGGACGCGGGCGGCCATTTCCTGCGGGTCGATGGGCCGGGTCAGCACGTCGTTGACGCCGATCTCCAGCGCCTTGACCAGCCGCTTCCTGTCATCGGCGTCGAGGATGGCCAGCACCGGCACGTGCCGCGTCCGCTCATCCGACCGCAGCGAGGCCGCCAGACGCAGGCCGTCGAAGTTGCGGGCGGCGGCGTTGATCAGCACCACGTCGACGGGCCCCTTGGCCGTCAGCAGGGCGTTCTCCGGCTCGATCTCGGCCACGGGCCGATGCTCGACCGACAGCTCGGCCATGACCCGCTGCAGTTGACGCGGATTGTCGTCGACGACGAGCACCCGCCCGCCCGTGCCCCCGAGGCGCCCCGAAGCGCCGCCGATGACGCCGAGGCGACGGCCGGAGGCCTCGCGCTGGCGCAGCTCGTCGATGGCCATCTTCAGGCGCGTGAGGCTGCGGACGCGGGCGAACAGCAGCATGTCGTCGATGGGCTTGGTCAGGAACTCGTCGGCCCCGGCGTCCAGGCCCGTGATCTTGTCGCCGCGGCTGTCCAGCGCCGTGACCAGCACGACGGGGATGTGGCGAGTAAGCGGATCGTCCTTCAGCCGGCGGCAGACGGCGAACCCGTCCATGCCGGGCATCATCACGTCCAGCAGCACAATGTCGGGCGCCTCGCTCGCGGCGATCGCCAGCGCGGTCGCGCCGTCCGAGGCGGTCAGAACGTCATAGTACTCGGCCTCAAGCTTGGCCGCGAGCAGGCGGACGTTGGCCTCAATGTCATCGACAACAAGAATACGCGCGCTCATCGCCTACCCCAGGAAACGCCGGATGGTTTCGAGGAAGTGCGACACCGAAATCGGTTTGGAGATGTAGGCCTCGCAGCCTCCCTCCCGGATGCGCTCCTCGTCGCCCTTCATGGCGAAGGCGGTCACCGCCACCACCGGGATGTGCGAGAGGTCGTCGTCTTCCTTCAGCCACTTGGTGACCTCCAGCCCGGAAATCTCCGGCAGCTGGATGTCCATCAGGATCAGGTCGGGGCGATGCTCTCGGGCCAGCGCAAGCGCCTGCAGCCCCTCGCGCGTCTGAAGGGTTTGATACCCCTGCGCGTCGAGGAGGTCGTGGAAGAGCTTCATGTTCAGCTCATTATCCTCGACGATCAGGACCTTCTTGGTCATTCGTACCCGACCCCTGCGGCTAACGCGTAGGGTTGCCGCCCCCGTAACCTGAACACCTATTCACACAGATATCCTTAAACGGGCGCTAATCTCGGAATGCGACGTTTTTTCAGGGCCAATGGAACAGTCTCCCACCGATCTGGATCGCCTCATCGTCCACCCGACCCGTCCGCTTGTCATCGTCGATGTGGATGAGGTGCTGGCGAAGTTCATGGCCGGCTTCGAGCGCTACGTCGGCCGTCACGGCTATGAGATGCGCGTCGACAAGTTCGCGCTGTTCCAGAACATCTATCCGTTGGGCGAGACCAACCACGTCGAGATCGAGCGTGGCGTGGAGCTGTTCAACGACTTCTTCCTGCACGGCGCCGACGACCTGGAGCCCGCCGAAGGTGCGGCCGACGCGCTCGCCGACCTCTCGGGCCGCGCGGACGTGGTGATCCTGACCAACGCGCCCGGCCATGGGCGGGAGACCCGTAGCGGCTGGCTGAAGAAACACGGATTCGACTATCCGCTGGTCATCAACGCCGGGCTGAAGGGCCCCGCGGCGGCGGATCTGTCGCGGCGGACGGCGGGCGCCAGCGCCTTCATCGACGACCTGCTGCCCAACCTGGAGTCAGTCGCGGAGTCGGCGCCGGCCGTCGCCCGCTTCCAGATGGTCGCCGACGAACGGCTGCGTCCCCTCGCGCCCAGCCTGCCCGAGCGCCATCCGCGCCATGACGAGTGGCCGGCGCTGAAGGCGGCCATCGAGGCGGCGATTCTGGGCTAGGCTGGCGCCATGACCCGCATCGGCATCGATTTCGGCGGCACCAAGATCGAGGCGGCGGCGCTCGCGTCGAACGGCGAGATCGTCGCCCGCAAGCGCGTGCCGAACCCCGGCGCCTATAACGCGGCGGTCGAGGCGGTGCGGGGACTGGTCGCCGACATGGAATGTCCGGACGCGACGGTCGGCCTCGGCATCCCCGGTTCGATCTCTCCGAAGACCGGCCTGATCCGCAACGCCAACTCCACCTGGCTGAACGGCAAGCCTTTCAAGCAGGACCTCGAGCGCGCGCTCGTTCGCGAGGTGCGGCTGGAAAACGACGCCAACTGCTTTGCGCTCTCGGAGGCGTCGGACGGCGCGGCGGCGGGGGCGGAGGTGGTGTTCGGCGCCATCCTGGGCACGGGCTGCGGCGGCGGGATCGTGGTGCGGGGCAAGACCATCGAAGGCGTCAACGGCATCGCCGGCGAATGGGGCCACAGCCCCCTGCCCTGGCCCGAAGGCGCCGAACTCCCCGGCAACCGCTGCTGGTGCGGACGGACGAACTGTCTGGAGACCTGGGTCTCGGGGACAGGGTTCGTGGAAGACTACGAGCGCGCTACGGGCCGCAAGCTAAAGGGCGCGGAGATCGAGGCCGCGGCGAACGCCGGCGAACCCGAAGCCGCCGCGGCGCTGGACCGATACATCGACCGGCTGGGGCGTGGCCTCGCCGTCATCTGCGACATCCTCGATCCGGACGTGATCGTGCTCGGCGGCGGGATGTCGAACACGGCGGCGCTCTATCCGCGCCTGCCGGATGTGGTGACCAAATACGTCTTCTCCGATGTCTTCGAGACGCGCATCGTCAAGGCCGCCCACGGCGACTCCTCGGGCGTGAGGGGCGCCGCGTGGCTGTGGCCGCTCGAATGAAAGCCTTCTGCCGCGACTGCTTCTGGACCGGGGACGCCGTGCGCCGCTGCCCACGCTGCGGCTCGCCCCGCATCGTCGCGCATGAGGAGCTGACCACCCT
>Ga0157373_10001224_pt1 | contig 19643 bp, 18 predicted proteins | sample C65metaG_FD_113460 | JGI IMG/M metagenome (GOLD analysis project Ga0157373, IMG submission 113460) | Corn rhizosphere microbial communities from Kellogg Biological Station, Michigan, USA - C6-5 metaG | ecosystem: Host-associated > Plants > Roots > Rhizosphere > Soil | place: USA: Michigan... | reverse complement strand
ATCATTTTCATTGCTCAGGAGAACCGCTCTTTCGACAGCTATTTCGGCGCCTTGCGCCAATACTGGTTACAAAACGGATTTCGCGACCAGCCGTTCAACGGCCTTCCGCAGTTCAACCCTGCCGGAGATCCCGCCGCGGGACCGAATCCGACCAATCCGGGCTGCGATCCCGCGTTCCCTTATCCCAACGATTTGTTTTGCCAGATCAATCCTTTCAGCCCCGCAGTTCAGACGTTTCATTTTCAAAGTATGTGCGTAGAGAATCCGAGCCCGTCATGGGCGGAAGCGCACCGCGGCTGGAACGTGCATACTCCTGATTCCCCAACCCCCACGCTTGACGGTTTCGTTGACGCTGCCGCCAACGACAGCCGCCAACACCTGGACAGTCTAGGGAACCCGGCGCCATTTTTCGATTTGGACGGAATTCGCGCGATGGGCTATTACGATGGCAGCGACCTGAACTACTACTATGCGCTGGCATCCACGTTCGCCACTTCTGATTCCTGGTTTGCTCCGGTCATGACGCGCACACCGCCAAACCGCGAATTCATGATCGCCGCCACTTCAGGCGGATATGTCTACCAACGGGGATCGAACCCACCGGCCGATGCTCCGTTGATTCCTGCGAAGACGATTTATGAGGAACTGCAAAGCGCTGGCATCTCGTGGCGGATTTATGTAGACCCGGTGGGCACTCCCTGCGAGAACACGCCCAACGACACCGCTTGTCTCATCAGCCAAAGCTACATTCATGATTTCGCATTCGGCGCGCAGATGAAGACCAATGCCAGCCAGTATTCTCAGAACGTGGTAAATATTTCGCAATTCTTCACGGATGCGATCAATGGCACATTGCCGCAGGTGGCGCAAATCGAACCTGCCTCATCTGCCGGTCTCGATGAGCATCCGGAGGACAACGATCCGCCTCCCGGGCAGCCCGCGTGCTGCACTATCCAGGCGGGAGCTAATTTTGTTTCGACCCTGATCAACGCTGTGATGTGCGGCCAGAACGGCCCACCTACGAGTTCTTGCACCGCCGGCCCGAGTTGGGCAGACTCAGCGTTCATATTTATGTTTGACGAACCCGGTGGCTTCTATGATCACGTGCCGCCACAACCGGCTGTGAGTCCCGATGGAATCCCTCCCTTGGATTTGTTTCCGAACGACCCTTGCTTCGGCACCCCCAGCGCCAGTCCTGTTTGCGATTTCACCGTTACTGGTTATCGTGTGCCATTCATTTTGATATCACCGTTTGCCAGGAAAAATTTCGTCTCTCACCAGGTAAGTGACCATACGGCGATTCTCAAGTTGATCGAAACACGATTTGGCTTGAGCAATCTGACTGCGCGCGATCAGGCGCAGCCGGCTATGGATGATCCGACGAATGGATTCTTTGATTTCGTAAACCGAAACTGGCAGGTGCCCCCCACAACGCTTCCGGCGCAGACGGTCTTGCCGCAGTCCGCGTGCTTCGTCAATCCGCCCCCAACATCACCTTAGGCTTTTGGGTCTGTGTCAAACTGTGCTGGTTACAAACTCTTAAGCCTTGCTGCGAGCCTGAGCTCATCCGGCGGATGTTCATTTTGTAAAATCCGTTTCTTCATTTTGTAAAATCGCATCCCGCCGCGTAACCAGCTGACTCCTTCTCGCTCCTTCCGAGTGTGGAGGAGAAATGAACCGTTTACTTGCTGTTGTGCTGGTTGCATCTGTAGCATCTTCTGGTATCGCACTCCTTTCGTCACGCGCACTACAAAAGGTCTCCGCTTCCAATTCGGGGGACAGGCGCGAAGAAAAAAATCACACGACTGAAATCCATGCGTTGGAAATGATCGAGCATGGTCGAACTACGTTCCGCTTTGACACCTTTGGCGATCAGAAATTTTGGGGCGGATCGCTTCAACTCCACAAAGCAATCGAAGGGCAGAAACTCGGAGGCGTCGGCCCTGGTGTCGACCCTGCTACTGCCCTCGCAGTTGGGCTGAAAGTGGATGTCGACGCTCTGCCCGACTCCGTAATCCAGGCTTTGAAAGCTGGAAAAGTGAATCTGCAGGATCCGGCGACTACGCTCGCGTTGCTGAAACTGAATTCCGTCGTCGGGATAACGGGTTTCTTCAACAATTCGGGGACACTGAAAAGCGTCGGAATTCAATGCGCGCTATGTCACTCGACGGTGGATAACTCCTTTGCGCCCGGCATCGGGCACCGGTTGGACGGGTGGGCGAATCGTGACTTGAATGTCGGCGCGATCGTTAACCTTTCTCCAGATATCAGCAGTGTGGCCAAGGTGCTCGGAGTCGATCAGAATACAGTTCGGACTGTTCTGAACAGCTGGGGCCCTGGAAAGTTCGATGCAGAATTATTTATGGATGGTAAGGCATTCAACGGCAGCAAGTCTGGCGCCACATTGATTCCTCCTGCATTTGGCTTGGCGGGATTCAACCTGCACACCTGGACTGGCTGGGGTTCGGTCACTTATTGGAATGCTTTCGTCGCTAACCTTGAAATGCACGGCCAGGGAACATTTTTAGATCCGCGGCTCGCCGATCCGGTGAAGTTCCCGGTTGCCGCACAGAATGGCTTTGATAATGTGCGGCATGAGGTGGACTTAATCACTCCTCGCCTGGCGGAGCTCCATTTTTATCAGCTGGCTATCGATGCTCCCCGACCTCCGCAAAACAGCTTTAATCATGAGGCCGCGAGACGAGGGAAAGAAGTTTTCAACGGAGCCGCGCAGTGCTCCAGTTGTCATGTGCCGCCGCTATTCACCGAGCCAGGATGGAACATGCACACCGCGCAGGAAATCGGCATCGATGATTTCCAGGCCCGTCGCTCGCCAGATGATCGCTATCGCACCTCCCCACTAAAAGGCCTGTGGACGCACACCAAGGGCGGTTTTTATCACGATGGTCGCTTCGCCACACTGATGGAAGTGGTCAACCACTATGACTCGTTCAAAGGATTGCACCTGACCCACCAGCAGAAACAGGACCTGGTTCAGTATCTGGAGAGTTTGTAGAACGGGGACTTCAACAGAAACCCCGTCCGGGCAATGCTTGGACGGGGTGATGGGCTGGTACACAATAGGGGGGTGGCTAGTCCTGCGGGCTGATCTTTGAAAATACCGCGGCGACTACGCGATCGCAGCGCTCGCCCATGAACGGGAAAGCCTTCTTGCTACTGGTGCCAACTCGTTCCATGAGCCAGTTACGAACCATCAGCCGGCCTCGGTGCAAGCGTACCTTTACATTTTCCTCGGTCAGATCGAGAGCGGCCGCGGTTTCAGAGGTGTTCATCTCTTCCACGTCGCGCATCATCACCACGGTTCGATATTGTTCGGGAAGCTGGAGCAGCGCGTCCTCAAGGAGTTGACTGAGTTCTCTGACGGACGCATTAGCTTCTGGATCAGGTCCGCTTTCCGTCAGGCCCATAGCAAATCCTCCTGTTTCTTCATTTTCGTCCAGTTGGTCGATCCGCTTGCGAAGTTTAAGACGACCGAGCGATTCATTCACTGCAATGCGCGTCAGCCAGGTGGAGAACGGCGCCTTTCCCGCGAACTGGTGCAAATTCTGATAGGCGCGGACATATGCGTCCTGCATTACATCCTCTGCCTCGGAGTCGTCACGCAAAATCGCACGCGCCACCCGATAGAGCCGCTGATTATAGCGGCGCATGATGATCTCATAGAGCGGCGTCTGGCCTGCTTTGACCCGTTCCACAACTTCTTCGTCGGTCAACTGATCGGAATTAAGCGCTTCGAGAGTGCTGCCTATCTCCATATCGCCCTTTAAGGATAGATCGCCTGCGCCGGAAAAGGTTACAACGCCCTTGCCTGGCTTCCAGCCCGGTCGCGTGTAACCGATTCGAACTTGACGGCTCTTTTCGATAGAGGGCAAAAATGGACAACTTTGACAAACGGCTGGGGCTTCCCTGGTGGGCCTTAAGAATCGGCCTTGGCGTGGGTCCGATCATTACCGGAGTGGACAAGTTCTTTAACAAGCTGACGGACTGGACAATGTATCTGAGTCCGTTGGCGACAAAGACTGTACCGGTATCCCCGGCAACCTTGATGCACGTCGTGGGCGTGATTGAGATCATTGCTGGAATCGTGGTTTTGAGCCGGTTTACCAAGCTCGGAGCGTATGTGGTAACCGCGTGGCTGCTTGGGATTGTGGTCAACCTACTCACCACGGGAATGTTTTACGACCTGGCCATGCGCGATGTGGAGATTGCAATCGCAGCTTTCACCCTGTCGCAACTGACTCGCGTTCGCGAAGGAGCAGTAGAAACAACTCCGGCCCGCAATGCGGCTACGCCTCAATTTGCAGTGAACCGTTAGTAAATCTTTTCTTTGGAGGATACATGCGCAAATTTATTTTGTTGTTCGCAAGCGTTGTGCTGTTCGCCATTCCCGCGTTGAGCGAGACCTTTCACGACGTTCCGGTGGTGGACAAGAACTGCTCCAGCAAAGTGTCGGCCAGCCCTGACACGCACAAGCGGGAGTGTGCGTTGAAGTGCGCTGCCAGCGGCTATGGAATCGTGACCAGCGATCAGAAATTTTTAAAGTTCGACGCCGATGGGAACGCGAAGATTAAAGAGGCATTGCAATCCTCGGATAAGAAAGATCACCTGCGGGTCGACGTCAGCGGTGATGTCGAGAACGGCACCTTAAAGGTCAAATCAATAAATCTTCTGTAATGAATCCAGGGAAAACCCGTCGGCCGCAAACGGCGGGTTTTTCTTCTCGGGATTGAGGTGAGAGTCAGCGTAGTTGAATCCTGTTTCCTGCAAAAGGCGCTTGACTCCTGATCGCTTCCTGCCATAATGTTGCCCGGCTACCCGCTTGCGCACGGCGAGCGCCCCGCGTAAGTGACATTTGTTCCGCCCTGGCAGAAAAACAGATTCCCACTTAGGGAGCCACGCATGTCTGGTGAAAACATTTCCGCAGAGCAGGCCGCCAGTTTCGTGAAATCCGGAATGTGGCTCGACTATGGCGGAACCCACTGCCAGCCCGACGTTTTCGACAAAGCATTGGCTGCGCGCAAAGACGAGCTCGAGGACGTGAAGATTCGCTCCTGCCTGAGTTTACGGCCGCGCGCGGTGATCGAAGAAGACCCTGAAGGCAAGCATTTCCACATGTTCAGCTGGCATTTTTCCGGCTACGACCGCAAGAAACACGATGCCGGACGTTGCAACTACGCCCCGCTCAATCTCGGAGAGGTGCCGGATTATTACCGTCGCTTCCTCGATCCGATTGATATCGCCATCCTGAAGACTTGCCCGATGGATGATGGCGGGTACTTCAACTTTGGCCCCACGAATTTCTGGCAGCGCGCTACCATTGAACGCGCGAAGCTGGTGATCGTCGAAGTCAATCGTGAGATGCCCTACGCCTTTGGCAAAGAGAACGGCGTGCACGTCAGCGAGATTGACTACATCATTGAAGGCGATCATTTACCGTGCGCGGAGCTGCCAAATCCGGAGCCGAACGAAATCGACCGCACGGTCGCCCGGCTGATTGCTGCTGAAGTCGAAGACGGGGCCTGTCTTCAAATCGGGATAGGCGGGATGCCCAATGCCGTATGCTGCCTGTTGTACGAAAGCGGAGTGAAGGACCTGGGTATCCACACGGAAATGATGACGGACGGCCTCGCCCTCCTTTACCGTTCGGGCCGGATTACCGGATCGCGCAAGACGCTCGATCGTGGCAAGGTGATTTATACCTTTGCGCTCGGCTCACAGGCGCTCTACGCCACGGCGAACCGCAATCCGGACTGGTACTGCCACCAGGTGGACTACACCAACTCGCCGCACATCATCATGCAGAACGAGAAGGCAGTCTCCATCAACAACACCACGCAAATGGATCTACAAGGTCAGGCGGCTTCAGAGTCCGATGGTAATCGCCACATCAGCGGCACCGGCGGACAGCTGCAGTTCGTGCGCGGCGCGTATGCCTCCAAGGGAGGCAAGTCGTTCATGTGCCTTGCATCAACCTACGAGAAGCGAGGCGAGCGCCGCAGCCGCATCGTATTTGGCCTCACGCCCGGAAACATCGTGACCACGCCGCGGTCCGACATCATGTACGTAGTCACCGAGTATGGCATGGTTAATCTGAAAGGAAAGTCGGTAGCAGAACGCGCCCAGTCGATCATTTGTCTCGCGCACCCAGATTTTCGCGAGGAACTGGAACGGCAAGCGTACGAAAACCGGCTTATTCCGCGCGGGGTTTCGTTTTCTTGCCGGGAAAAGATGTCCGAGAGTCTGCAAGAAGGCCCAACCCGCGCTTGACCCGATCTACCGAAACCGGGAATTTCATCTACTAAATTTAAGAATCACTCATCGCGCTGCCCAGGCGGCTTCGCTTTTCCCGGCAGGGCTGCAGGATTTTCGTGCGTCCGCTCACGGAAGCCGCCTTTCATGCCAGTTCCAAGTGTGACACTTTTTTCTCCAAAGCGGTCGCGGAGTTTGTCCGCCGCGAGCAGCGCATTCTGCCACTTCTCGCGGTCGTGGTCTTCTAGAAGATTGCCTTGGGATGGCGATTCTCCAAAGCCTGAGGCTTGCACGCCCAACAGTCTGACCTCCGCTCCCAAGCGCCAGTTTGCATGAAACAAACTATGGATCTGGTGATAAATCTCATTATCCAGTTGAGTCGGCGAATCGAGGGTTCGCGCACGGGTGATAGTTGTGAAATCTTTGTAGCGCAACTTTAATTGCAGAGTTCGCGCGTGAAGTTGTGACTCACGCAGGCGCCGCCCGACCATTTCTGAGAGCCGCATGAGCGTGGATTCGATCTGCTCGACTCTCCCTGTGTCCTGGTCGTAAGTATGCTCGTGGCTGACGGACTTGGCTGCTTCGTTCTCACCGATGACGCCGTCGAACCACCCGCCCGCGTCTTGACCGCGGGCTTTTCCCGCCAGCGCCAAACCCCATTTCCCAAAATGTTCTTCCAGGAACCGATCGTCGAAACGCGTCAGGTCTCCGACAGTCAGAATTCCCAGTGCCAGCAGTTTTTGCTCGGTGACTTTGCCTACTCCTGGAATGTCGCGCACGTCCAATGGGGCGAGTAACTTTGCTTCCTGTCCCGGAACTGCGAACAGCATTCCATGTGGCTTCGCCTTGCCTGAGCAGACTTTCGCAACCAGTCGTGACGTTCCGATCCCTATCGAGCAGTTGAGCTGAGTGTCCGTCTTCATCTTTTGATGAAGCTTGTGCGCAGCCAGCAATGGCGGCCCGTGCAGTCGCTCCGTGCCCGTCATATCCAAATAGGCCTCGTCGATCGAGGCCATTTCTACTTGCGGCGTGAATGATTCGAGAACGCGGCGCACTTTTTCGGAGCACGTGCGATAACGGTCGGGGTGACCATTAACGAAAATCGCTTGCGGGCAAAGCTTAGCCGCGGTGCGCAACGGCATCGCCGAATGCACGCCGAACTTTCGGGCTTCGTACGAAGCGGCTGCGACGACTCCGCGCTCATTGCGCTGTCCGCCGACAACGACCGCCTTGCCCTTCAGCGAAGGGTCGAACAATTCCTCCACTGAAACGAAGAACGCGTCCATATCAACATGAAAGACGGTTCTTGAGGGAGGCGCCTGCATGACCTTACACCAGGATTGCTTGCGCGTGCTGCTGGCGCACGCGCTCATACACACGCACGTACTCACGCGCCGAGATTTTCCACGAAAAGTCTTTGCTCATGCCGTTTTGCATAAGCCGCTGCCACGAAGTCTGATCGCGGTGCACCTGCAGCGCCTGATGTATCGTGCGCAACAGCGCATCTCCGGTGTACTCCTGAAACTTGAATCCCGTGCCCTTTTTCGTCCGGGGGTCCCAGGGGTCCACTGTATCGTCGAGTCCTCCGGTTGAGCGCACGATCGGCACCGTCCCATATTTCAGGCTGTAAATCTGACTCAACCCGCAGGGCTCGTAGTGGGACGGCATCAGAAACATGTCTGCGCCAGCCTCGATCTTGTGAGCCAGCGCATTGTCGTAAGCAATCCGTACTGCGATCTTGTTTGGCACACGCCGCGTCAGCCGCATAAACATTTCTTCGTAAAGCTTGTCACCGCTCCCTAGCACCGTAAAAAGGATGTCTTCCAGCGCCAGGCGGTCAATGATCTGTCCGATCAGATCGAAACCTTTCTGGGCTGCGAATCGCGACACAATTCCGATCACCGGCATGTTCGGGTCTGCGCCCGGAATTCCCATCTGTTCGAGCAGATCCTGCTTGCAGTGCTGCTTTCCGCTCAAATTTCCGGCGTCATAGTGCGCGACGATGTACTTATCGCTCTGAGGGTTCCACTCCTCGTAGTCAACGCCATTCAGAATTCCCGTCACGTTCTGCGCCCGGTCCTTCAGCACGCCATCTAAACCGAATCCAAACTCCGTCGTCTGAATTTCCTGACTGTATTTTCTGCTCACCGTGGTGATGAAGTCTGAATACACCAGTGCGCCCTTCAGGAAATTTACGTTTCCAAAAAATTCCATTTTGCTGATCGTAAACAGGTCCCAGGGAAGCATTAACAGCGGCAGAATTTCCGGCGGAAACAGCCCTTGATAACCAATGTTGTGGATCGTAAACACGGTGCCCGTGTTGCGAAATGCCGGGTCTTCGGCATACTGCGTCTTCAGCAGCACAGGGACCAGGGCCGACTGCCAGTCGTGGCAATGAAAAACGTCAGGCACTCCCAAAATTTTCGACGCTTCCAAAACCGCGCGGCAAAATAGCGCAAATCGTTCGGCATTGTCGGGAAAATCGCCGGAGGCGGTGCCATACAGCCCATCGCGGTCGAAGAACCGCGGATAATCTACGAAATAGAAGCGCACGCCAGGATACCCCGCGCCCGACAGAATCGAGCAGAAGCGGTATTGATCGTCGAAGGGAACGGTGATGCTCTGCACCACCGTGCGCTCCTCCGGAATTCGCGTGAGGCGATAGCGCGGAATGTAAACGCTGACTTCATGGCCGGCGGCAGCAAGCGCTCGCGGTAATGCGCCAACCACATCCGCCAATCCGCCAGTTTTCGAGAAAGGAACGCATTCGGAAGCGACGAACGCGATGTGCATGTCCCGGGAGCTCCAAACCAGTACACTGCTTGCACTCGCGCTATCATATCTGGCGTGAGCCGACGAGCAGCCTACGGGTCACAGTTTAATTGCCACATGATCGAGGGTCAATGAAGGCATCGAGTGCGCGAGTTCCGCCGAGAAAGCCAAAGCTTGGGCAGCATTTCTTGATCGACTCCTCTGTCGTTCCGCGCATCTTGGATGCGATGGGTGATATTTCCCAAAGCACTGTGCTTGAAATCGGTCCCGGCCGCGGAGCGTTAACCTCCATGCTCGTCCGCCGCGCGCGGCGGGTGATTGCCATCGAAACCGATCGCGTTCTCGCTGCGCAACTCCGTATGAATTTTTCTCTAGTGCCCAACATCGAGGTCATTGAAGGAGACATTCTGTCAGTAGACATCGATTCGCTCTTCGGCCCAAAGCCGGGCAGCACCCGTCCCGGCCTTGATATCGTTCCGCAAAAAGTTCGCGTTGTGGGAAATCTGCCCTACTTCATCACTTCTGAAATCTTGCTGCGTCTTTTTGAATATCGCAAATATTTCGAAATCATTGTTCTCATGGTCCAGAAAGAAGTGGCTGACCGGTTGGCAGCGTCTCCGGGCAACAAGGAATATGGACTTCTTTCCGCGACGGCTCAGCTGTATTCGCGAGTTGAGAAGCTGTTCACTGTGCCCCCGGCGGCATTCTCGCCGCCGCCGAAGGTGAATTCCGGGGTCGTACGGCTCACGCTGACCCCGCACCTTGAAAAGCTGGGCGTTAATGAAGCTGACTTCATCCGCTTTCTGAAACTCTCTTTTGGCCAGAAAAGAAAAACACTCTGGAACAACCTGAAAGCACGGTATGCGTCTGAAGATCTGACCCGGGCGATGTTGCGCGCGAAAGTGAAGCCGACCGTGCGTGCGGAAGCGCTGTCCCTCGAAGACACCGCACGATTGTTTCGAGCCCTTGACCGTCCAGCCTCTCCGCCAGACTGAGGAGAAGTAATGCTGCGAGAACCAGCCGTCGCGGGTCGCTTCTATCCGGCAGATCCTGCCGTGCTGAGAGGCGATTTGCATTCTTACCTTTCTCCTCCCAGGGAACTCATTCATGCGATCGCGTGCATGGTGCCTCATGCCGGATATATGTATTCCGGTGCCGTCGCAGGAGCGGTGTTTTCTACGATTGCCATTCCGTCGCGCTGCCTTATTCTTTGTCCCAACCACACCGGGCGCGGACATCCGTTGTCATTAATGGCAGGGGGCGCCTGGCGGACGCCGCTGGGCGATGTGAATATTGATCACGAATTGGCTGAGCAGTTATTGCAGGCGTATCCGGCTCTGACCGACGACGTCGAAGCCCATCGCTTTGAGCATGCCATAGAAGTTGAATTGCCGTTTCTCCAGCTCATCCGGCCCGGAATAACCTTTCTGCCGATTACGGTGGGTACCAGTCGGCTGATCCTTCTCGAACAGCTTGGAGAAGCGATCGCGCAGGTAATCCAAAAGTGCGGACATCAAGTTCTCATCATTGCATCGAGCGACATGAACCACTATGAAGATGACTCGACCACGCGCGTCAAAGATCGCAAAGCCATACACAGAATCCTGGCGCTTGATGCTGCCGGCCTTCATGAAACCGTGATCACTGAAAGTATCAGCATGTGCGGATTCGGCGCCACTGTTGCAATGCTGACCGCTGCAAAGCGCCTGGGCGCTCAGAAAACAGAACTGGTACAGTACGCAACTTCAGGAGATGTTTCGGGAGACTACCAGGCCGTGGTAGGGTACGCGGGCATTGTGGTGGCTTGAAGAAACCGTTTACTTGCCTGCGAGATCCGCAGTCGCCAATAGACGAAGAGCGCGCGAGCGGCTTACATTCATTACCTTTTGATCATTGGCAATGTCGCGCAAGATGGGCGCAATCGCCTGTAAATCGCCAAGCATGGTGTCCCGCCTCATCTCGTCCATCCGCTTCAATTCGTCGTCGAGTGCCAGCTTTTGATACTTGTGAAAAAACGCCAACCGGCGTCCAAACTCCAACGTGGTGCAAAGATTCTGAAATATCGAGGTCAGATCAGCCACGGCCGGAACCGGCGAATAATTGTAAGTGGCTTTGGTGCTGCGCTTGTCATCCTTGTAGGTGAGGACCTTGGTCCCGGTATTCGCAATGTTGCTGCGGCCGGAATCCACCTTTCCATCGAAATACTTCGCGCGCTTTGCCAAATCAAAAATTTGCTGCCGCACTTTATCGGAGATGGTAAAGTCCACCGCAGTCAGATCTGCCGGTTCAGCTTTCGCGCTTAGTTGACCATTGGAAGCGTACTTTCCATGCCCATCGCTGCTGATGGTCAGTTCATAATGACTGGGGTTTGATCCCTCAAAATCCTGCGTGTAGCTGATCGTAGGCAAAGATCCTTGCCCTGCGGCCGCCGCATAGAATGCCACCATCGCGAGCGCAACCAAAAGACATTTGCGGAAGAATCTCATGCGCTTCATTATCCCCCAGAACCGAGTTCTGCGGATTCAGGGAGCGAAGTCTAGCCGAGATCATTTCCCGCCCGCCTGCTGGCGCATCAGGCTCGATGCCGTATGCAGATCGCAGATCGCAATGGCTAAAGCGTCGGCGGCATCGGCTGGTTCTGGAATTTCCTTCAGCCGCAGCAGTCGAGCTACCATGAGCTGCACCTGTGACTTTTCGGCTTTGCCATATCCTACGACCGCAGACTTGATGGTGAGCGGCGCGTACTCCGACACGAATATCTTGTGCGAAGACGCCGCCAGCATGGCAACGCCTCGCACCTGCCCGAGTTTGAGCGCCGATTTGACGTTCACTGCGTAGAACACATCTTCAATTGCTACCCGGTCGGGACGATATTCCTCTACCAATCGGCAAAGCTGATCAAAAATTGTGGAGAGTCGCTCCGGAAGCGGCAATTGACGGGAGAGTTTCACAGCTCCAAACTCGACGCAGTTCAACTGATCGCGCTGATCCAGTTCTACCAGACCGTAGCCGGTGCACTCGGTCCCGCAATCGATTCCAAGAACCCGCATGTGTGGAGAATTTTACCCCGGCAACCGCATTGTGCCGCCGCGTGATTCTGCTCGCTGTATCAACGCGGTACACCTTTATGAATTGTTTGCATCGCAAATTCTGATAACCCTGATCTTTCACCGCCCAGTTGCCGATGATAATCTACTGTTTCCGTGTAATAACGCTATTCTCGCTGTGCAGGTGCGTTTGGCACGCCGCCTACACGCAGATCCAACATCCAAAAGGAGCAAGCAATGAAGATCGGCATACTCACCGGTGGAGGCGACTGTCCCGGGCTCAACGCAGTCATCCGGGCCGCCGTCCGCAAGGGCACCTTTCACCATGACGACAAATTCATCGGATTTCTCGAGGGCTGGCGCGGTCTGGTGGAAGATATGAGCATGCCGCTCGACTTGGGCGCTGTGGCGGGTATTCTGCCTCGCGGCGGCACCATCCTTCGCACCTCCCGCACCAATCCTGCGAAGAAGCCCGATGGACTCGAAAAGTGCATCGCCACTTTGAAAAAACATGCTGTCGATGCTCTCATCGCCATCGGCGGCGATGACACCTTATCCGTTGCAACCAAACTCGCGGACAAAGGTGTGAAGGTCGTCGGAGTCCCCAAGACCATCGATAATGACCTCGCTGGGACGGACTTCACTTTCGGCTTTGACACCGCGGTCAACATTGTTACCGAAGCCATTGATCGCGTGCACACCACCGCTGAAGCCCACAATCGCGTCATGGTAGTTGAGGTCATGGGACGCGACGCTGGATGGATTGCTATTTACAGCGGCATTGCCGGGGGGGCAGACGTAATCCTCATCCCGGAGCAGCCCTTCGACGTTGATAAAGTCGCTGCCAAGATCCGGATGCGTCACGATCGCGGACGTTACTTCAGCATTGTCGTCGTGGCTGAGGGCGCAAAGTTTGCCGCCGGAAAAGGACTGGTCAAGCAAACTGACGAGACAGATGAATTCGGTCACGCCCGCCTGGGCGGAATCGGCAACACGCTGGCCCAGGAGATTGAGCGCCGGACAGGTTTTGAAACACGAACGGTAGTCCTGGGGCACGTTCAGCGAGGCGGTTCGCCTACAGCGTTCGATCGCGTGCTCGCGACTCGCTACGGCCTTGGCGCGATCGACATGGTGCATCGCGGTGAATTCGGCAAGATGGCTGCTCTTCGCGGCAACAAGATTATTTCTATCTCGCTTGCCGAAGCTACCGGCACCAATCGCAAGGTCGATCAGGAAATGATGGACGCCGCCTTCGGCATTCTTGAAGACGCGGAACGCGAAGCCGTCGCCGGGTAGGGAGGAATATTTTCGGTTGCCCTCCCCTTTGTCGCCTTTTCTGCGACAGGGATCTTGTGGAGGCAAATAACTTCCCGGCCCAGGCACGCCATCCTGCCACGGTCAGACACATGAAAGAGCGGGTAGAAAAGAGCCTGGTCCGTTGCGCCTGGGCGACGAACGATCTCGCCATTCGCTATCACGACCGCGAATGGGGCGTGCCCTGCCATCGCGATCGAGTCCTGTTTGAATTCCTGCTTCTCGAAGGGGCGCAGGCTGGCCTCAGTTGGGACACGATTCTCCGCAAGCGCACGAACTATCGCCTCGCGTTCGATAACTTTGATCCGAAAAAAGTCTCAGCTTACGGCAACCGCAAGGCCCGCGAATTGATGCACAACGAAGGCATCATTCGCAATCGCCTGAAGATTATTTCTGCAATCAAGAACGCGAAAGCATTTCTCTCTGTCCAGAAAGAATTCGGGTCCTTCGATCGCTACATCTGGCGATTTGTCGGGGGCAAGCCTCAGCTGAATGCGAGAGAGGGCTTGGGCGACATTCCGGCCCGCACACCCGAATCCGATGCCATGAGCAAAGACCTGAAAAAACGCGGCTTCAGTTTCGTCGGCTCGACCATATGTTATGCGTTCATGCAGGCTGTCGGAATGGTGAACGATCATGCTGTCACCTGCTTCCGATACGAGGAAATTTCGTAGAACGTGGCTGCGGATTTCCGCCCTCTCTGCAACTCTAGACAACTCTTTACCTTTCCTTTACGCATTTCCGTCCGCCGCGGCGCGTCTCAGGAATAGGGCGTGCGCATGCGCCACGCCGGGCAATTTTTCCGAAAGGGAGACTCACATGAACGAACCGAAGCTTTGGGAAGAACTTTACGCCGCCGCGGTGCTTGAAACCGATTCCCAAAAAATCGCGGATCGAATCGATCAGGCGCAAGATGCTCTACGGCAGCGATGGCAAATCTTGCACGAAACCCCTCATGCAAACGATCGCGAACGGCGGAGACTCGAAGATGCAATGCGAACCTTGAACCTCATTCGCGAAGCAGAATTAAGGACTTCGGCGTAGCGCGTTGCCTCGCTAGCGTTGGCTAGTTTGCGCCTATTGGGCCCATTCAATGCGCAAACCAGTAGATCAAAATGCCATAGCCGACACCGGCGGGATCGCTAGCCCTTGCCGTTTGAAATGCCATGAAACGACCGTCGGTCGAAATCACGGGATTGGAGGCCTTGCCGCCTTCGTAATCGTTGAAGTGGGTCAGGCGAGTGAAATTGTTTCCGGTCCCGTCGAGCCTTAACTTCCATATATCAATGTTCCCCGGCCCGCAGCCGCCGCCAAAATCTTTGCACTGGCGGTCACCTTCAACTGCGGTGAACAGACCGCCTGGAAAAATACCCTCAGGTTCGTTGTAGGTACCCGGCGCTTTCGAAAAATTCGTAACTTCGCCGGTGTGCAGGTCGATTCCCATAACCGACGCCGCGCTTTCCGGTTCGTAGCACGTGAACACCATCTTCTTATCGTCGTCATAAAAATCCTGTGCTTCGAGTACGCAGCTTCGGTCTTTGCTCTCGTAAACGGCCTTCTTATTAACCAGCTTGGGAGTGCCTCCGGAGAGATCCAACTCCGCGGTCATCAGCCGCGAAGTTCCCGGCGCCAACTCCGGATTTTGCGCCGGCAATTCTGAAAACGCGACCTTCAGCGACTTCTTTGAAATCGCTGCGCCCTCGCTCATCTTTTGCCTGAGCTTTACCGGTTTAGATCCGCGTTCTTTACTCAGGAACCACAACTCGTTATCGCGGGAGCGGCTGGTATGAATATCTTCGAAACGTTCCGGCCCGATCAGAATGTAATCGCCCGTGATCAGGTGCATAACGCGCAGAAATGAGGCGCCGGGTACATTGCAGGTAAGACAGGTGATGGCGCGTGTTTTCAGGTCAACCAGCATGGCATCGCCAAAACTTTTTGCCATGAATGCCACGCGTTGATTGTCGGGAGAGATGTCCGCGCGCTCGCCAAAATGGGTGAGCACCTCGATATTCGGCGGAAGATCCTTCAGCGGATCGCCAGGTTTTCTCTGAGAATGCTTTTGGGCGTAAGCTGACGCGACCGATATCGCCAAAATCGCGGTCAGAAGTTTCATGCGGGAATGCTATCAAAAGCCGCAGGTTATAACTAACGCAGGTTCTAACCGACAAAGATAGCTATTGTTTGAAAGCCACGACCGTTTGGCGTAACAAAATGTTCGCAGCATCGGCCAGGCTCAAGTCGTCCGGTATTTGTTCGAACTTGCTATGCAGTTCCTTTTGCTGAACTGAAATGCTTTTGAACAGGAGCGCCTTGCCTTGCATATTGACACTCAGTTCAGTCATCTCCCAGTCTCCGGGGGTAATCTCAGCCCGCTTCACTGAAAATTCGCCGCCTTTTTCCAAGTGCCCCAAAAATCCGCCCCCGAATTTCACATCACTAACCAGGCGGCCATTGATACTGATCAGGCGCTTCTCCCGGGCGTCCACCCACATTTCGCCAGCCATTTGCTGCAACACTTTGCCCTCGCGGGAAGGCGGTACGAACTTGGGATTCGCCTTAAAAATCAGCTTGGCGGCGGTTCCACTCTCGGCCGCATATTCAAAAATGAATGCATCCGGAATCATCTTAAGGATGTTGTTGCACTGTTCCGCGTCCTTACGGCGGCTTTGTTCCGCTTTTCTCTGTTCCTCAGGGCTGTGCGAGAATTTCAGAATTCGCCGCGCTTCATTGCTTTCTTGAGCGCCAGTCAACGGTTTTCCCGCCACCGACAATAGTCTGTCGAGCGATCCAGACTTCGTCTCCACTACCGTCCGGGTTTCCTGCTTGCCGTCTATTTGCTTCAGGAGTTGGTATTTCCAGTACACGTCCACTGTGTTGGCTGGATGCAATTCGTTATATATGACCGATTTAACCAAATCCGATGGAGAGAGCTTTGTCGGTTGCGACTCCGCTTGTCCCATTCCTGAAGCCACCGACAACAGCATGGCTACGACTGCTGAGAGCAACATTCGTATTCGCGGTATGTTCACGGCCCTGGCTCCTGAACTTCTCTCACAGTAAAGAAGACGGGGTTCGGCAACAATCGGGGCGAAAGGGTAGCAACTGAGGCGAAATCACTGATTATCAAGGAGAATACGGTAGAGGCCGGTCAGCTTTTATCCCGTAAACTGGTGAAAAACAAGGTTAGCGAAGCTTCAACAAACGACCGACCTGAATCGCAACCTAAACCGTGGCGGAAACGACTGGACGGTCTAGACGGGCAGGCGTGTCGAGCAGTGCTGTGGCAAGGACTGCCACATGATTTTTGATTACTGCAATGCAAGGCGTAAGAGCAGTAGCAGTACAGCGGACCGAAGGTGAATCGTGAGCGCTCGCTTCAGTGACGCAGCTACCTCAGCCATTTCGCTCACAACTGTGTTGACACTTGTTGGCTTGGGCGATATCGTTTCTTGCGCCATTAGCTGGGCTAAAGGCTGAGTTTTCCAATGACTGAACCGCGGGTGACCTCACCTGTGTCGCAGAGAACCTAACGGCAGTGCCCCCGAAGCAGAACTGCACTCAAAAGGAGCCTTATGTCCCGATCGTCTTTACGCATGGGGATTTGCACCTCCGCTTTTCTCAGCCTTGTCCTCACCGGCTATGCCCAGACCATCACGACCTTTGATGTGCCTGACTCATTCGATACCTTTCCCGAGGCCATCAATCCTGCCGGCGATGTTACTGGCGAATATGTCAGTCTGGAGGGGCCGCTGCGCAGTTTCTTGCGAAGAGCCAATGGCACGATTATCCGTTTCAATGTCGAAGGATCAACTGGGACCTCTGCAAAAAGCATAAATCCGAGCGACGAAATCGTAGGCAATTACACCGACAAAAACTTCCTCAGCCACGGTTTCATTCGAAAGCGTGACGGCAGCTTCATAGCCTTCGATCAACCCGACGCGTTCAATACATATCCGATGGCGCTCAATGCCTCAGGACAGGTCACAGGCTGGTATACGACCATAGCTGGCGGGCCCCATGGTTTTTTGCGGAGCCGCGATGGCCAATTCGTCACCTTCGACGTCCCAGGCGCACTCACAACTTTCGCTCAGGCAATCAATCCCGCGGGTCAGATTACCGGCTATTACTTCGCACCTGACAATCACTATTATTGCTTCGTGCGGAATTCCAACGGATCTATCGGCACCATCCATTTGAGTGGATGCTTTCCCCAAGCGATGGCCCCAAGCGGTGAAGTCGTGGGTTTCTATGAACCCGATGCACACGTCAAGGGTTTTGTGCGGAACCGGGAGGGCCATGTAATTTCCTTCTACGCGCCGGGTTCGCTGCTCACCGTCCCTGTAGGAATAAGCGCCGAGGGGCAGATTCTCGGCAGGTTCGCCGACGCGAGCGGCGTCTTCCATGCCTTCTTGCGCAATGCTAACGGCAGTTTCACCATCTTCGACGTCTCGGGCGCAATCCAGACTTCGCCATATGCGATCAACCCCAGTGGCGAAGCCACCGGCCAATACGTGGACGCCAACTTCATGGTTCACGGTTTCGTGCGCAGCCGGGAAACCAAGTCGCACGACTAACTTCAGTTCTGCGATCGGAAATGAATTTCTAAGAGCGCACCCACCACCAGAACCGCTCGTTCACCTACCGTGGGACTTGCCTTCAAAGGCGAGCCGAAACGATAAAGGCACGCGTATGAACCCCAAGGTCAACCCGGCAGTATTTCCAAACGATCCCGTGACGGCACCTAAATCATTGATGCTCCAGGCGATTGTATTCGCTCCACCTGGGTAATCGAAGGTGACGATTTCTCCTTGTCGGTTACGCACAAATGCATGGTATGAGCCATTGCCTGTAGTCGCGCCTTGGGCGTTGATGCTCTGCGGCACTGTTTGCGTGCTGTCCGGTGCGTCGAAGGTGGTGATCTCACCCGTTCGGGAGCGCACAAAACCATGGACGATCAAGCTTGCATCTTCGTAGTAGCCAGTGATGATCCCAGCCGCATCGATGCTCGACGGGTACGTCTGAAGGCTTCCCGGAGGATCGAATGAGCTGAACTCTCCCTGCGAATTCCGCACGAATCCATGTTGAGTGCCATTAGCAAGGTACGATCCAATGATCCATCTCTCATTGTTGATGCCCGTGGGGAACGTACTTGTACTGCCCGGAGGATCGAAAGAAATGATCTTTCCCTTTGTCGACCGCATGAAACCGTGCTGCCGGTTTGCGGCAACGTAATATCCTGTGACCACGCCTGCGTCGTTTATGCTCCACGCCAGTGTCTGGTTTCCCAGATAGTCAATGGTGGCAAAAACTCCTTCGGGTGATCGCACGAAACCGTGGACGAAAAAGTTAGACTCTTGAAAATAACCAACGATGGCTCCAGCGGCATTGATGCCTCTCGCTATTGTGAAGGTGCTTCCGGGTGGATCGATCAGATTGATTCTGCCCTCAGATCCGCGTACAAACCCGTGATAGTTTGAGGTCGCCTGGGCACAGTAACCCGCCACGCTGAAAGAACGGTTGATGCTCTGCGGATAAGTGTCGTGATAATCCGGCACCTGAAAACTGATATAGAAAGCGTCATTATGGCCCGAAGTCGCCGGAGAAGTCTGAGCAAGAACCGCGGGACGGATCAGAACAGCGAGGGTTGCAATAAGGCGGCAAAGTAAGGGAACAACCTGAATAGCACCTGTGCGTTCCATGCGAGACCTCCTCAAACCCTAAATCCACAGCGGCGAGCGCCCAGAGCAACTCCGCGATCCTACTTTGGCGACGAGTCCTTTGGCAACTGGCTCTGGTGAACAGTTCCGCTGTGCATGCTGCTTCGACTGCGGGTGGTCAGGTCTATATCCATGGAGGCTTACTCCCATTATCGGAGAGGACAACGGTTTGTGGCTGCGTGTTGTCGCATGAAACCACGCATAACAGGCCAGCGTTGCCAATTGAAGGTTTACATGCAACGGGAATACAACGAAAAGGATGGTGGACTACTCACCCAGCACGAGTGCAGGCACGCGACAAATCTGCGGGGTAGGCGCTGTTGGTATTTCAGGTGAGCTCTGCGCTCCTGCTGAAGAAATAGAACGAGAGCAAGAGCATGAAGAGGATCGGCGAGCCAACTCATCGACAACGAATTGGCGGAAGCGAGTGGGGGTCGAACCCACCGGTGACATCGCTAGATGCCACCCGCCGGTTTTGAAGACCGGGACGATCACCGGACCGCATGCGCTTCCGTTGGTT
>Ga0157373_10001219_pt1 | contig 19688 bp, 25 predicted proteins | sample C65metaG_FD_113460 | JGI IMG/M metagenome (GOLD analysis project Ga0157373, IMG submission 113460) | Corn rhizosphere microbial communities from Kellogg Biological Station, Michigan, USA - C6-5 metaG | ecosystem: Host-associated > Plants > Roots > Rhizosphere > Soil | place: USA: Michigan... | reverse complement strand
CAAAGATCATCGCATTTTTTTTGGAAATAATTCCTCCGGGAATTTCACGGATTACCGTTCTTGGATTTTTTGCATCGTACTCGGCATCCAGCCACCGGTTGAAAGCCATTGCAGCGCTCCTGGCAAAAACCATACACAAAACAACCAGAATCAAAAGCAGCCACCACGGCCGGCTTAAATCATAATCAACGATTTTCAATCCATAAAAAAAACCGATCAATGCAAAAGGCATTGCGAAAATGGTGTGTGCAAATTTTACAAGGGAAAAATAATTTTTTATTCGCAACATCAAATTTAATTGTTTAAAAAAAATGTAAATTACTTATAAATATTGCGCCTTAAAAATCTCATTTATAATAGTTGTAATTTTGATTAAACTTTTTTAAAATGGAAACAATATTAATACAAACAAATAATGAAGAAGAGGTTAGATTAGTAAAATCTTTTCTCGAGCAGAATAAAATAAAAGGAAGAATTTTGAGTGACGAGGATAAAGAAGATATCGTTTTAGGTCATTTAATGGATGAAACAGATTATGAAGCGATAATAGATACCAACGAATTCCTCCAAAAGCTCAGAACCTAATGAAAGTTATTGTTACGCACCATTTTGAGAAAGATGTTGACAAAGAACTTTCTAAAGAAATGCAATTGAAATTGGCTGATTTGATTGAAGAGTTGCAAAAGGCGCCATCACTCCATTTTATAAATAATTTAAAAAAATTAAAAGGATATAAAACTGCTTAACGAATTAAGATGGGCGATTATCGCATTGGCTTTATTGTTGAAGCAAACATGATTAAACTTAGCAGAGTGCTGAACAGAAAAGATATCTATCGCTATTTCCCATGACAGCTACACGCTCCTTTTCACCGCTTCCCACAAAGCAATTCCTGCCGCAACAGAAATATTCAAAGAATGTTTCATTCCAAACTGCGGAATCTCTACGCATTCATCACATAATAAAATCGTTTCATGTTCCACCCCGCTCACTTCATTGCCAAAAATAAATGCGATTTTTTCAACGGATAAATTATGAATTTTTTCTAATGAGATACTGTCCGTTACCTGCTCCACTGCAAAAACTTTATAACCATCTTTTTTGAGTGCTTCGATTGCTTCTTTTGTAGCAGGAAAATATTTCCAATCTACCGTTTCCTGGGCGCCCAGGGCAGTTTTGGTAATTTCTTTATGTGGAGGTTTTGCAGTATAACCGCTGATATAAATTGATTCAATTAAAAATGCATCTGCTGTACGAAAAACACTGCCCACGTTATAAGCACTTCGAATATTTTCAAGAACTGCAATTACTTTATTTTTTTTCGATTCTTTAAATTCTTCCACCGATTTCCGGTTCAATTCTTCCATTGTTAGTTTTCTCATCAAAAGAATATTAATTTGCAAAAATAGATCAATTAGCTGATTAGCTAATTAGCCGATGCGCTAATTGCGTACTCAGTTAATCGGTTCAACAGCATCAGCACATCAGCATATTATCACATTAGCAAATTAAAAAAATGGCTTCTCAAGATACTCCTTTAATGAAACAGCACAATGCCATCAAGGCCAAATATCCTGATGCGGTTTTGTTGTTTCGTGTGGGTGATTTTTATGAAACTTTCGGACAGGATGCGATCACCGCTTCAAGGGTTTTAGGAATTACACTTACCAAAAGAAATAATGCTTCTTCAACAGCGCCGGAACTTGCAGGATTTCCCCATCACGCGCTGGATACCTATTTACACAAATTGGTAAAAGCAGGTTTTCGGGTGGCGATTTGTGACCAGTTGGAAGATCCAAAACTCGTCAAAGGAATTGTAAAACGTGGTGTTACAGAATTGATCACGCCGGGCGTTGCAACGAATGACAAATTACTGGAGCATAATCAAAATAATTTTTTGTGTGGCCTTCATATCGTTGATGAAAAAGCCGGAATTTCTTTTCTCGATATTTCCACCGGCGAATTTTTTATTGCAGAAGGCGACAAAGAATATGCAGATAAATTATTGCAAAGTTTGAATCCGGCAGAAGTAATTTTTCAACGGAATCAGCAGAAAAATTTTAAAAGTTATTTCGGCAGTAAATTCTATACGTACACACTCGATGAATGGATTTTTAGTGAACAATATGCGAACGAAACTTTATTAAAACATTTTGGAACCCAGAGCCTGAAAGGCTTTGGCGTGGAGAATATGAAAACCGGGATCATTGCAGCCGGTGCCATTCTTCATTATTTAAAAGATACCGAGCATCCGAATCTTCAGCACATCACTTCGCTGCAAAGAATTGATAAAGGAGATTATCTGTGGATGGATCGGTTTACGATTCGCAATCTTGAATTGCTCGGCGGTAGTGAAAGTAATAGTTCTCTTCTAAAAGTTTTGGACAATACCGTTTCTCCAATGGGCGCACGATTGCTGAAACGATGGCTGTTGTTGCCTTTGACGGATATTAATTTGATTGAAGAGCGGCAAAACCTGGTGGAATATTTCATAAAATCTCCGGAAGAAAAAGCGAAGATTGCACAAAACATCAAACAGGCTGGCGATATAGAAAGACTGGTAAGCAAAATTCCTTTGAAGAAAATAAATCCGAGAGAGGTTTTGCATATCGGCAAAGGTTTAAAACTCGCTGCACAAATAAAAGAATGGTGTGAAAATTCTTCGAATGAATATTTAAAACGATTGGGCGACTCTTTGAACCCCTGTAAATACATTGCTGACAAAATTTTTAAAGAGATCATAGAAAACCCGCCGGTAGCGGTTTCCAAGGGGAATGTGATCGCTGCAGGCGTAAATGAAGAATTGGATGAATTAAAAAGTATCGTTACTAACGGCAAAGAACATTTATTGAAGCTGCAACAAAAAGAAACAGAGCTGACAGGAATTTCTTCTTTGAAAATTGGTTTCAATAATGTGTTTGGATATTACCTGGAAGTGACCAATACACATAAAGATAAAGTGCCGGAAAACTGGATACGCAAGCAAACTCTGACGAATGCTGAAAGATATATTACTCCGGAGTTGAAAGAATATGAAGAAAAAATTACAGGCGCAGAAGATAAAATCCTTTCGCTTGAGCAAAATATTTTTGAACAATTATTAAATGAATTGCAGGATTATATCGCACCGATGCAATTGAACGGACATGTTTTTGCTGTGCTCGATTGCATCATTTGCTTTGCAAATAACGCTTTGCATTTTAAATACAAAAAGCCCGAACTCCACACCGGCCTTGAGCTTGAACTAAAACAAAGCCGCCATCCGGTGATAGAAAGAAATCTGCCACAGGGAGAAACGTACATTGAAAATGATATTTTTTTAGATCCGCAATCGCAACAAATTATCATTTTAACCGGGCCAAACATGAGTGGGAAAAGTGCCATTCTTCGCCAGGCAGCCTTGATAACACTGATGGCGCACATGGGAAGTTTTGTTCCTGCAGAAGAAGCAAGAATTCCGCAAACGGATAAAGTTTTTACAAGAGTCGGAGCCAGCGATAATCTTACCAGCGGCGAAAGTACTTTCATGGTAGAGATGAATGAGACTGCCAGTATTATCAATAATATCAGCCCGAGAAGCCTTATTCTTCTCGATGAAATAGGAAGAGGAACATCTACTTATGATGGCATTTCAATTGCCTGGAGTATTGTTGAATACTTGCATCATTCTGCTCATGCTCCAAAAACGTTGTTTGCTACTCATTATCATGAATTAAACGAACTGGAAAATAAATTTGAGCGTGTAAAAAACTTTCACATCACCAATAAAGAAGCGGGAAATAAAATTATTTTTTTAAGGAAACTGGTTCCTGGCGGAAGTATTCACAGCTTTGGTATTCATGTGGCAAAAATGGCAGGAATGCCGCCCACACTGATTGATAGAGCAAATGAGATTTTAAAACAATTGGAAACCAAGCATGTTGATTCTCCTGAAAATGAAGAAGGTTCGTCAAATGAACCGGCGAAAAAAAATAAAAAGAGTATCAAAGAAAACCTCCGCCAATTAAATGCGCCGCAAATGCAGCTCAGTATTTTTGATGCGCATTCGCAGGCATTTGAAGACATCAGAAAAACGCTCGATTCCGTTGACATCAACCGTTTGACGCCTGTGGAAGCGTTATTAAAATTGCAGGAAATAAAGGGAATGGTGAAATAAATTAAGGAAACCAAATAAGCAGTAAACAAAAAAATTCATTCATTTTCTTTTCCACATGAAATTTTATTTACAGCAAATTTCTCATGAATTTATTTTCCTAATATTGCGCTTTAAAAATTCGTACCACAAAAAAGAACTTACTATGAAAACAGCATTTTTTGCAACGATTATCCTTTTCAGTGCATTTACTTTACGCGCGCAAAATTCGTTTCATGTTCAGGGAGGAATTGATGTTGGTGTTCCGGTTCACAACCTCTATGGAACTTCAATTGGTCTTGGGGTTGATTTAACCGGCATTTATATGCTCTCAAACCAGGCAGCTCTTACCGGCGATTTTGGCTACACGGCTTTGCTTTCAAAATTCAAAGAAGATGCTACAACCAATCTTCTGCCATTAAGGATTGGCCTTCGCTATTATCCTACAGGAAAGTTTTTTGTTGGTGGCAAAATTGGTGCAGGATTTATCTCAAACCCAGGCACATCAAGCGTTACCACTACTGCGTATTCATTTGGCCTTGGATTCAATGCTTCACCGAGAGTAGAGTTGGGAGGCTCTTATGATGGCTACAGTAAAAATGGATCAGTGGGCTTGCTGAACTTCCGGCTAGCTTACCGATTCAACTAAATTTAATAAAAAAGCCCGCAATTTTTTGTGGGCTTTTTTTTAAGTTTTCAATTATTGGCACTGATTCATCTCAATGTCCTTTACCATGTTTTTCGCCATGTTCTTTTTTACCATGTTCGCCCTTCCAACCTTTGCCATAATGTTTTTTTACCTGTCCGGGAGCATAATCCGTTGCAGAACCACCATAGATCTTTTTTGCCTGGCCCGGCGGTAAATTTTTTCTTCTTGTGGTAAAGACAGGATAAGTGTTTCTCCTGTTATCCGTTTTTCTGAAAATTACCGTGCTTTTGGAGGTTGTCGTTTTTTTAGGCCCCGATCCGGGAATAACATCATACACGCTTTTCTTTTGAGCAGAGGCAGTAAAAGAAATGATTAAAAAAAAGGCTGATAAACCAATCGCTTTTGCTTTAAAATATAATATGGGTTTCATAAAGAGGTTTATCAAATAAAGGCAATTTCTTTGCCAAACAACTTTTGAATTCATTAAAAGAGTCTTAAAGATGAAGCCGTCTAACTTGTATATTTGTATTCGTCCAACTGATAAATTCCCTGATTTTGAAAAATCCAATTGCATGAGAAAATTATTCTTGATTCTATTGCAGCTTTGCTTTATTACTCCAATTGTAAAGAGCCAAAGCTCCCGCACCGGAATTCATAAAACAAAACTTGATACGCAGATTGACAGTATTTTAAACAGCCAGGTTGCGAACGACCTGATTCCCGGGGCGGTAATTCAAATAAAAAAAGACGGTAAAATTCTTTACAAACAAGCTTTTGGATATTCGCAGAAATATGACATCAACCATAATCTGCTCAATCCTCCGGTGCCAATGAATACCGCTACACTTTTTGACATGGCTTCTCTTACCAAAGTAATCGGCACTACTACATGCATTATGTTGCTCGTCGACCGCGGTCTTATCAGTGTAAATGATCCGGTCGGAAAATATATACCAGCTTTTGATACAGGCGCAAAAAAAGCAATCACAATCAGAAACCTGCTCACACATACTGCCGGATTAATTGAGTGGTACCCGCTTTTTTATTTTTCTCATGATAAAGAAACCACTTATAAACTGATCGGAGAATTGCCGCTTAAATACCCGGTTGGAAAGCAGCGTCGCTACAGCGATCTTGGATTTATTCTTTTGCAGGAAATTATAGAAAAGATTTCCGGAATGCCTTTAGACAAATTTGAAAGAAAAAATATTTTTGGGCCATTGGGAATGACACACACAATGTACAATCCACTGCAACATGGAAGAACCACCAATATTGCAGCTACTTCTCTCGGTAATCCCTATGAAACAAGAATGGTGTATGATTCCTCTCTTGGCTATTCCGTAAAAGGACTTGATCCTAAAAGTTGGAACGGATGGAGAAAATATGTGCTAAAAGGAGAAGTGAATGATGGCAATGCGTGGTATGCCAATGGCGGCATTGCCGGTTCAGCAGGATTATTTTCAACCGTTGATGACATTCAGAAATTGGTCGACATGCTCATGAACAAAGGAAAAGTGGGTAACAAACAATTTATCTCAAGTCGTGTAATTGATTCTTTTTTTGTGAAAGATCAATTCAACAATGGATTGGGCTGGATGATGGACACTACCGATTCTTTTATTAAAGACGGCCCTGAAGGCACTTTCGGCCATACCGGTTTTACTGGCACTGGAATTATGGTGGTTCCAAAATATAATCTGTCAATAATCCTGCTGATAAACAGGCAGAATATGGGACTGTTGAAAAGCGGATTTTATTATAATGTAAATCCGGTGAGAAAGGCGGTTTTTGAAACCGTGTTAAGCTATTGCAGATAGCAAGATGATGATGAAGAGATTTTTTTCTACCTTTTAATTCACTTACTTGACGAGAACAATTGTTAACTTCATTTAGAATTTTAAATTAAAACCTTAATAAAAATTGTATGAAAAAGAAATTACTATTCTCTTGCTTCTTTACATTATCACTCTCCTTTTTATTTGCCCAAAGCAGTAATATAACCGGTCATTGGACCGGCGAAATAATGAACCAATACAAAGTAACTTATGATTTTATAGCCCAAGGAGATTCGCTCACAGGAAAAGATACTCATTATGATGGCTCTGTTTCTGATATCACCAATGGAAAAGTAATGGGTGATAGTATTTCATTTTCTGTACCAATACAAGGTCAACTAACTCCGGTGGCCGGAAAACTTCACGGAGACACACTTTCATTATTCCTGTCTGTTCAGGGCTATGATTTAACCGTGGATATGAAAAAGAGTGATGAAAAATAAGAATGACGTTTAAGGAATAAAGAAATGTATCCGTACCACAATACGATTAAACAGAGAATTAAAAATGGAGAATTAATCAGGTTTGAGTTTGTTGAAAAATATAAAAATATAAGTCCTTGTTTGATTTTATATTTTAAAACAGAACCTTATGTGAAACCAATTCGTGAACATCGTTTTGCAGAATATAAATCCATTCTGGACAAACTTGAAAACGATGAAGGGAAATTGTAAATCCATAAACTTTTTTTGGAACAACATAACGGCGATGCACAAACGTTTTTTCAGTAAACAAAGAAATAACTTCAATTTCTTTATTCCGTTTTCTGATGGTTTGGGTTAAAATGAATTCCTCTTGCTTCCGGGCCTGCAAGGATTACTATCGCTGCCAATACCAACACCGAACCCGCAAGAATTTCCATGGAAGTTGAGTAGCTAACATATTGAGCGAGTAATGCTTCAACATAAACAATTGCAGAAGCAATCAAAACTCCAATTTGATATGCAAATCCTGGGAAAAAACCACGAAGACTTCCGGGCGAAAGTTCGTTGATATGAGCCGGAATAATTCCCCATGCTCCCTGCACCATGAATTGCATTCCAAATGCGCCAAGCGCGATCAAAAAACTGCCATTTGCCAACAACCATAATGGAATCAAAACGATAGCAAGAATAACGGCGAGCGCCATCATTTTTTTTCTTCCATGCAAATCTGATAAATGTCCAAATAACAATCCTCCCAAAATTGCTCCAACCATTGAGATCATAGTAATAACGGCTGTTTTATGAGGATCGAAATGACGTTGTTGTTGCAAAAAAGTTGGATACAAATCCTGTGTTCCGTGAGAAATTAAATTCATCGCAGACATCAATAATACCAGGTACAAAAACAACTTCCAATTTTTCTTTACTGCGTTTCCATATTCTTTCCAATCTCTTGTTCTCGTTGCTTTCCAGGCTGCAGTTTCTTTTACTTTAGAACGAATAAATAAAGTGAGCAATGCCGGAAGTCCGCCAATAAAAAACATAGCACGCCAGCCAAAATGAGGAAACACGAGGTAATAAACTGCGGCGGCAAGCAGAAATCCAAATGCATATCCTTCCTGCAATAATCCTGATAAAAAACCGCGTCGTTTTGCCGGCACAGATTCCATAACCAAAGAAGCGCCAACGCCCCACTCCCCTCCCATTCCAATTCCATACAATAGCCTCAAAATTAAAAACACGGTATAATTTGGCGCCAGACCAGAAAAAATTTCAATAATGGAATAAAAAATAATGTTGATCATCAAAGGCCCTTTTCTTCCAAACCGGTCTGCCATCAATCCAAAAATAAAAGCACCAACCGGGCGCATGGCAAGACTTGCTGTAAGTGTCAGTGCAATTTCAGGAATGGTTCTGTTGAAATCTTTTGCAACAGTGGCAAGCGCAAATGTCAGAATGAAGAAATCAAATGCATCCAATGTCCAGCCGAGAAAGCCCGCCAGCACTGCATTTTTTTGATTGCGTCTTTCTTCTTTACTGATTGCACGTGTAACATTTGTAGAAAGAGTTGTTGCTTCCATTGATCTTAGAATTTATCTTATAAAAAAGAAGTATTGATTTGATTTGTCAAATACGCAATATTATAGATATTTGTGGTGTAATTTTTATTTTAATTTAAATCAAATTGAGTCAAAACAAATTTTAAATCTAAAACTAAAAACATGAAAAAATTAATTTTGTTATTTGCCGCTGCTGCATTTTCAACCATCGGTGTAAAAGCTCAAGACACAAAAGCAACTAGTTTCAGCATTGCAGCCAATATTGGTATTCCGACAACTACAGGACTTTCTATTGCGTATGGCGCAGATATTCAAGGTGATTTTGCTGTAGCATCTACTACAAAAATCACTGGTAGTGTTGGATACGAAGGATACAAGATAAAAGATATTCCGTCTGGCTCGGGTATTAAAAGCACCTTTGGTATCATTCCTATTCTTGCCGGTGTGAAATTCTTTTTTGGTGAAACCGGAAAAATGTATGGACATGCACAATTGGGTTATGCAGTTTCTACGCAAAGTGGCGGCGGCGGTGCATTTGCCTACGCTCCAAGCATTGGATATTATGTAAGCCCTAATTTGGATCTTGCTTTAAAATATCTTGCATCAAGTAAAAACGGCGCTACTGATGGCTCTGTGAATCTTCGTGTTGCTTATAATTTTTAATTGTATAACTTATTCTAAAAGAGGCTGTTTCAAATGAAACAGCCTCTTTTATTTTCAGTAAACAAATTAATAATTAATTTTCTTTTTCTTAAAAATTCAAAACATCTTTCATAGAAAAAATTCCTTTTTTGCCATTAATAAATTCTGCGGCTAAAACCGCTCCTTCTGCAAAACCTTTCCGGTTATGAGCTGTATGAATAATTTCGATATCATCGACAGAGGAAATATATTTTACAGAATGGGTTCCGGGAATTTCATCAATTCTTTTGCTGATGATTGAAAGTTCATTTTCATTTTCGGTATCACTGTTTACCCATTTGTTTTTTTTATCGGAAGCTTCAATTATTTGTTCAGCAAGTGTAATAGCTGTTCCGCTTGGCGCGTCTTTTTTTTGCGTGTGATGAATTTCTTCAATCAATACATCATAGGCTGGATGAGGTTTTATAAGCGTTGCTAATTTTTTATTCAGCTCGAAAAAAATATTGACACCCACACTAAAATTACTAGCATACAAAAAACTTCCATCTAATTCTTTGCATTTTTCTTCCACGTATTTGAGTTTCTGAAGCCAGCCGGTAGTCCCACAAACCACTGCAACATTCTCATGTAAGCAAAACAAAATATTTTCTGCAGCGCTTGGTGGATTGGTAAATTCAATGGCAACATCAGCCTTCCGGATATTTTCTTTGGTAAGATCCTGGAGATTTTCATCTGTAATTTTTAAAACAATTTCGTGGCCTCTTTTTAAAGCAATTTCTTCAATGGCATGGCCCATTTTCCCATAGCCGATCAATGCAATTTTCATGTGTAAAAAAATAAAAAATAATAAATAAAAAAATAAAATTACGGAAGAGGTTGCAAAGCTTTTGAACTTTTATCTTTAAAAAAGAAAACCAGGGAAACTCCTGCATTGTTCGTCATATAATTGAACCCCGGATGAACTTTCATTCCAATATTGGGACTAACATCAAACGCTTTCAAATGCGCATCAACAGTGGCATCCACCACATTCAATCCCCACACAACCAAAAAAGCCAAAACGGAATAATCAATATTTTGGCGGTAAGCGTCGCGATAAATCCGAATCGATTCGGTAGACAAATGAATGAATGCAGGATCGATGAGTGCGTCGTTCGAAGGAATCGTATCCATTCGATATTGTACTGCTTTGCGCAAAAGTTTGTAATATTTTAAATTATATAAAAAGATTCCTGTTGTAACTCCCAGCGCTCCATAAATAATAGGAATCTTCCAGTATTTTTTATTGTACCATTGTCCCCAGCCAGGCAAAATTGCAGAGCGCAGCATCGCTTTTTTGGGATTATATTTTACGGTAGTATCTAATTCCAGCACAGTTTTTTCAGGAGCAATCGGAAGATTATTTTTTGTGATAACCGTATCTGCTTTTTTTTCCACAGAATCTTTGCCAACATGAAGCGTATCATTTTGCTGGGCAAAAACACCGGTTCCTGAAAATAAAAGGAGTGAAAAGAAAAAAGTAAAAATAAATTTTCGTGTCATAACTTAATCTACCGAAACCTGCATCTTGTCTAAAAGCGAACTTAATTCTTCGATAGAAAAATAATCAAAAGTGATGCTGCCGGTTCCTTTTTTACTGTGTGTCATTTTCACTTTCGTGCTGAAATGAGATGCTAAATTATCTTCAATTTTTTTCAAAGACGGTGGTAGCGTGGTTTTTACCGAATTATTAACAGCAGATTTTGGCGTATATAATCTTCTTACTAATTCTTCAGTTTGCCGAACGGAAAGCTCTTTGCTTTTTATTTCATTAAAAATAAATAATTGTTTGTCCACTACATCCACATTGATCAGCGCACGCGCATGCCCCATGCTAATGTTCCCATTTCTGACAGCAGCCTGGATATCCGGAGGCAATTTTAAGAGACGGATATAATTGGTGATGGTGCTTCTTTCTTTGCCCATGCGCTCTGCCAGCTGATCCTGAGTATAATCCAATTCTTCCATTAATTGTTTATAGCTCAAAGCAATTTCAATTGCATTCAGATCTTCTCTTTGCAAATTTTCGAGCAAAGCCAGTTCAAGAATTTTCGAATCTTTTACATCCCTGATATAAACGGGAACATCAGCAAGGCCTGCAATTTTAGCAGCCCGAAATCTTCTCTCACCGGCGATGATGCGATATTTTCCATTGCCAATTTTGGTAACAGTTATCGGCTGAATGATATCATGCAGTTTTACTGAAGCCGCTAATTCACTCAATGCTGTTTCATCAAAATCATGTCGCGGTTGTTCAGGATTTGCCTCAATTAAATTCAACGGAATTCTTGTATTGGCAACATTATTTCTTTCAGAATCTTTGATCAAACTTTTTTCGGTAACCGAAAGATCCGTATCAATATTTTGTAATAATGAACGGATACCTTTTCCTAATGCATCTCTTTTATTGGGTGTCGATTTCATTTATAAACTGGATAATAATTTTTATAATTAAGGATGTTCCAAAACTTTGTCAGTTTGACTCATCTTTGTCATATTATTTTTTTGAAGAACTTCTTTGGCAAGATTCAGATAATTGATCGAGCCTTTGCTGTCTGCATCATAAAGTATCGCTGGCTTACCAAAGCTTGGAGCTTCGCTCAAACGGGTATTCCGGTGAATCACACTGTTGAAAACAAGCTCTTCAAAATGATGGCGAACTTCATTCACTACCTGGTTGCATAAGCGCAATCTTCCATCATACATCGTCATCAAAAGTCCTTCGATTTGTAAATCAGGATTTAACCTGTTTTGAACAATTTTGATGGTATTTAATAATTTTCCCAAACCTTCCAATGCAAAAAATTCAGCTTGAACCGGCACTACTACGCTATCTGCAGCCACCAATGCATTCACAGTGATCAAACCCAGAGACGGCGAGCAATCAATGATGATAAAATCATATTGATCGCGAACGGATTTCAACACGTTTTTCAAAACGCTTTCCCTGTCAGGATAATTGATCATTTCAATTTCAGCACCAACCAAATCAATGTGTGAAGGCATCAGATCCAGATACGGAATTTCTGTTTTTAGAATAACATCCTTTGCAGGAGTTTCATTTACCATACAATCATAAAGTCCTGTGGTAACATTATGAAGATCAAAGCCAACGCCGGTGGTGCTGTTTGCCTGTGGGTCAGCATCTACGAGTAATGTTTTAAACTCAAGCACAGCAAGGCTTGCAGCAAGATTGATAGCAGTAGTGGTTTTTCCAACACCGCCTTTTTGATTCGCAATTCCAATTGTTTTTCCCATATTCGGTTATCGGTTTCCTGGTTTTTCTTACAATAATTTATGCAGAATTTTTTTTGAATGATCTGCTTTTCTCAAAAAAGAATTGGCCCTATTTCTTCATTCACTGCAAATTCTTCTAAAAAGTTCCTAACAAAAATGATCGATTTTTTACATCTAACAGCCAATGTGGCAAATTTAATTATTAGGCATAATATTCTCACACAATCTATGGTTAAAAGCCATTTATTAATCCCCCAACTTCTAACAATTTACTATTTTAATATATTGGAAAGCCCAAAAGCAATTAATTTTATACCATGTACACGATCATTAGCGGCACAAACAGGGTTGGAAGCCATACAGAAGAAGTTGCAAAAGAATACCAGCGGATCCTTAAAGAAAAAAATATCGATGCTCCTATTTTTACCCTGAAAAACTTAGACGTACTCCATCGTTCTGAGGGAATTATCAAAGCAGAAAACGATATTTTGATTCCTACAAAAAAATTTCTTTTTATCATTCCTGAATACAACGGCTCTTATCCGGGCGTTTTAAAAGCGATGATCGACAACAGCGATATCCGCAAAGTCTGGAATTATAAAAAAGCTTTATTGACCGGCGTTGCCACAGGAAGAGCAGGAAATCTTCGCGGCATGGATCATCTTGCAGACACGTTGCATTATATGAAAATGAATGTTTTTTATAATAAACTTCCGATTTCTGTTGTCGACAAAGTGATGGACAAAGAAGGACATTTGAATGAAGAAACTCAAAAAGCAATCAGTAATCAACTGGACGAGTTTATTCTTTTTTAACTCTAAAAATTAATTGTAAAAATGCGTACGCCATTAGGAACTTTTATCATAATTGTGATTATGATTTTGCTTGACCTCTATGTTTTCATGGCAATAAAATCCGTCAGCAATCCGGCTTCTTCAAAAGTAAAAACGATCATTTTTTCTTTCTATTGGACGATCGCTATTTTATGTATCATTGGCTTCATGATCTTTGTGTTGACAGGGCCGGAATTTTTTCCAAGAAAATTCAGAACGTATCTTTTTGCAACAATTCTCGGATTTGTTTTTTCTCAAATTGTTGCGTCCGTTTTTTTCCTGATTGATGATATAAGACGACTGATTCAATGGGCGGCCGAAAAAGCTTTTTTCAGAAATACGGAAGTGGCGCAAATGACTGGCGGCGGCATCAGTCGCTCTGTATTCCTTAGCTGGCTTGGCCTGGCCGCGGGCACTACACTTTTTGGAAGTTTGATCTACGGATTTTCCAATAAATACAATTACAAAGTAAAGCGCGTAAAACTCGCGTTTGATAATTTGCCTCCGGGATTTAAAGGAATGAAAATTCTTCATTTCAGCGATGTCCATTCGGGAAGCTTTATGAATAAAAAAGCAGTGGAACATGGTGTAGAAAAGATCATGGCAGAAAACGCTGACCTTGTTATTTTCAGCGGCGACCTGGTAAATGACCGCGCTACAGAAATGAAAGATTACATGGATGTTTTTAATAAAGTAAAAGCGCCAATGGGTGTTTATTCTACTTTTGGAAATCACGATTATGGCGATTATGTAAAGTGGCCTTATGATGGAGTTACGAAGGAGCAAAACCTTTTCAATCTCGCAAAAATTCATCAGCAATTAGGGTGGAGACTGATGATGGATGAACATGTGGAACTGGAAAGAAACGGAGATAAGATCGCATTGATAGGCATTCAAAACTGGAGTGCCAAAGCACATTTTCCAAGATATGGAAATATGAAAAAAGCGTATGCGGGCGCGGAAAATTATCCTTTTAAAATCCTCATCAGCCACGATCCAAGTCATTGGGATGCGCAGGTTCGTCCTGAATATTCTGATGTAGATCTTACGTTGAGCGGCCACACACACGGAATGCAATTCGGAGTAGAAATTCCCGGATTTAAATGGAGCCCGGTTCAATATATTTACAAAGAATGGGACGGTTTGTATGAAGAAGGAAAACAAAAATTATACGTCAATCCTGGATTTGGATTTATTGGGTATCCTGGCCGTGTGGGTATTCTGCCGGAGTTAACAGTGATTGAATTCGTGTAAATTTTGCATAAAGAAAAAATTTATTAAAAGAAATAATTATTTTAAATTGGAGTCCCTTTTCACTTCTTAAAAATAATTTTATGAAGAAGCTCCTTTTCCCCGCAATTTTTATTTTTTCTATTTCTGCAAATGCACAAAAACATCAGTTAGTAAAACTTTGGGAAACCGCTCAAAACATCAATGTTCCTGAATCGGTTTTGCCTGATTTGAATAAAAATATTTTGTACGTTTCTTTGATAGAAGGAGGTGCGTGGGACGCTGATGGAAAGGGAGGTGTAGCGAAATTATCCATGTCGGGAAAAATAATTGATACATCATTTATCACCGGATTGAATGCACCAAAAGGTTTGGGAAAATCAGGTAATCATTTGTATGCTGCTGACCTAAATGAGGTAGTGGTGATTGACATTAATAAAGGAAAAGTGGAAAAGAAAATTTCGATCCCCGGCGCTTCAGGATTGAATGATATCACCGTCTCAAATAAAGGGGCAGTATATGTTTCTGATTCCAAAACGAGCAAAATATGGAAGATTCAAAATGATCATCCTGAATTATTTCTTGAAAATATTAATGGCGCCAATGGTTTGAAATGCATTGGGAATGATTTGATCTTTGCTGAAGGAAAAGATTTAAAGAAAGCAGATGCCAACAAAAAAATCAGTTTGATCGCAACCGTTACAGATGGTATTGATGGAATAGAACCAGTTGGCAACGGTGATTTTCTGGTTACATCCTGGAGCGGCTACATTTATTACGTTCATGCGAATGGAAAAGTTGAAACGCTATTAGAAACTCACGATCAGAAAATTAATTCAGCTGACATTGGTTACAATCCCGAAAAAAACATTGTCTACGTTCCTACTTTTCTTCATAAAACGATTGCAGCCTACAAGTTGAAATAACTTTTAAAAAAATTCTAAAACTTATTTTTCCACATCATGCTTTCAACAGGTCTGTCTGGTTGATGACTGTACTTGGCGTTTTTCTTGGTATCGTATTTTACTTCCACTTCGCCTTCAACAGGAAAATAAATCAATTGCCCGATAGGCATTCCTGTGTAAACTCTGACAGGAATTTTGCATGAGATTTCTAACGTCCAGTGGCCGCAAAATCCGACATCGCCTTTTCCTGCTGTTGCATGAATATCAATACCCAGGCGGCCTGTAGAGGATTTGCCTTCGAGAAAAGGAACGTGTGCATGAGTTTCTGTGTATTCAAAAGTTACACCAAGATATAATTGAGTTGGTTGCAAAACATATCCTTCTTCAGGAATATCAAAATATTCTATCTCGTTATGTTTTTTTGCATCAAGAACCGCGTCTTTATAAACAGCCAAAGTTTTTCCGAGATGAACATCGTAACTGTTGCTGCCTAATTTTTCGCGTGAGTAAGGTTGGATAATGATCGTTTTCTTTTCAATTTCTTCCAGAATTCGCTTGTCGGATAAAATCATTTAATTGCGGTTATTTTTACAGTTGCAAAATAATTCCAAAGAGAAGGATAAATTTTTTTTAATGCCTTTGTTTTATCAACATAATATCAACGATTCAATCAAACTTGCCGTTTGGAAAATAACAGAAACCGAAGATTTTTTTTTAGAAAAAACTTCAGTTCAGAAAGAAATAATTCATCCTCATAAACGCCTGCAACACCTTGCCGGACGCTATCTTCTGGAAATTCTTCATCCGGGCTTTCCTTTTCATTTGATTGAAATTGCTGAATCAAAAAAACCTGTGTTATCCAATGGAAAATTACATTTTTCGATTTCTCATTGCAAAGATTTTGCAGCAGCAATTGTAAGTGAAAATAAATCAGTCGGTATTGATGTGGAATTAGTTTCTCCAAAAATTGAATTGGTGAAAGAAAGATTTTTGCGTGAATCGGAACTTGAACTTTCTTCAACCTTCAACCTTCAACATTCAACATTCAACCATCGGATTCTGACACTTTTCTGGAGCGCGAAAGAATCGATTTTCAAATGGTATGGAAAAGGCCAATTGAGCTTCAAAAACAATATGAGTTTGAATGAGGTTTTTTTAAAAAACGAAGAAGGTTTTATCAATGCAAATTTTATAAAAGACAAAACAACTGACTTAAAAATTGAATTTCATTTTTTTGAAAAGCTTTGTTTGGCCTGGGTTGTAGGATAAAACCCTCAGAACAGAAATTGCATTTATTTGTTGGTTTACTCTTTATTTAAAACCGTAAAGCAATAAATAATTTCTTTTTTTTATTTTGTAATTGGCTGTGTGCAATAAGTACTGTCCTTATTATATTTCGGCAAGAACCATGAGCCATCATGGTCGCCGGTAACATCGCCCTTGCAATGAATAATTTCATCTCCTTCAGGAAAAGAAACCAGCATAGTGATGTAATAAGTTGGCGCAATAAAACTATCCAAAACAGGCGTCGTCATTATAGTTCCGCAACGTGGAATAATATCTGTTGGTTTAGTTTCGGTGGTTTTATTTTTTTTACACGAAAATCCAAGAAGGATGATCCCCGCAAAAATTAATTTTCTCATTGATGATGCTTTGGTTTTCTCTTTTTTTTTATTTGGCGAATGTTTCCTGGTAAAATTGAATAGATTCGTTGATAATTTCAAATGCTTTTTCTTTTTCCTGGAAATCGTTGATTTCTACTTTTTTATTTTCCAGGACTTTGTATTGTTCAAAATAATTTTTCAGAACCTTAAAAATATGCGGCGGCACTTCATCAAGGCTTTGAATATAATTTACAGTTGGATCATTAACGGCAACAGCAATAATTTTATCATCAATCAAATCCTGATCTATCATTTGCATGTTGCCAATGACAAAAGCTTTTACCAAACACAGCGGTTGAATTGCTTCAGAACACATCACCAGGATATCCAGCGGATCGCCGTCTTTTCCCAGTGTTTGCGGAATAAATCCATAATTCACCGGGTAATGAAATGATGAATAAATGATCCGGTCTAATTTCAACAATCCCGTCTTCTTATCAATCTCATATTTTGATTTTGAACCCTGCGGAATTTCAATCAACGCATTTACAATTTGTGGTGCCTCATCACCGTGAGACGCGCCATGCCATGGATGAAGAACGTACATGTTAATTATTTAATTGTTCAATTATTAAATTATTCCAACTTTTGAACTACGAACTTTGATACCTGATCACTTCTGCTTTTTCAATCGTTATCAGTCCACCTGATTTTGATTCTTCAAAAAGTTGTTCCACTGTTTTGATAAATACATTTATTTTTTCCAGCGTATCTACAATTTCAATGATCACAGGAAGGTCTGTCGAAATGTCGAAAAGTTTTGCTGTATGCACTTTGCTGTTTGGCCCAAATCCCATGATGCCGCGTGTAACGGTTGCTCCCGAAAGCGATTGCTTTTTTGCCTCAAAAACAATCGTTTCATACAAAGGTTGCTGATGATATTTATCAGATTCGCCCAAAAAAATGCGAAGAAGTTTTGCATCAGGATTGTTGACCATTTTACAAATATTTTATTAAAGAAATTCCTGCAAAAGTTGCTGCGAGTCCAACGATCAGGCTAAAAGCGATATATGAAACCGCCTGTAAGTACTGGGCATCGCGAAGCATGCTAACCGTTTCGTTTGAAAAAGAAGAAAAAGTAGTAAAGCCGCCCATGATGCCGGTTGCCAGAAAAATCCGCCACTCTGCATTCATATTTCCCCGGTCACTAAATCCATAAATAATGCCAATCAAAAAACAACCGATGATATTTACCGCCAATGTTCCATACGGAAAAGTAGAAAGAACTTTATTTTGAATAAACAATGAGACCAGATAGCGTGATATGCCGCCAATAAAACTTCCGAGGCCAACCAGCAGGATAATTTTCATCTTTCGAAATTAATTATTATCCTGAAATGTATATTTAAAATCTACCAGCCAGTCATTGTTGTGCTTCACCAGTTTTATTTTGGACGGTTTGTTTTTATAACTGTTGGTGTAATAAATAATGTTGACAGAATCCGATTTTTCAACAGTAGAATCGATGATGATATTCGCGTCGCTGTAACCTCGCCGGTCTTCTACATCCATCTTGCTGTTGAAATCTTTTAAGCCTTCAAAGTATTGCATATTAGTGCTATCGGGCAGCAAATATTTTTGTGCTTTCACATAATTTCCTTTTAAAGAGGCTTCAATAAAACCTCTGCCGGATGTAAGAGGATCGCTTCTGTCAACATCTTCTGAATTGTTGCAGGCAGTGAGAAATAATGTGACTACACCTGCAATCATTAATACGCGTTTCATTTTTTTATTTTATGGATGAAGGTAAAATGTTTCTATTGTAAATAAAAAAAACACCCCGGCAAAAAGGTGTTTTTTGTTCTAACAAAACTCTTTAAACATCATTTCCTGGTACTGTCAGTCATTGGATGGGTTGACTTCAAATTTTCTGTATCATGATGATGAATGCTGTCTACACTCATTTCTGAACTATCCATTCCACCCATATTTCCCATTCCTTTCATTCCATGCTCCATCATTTTTTTATTGGCCATTTGCATCAGGGTCGACATATCAAAAGCAACTTTCCAATTGCCGTCTTCTTTTTTCAAAAGAAAGTCAGTGCTTTCGCCTGATTTTTTATCTGTAACAGGAACGGTAGCGCTGTCGCCGCTGATTGTCGCATCGCCCATTTGCATATTGTTTACCATTTGCATCATTTTATCAGCATGATCGTTGTTGTTCATTTGTTGCATTCCCATTTCCATCATGCCCAGCATCCCTTCGCTGTCTTTTGTTGCATATTTTTTAGCATCAGTAAAATCTTTTTTGGAAAGAGCACTAAAAAAATGATTCAAAGTTTCTTTAGGATTTTCGCCATTGCTGCCTGATTTGCATCCGGAAATAAAAACGGAAAATGCGGCAAGCGCTATTACAATTATTTTCTTCATAAAATATTTTTTGTTTGATCAAACAAAAGTAATTTTTTTTAGAATGAATTAATTTTTTACCTGAAAAATAAAAGGCAACACAATGGCTGCCTTTTTTAAAATATCATGTAGCAATTTTTATTTCAAATCTTCCAGTTCTTTTAATTTTTCTTTATCGTATGCT
>Ga0157373_10001218_pt1 | contig 19692 bp, 19 predicted proteins | sample C65metaG_FD_113460 | JGI IMG/M metagenome (GOLD analysis project Ga0157373, IMG submission 113460) | Corn rhizosphere microbial communities from Kellogg Biological Station, Michigan, USA - C6-5 metaG | ecosystem: Host-associated > Plants > Roots > Rhizosphere > Soil | place: USA: Michigan... | reverse complement strand
TTCATATCGATTCTTGCTTGACGAACCGTCCAGCCCCTGGACGCTCGACACGCTTGCTGACATCAGACAACGGGTCAGCCGCGGCTATAAATCACCGCACGCCGCATGCTGTGAAATCAAATGAACAACTGACTCGCCAGGGCCTCCAGGTGTTCGCATGTGCCTGTACCGCCCCGACTCGACCGCTGGACATCAAGTCCTGGCGCCCCTCCTGTACATCCACGGCGGCGGTTTTGTCCTGGGATGCCCTGAAATGGCCGACGACTACCTGGCCGACCTCGCCAACAGGCTGAAGATGGTGATAGTGGCGGTGGATTATCGGCTCGCGCCGGAGCATCCCTTCCCGGCCCCTCTGGAGGACTGCTACACCGTCCTGGAATGGATGGTGCGCAACAGCAAGCCCCTTGGCCTGGACATCAACAGATTGGTGGTCATGGGGCACAGCGCCGGGGCCGGACTTGCCGCTGCCCTGGCGATTGCCGTGCGGGACAGGCAGCAGCATTCCATTGCCGGCCTGGTACTCGTCTACCCGATGCTCGATCATCGAACAGGCTCATCGAGCGCGCCTGCCGATAATCCCACGACAGGAAAAACAGGTTGGGGGAGGCAAGCCAATCAGTTCTGCTGGCAATGCATGCAAGGTTCATATGTCCTCGACGATGAAAGCGCGCCGCTGTTCTCGCCGGCCCTTGCGCCCGACCTGCAGGGCCTGCCACCCAGCTTCATCAGCGTCGGTGCACTGGACCTGTTCCTGGAGGAAGACGTGGATTTCGCGCTCAAGCTTTCGCGCTCTGGCGTCCCGGTGGAGCTCCACGTGTATCCCGGCGTACCCCATCTGTTCGACCTGTACCCGGGAGTGCTCACAGACCGATGTCATGCAGACGTGGTATCGGCGATCAGGAGGATGTGTGCCTGATGAAATCCATCATTGTTTCTATCGTGACAAGCCGGCGCCTCTGATCCTCCCGAGAGGCACCGCCACGCCCCGCCTTACCGCGTCTCGGTCACTTTCTTCAAGAACCGCGGCTGGTCAGGCTCCCGCCCCCGAGACTCGGCCAGTCGGGCAGCCATCAGGTAGAACCCCTGGATCATGGTGAACGGCTCCAGCATCGAGTGTCCGGTGGGCTCGCTTGCAAGGTCGACCCCAGCCGTGCCCGACGGCGCGACAACCAGCACGTTTGCGCCACGTTTGCGCATGTCATCGACGAACGCCAGCGTGCCGGCCTGCTCGGGTCCACTGGGAGCAAACACCAACACGGGATAGCCCGGTTCGATGATCTCCATCGGCCCATGACGCACCTCCGCGCTGGAAAACGCTTCGGCCTGGATTCCGGAGGTTTCCTTGAGCTTGAGGGCGGCTTCCTGGGCAATCGGCAACGCACTGCCGCGGCCGATGACCAGCATCTTGTCGGCCGTGGTGAGCAAGGCCACCGCCCTGGACCAATCATGTCCGGCGGCAGCCCGCATCTGGCCCGGCAACGACGGTAATGCATCCATCAATGCGCGGTCGTTCGTCAATGAGGCCGCCAGGTTCGCTGTCAGCTGAACGCCGGCCATCAGCATGGCGACAAAGCTCTTCGTCGCTGCCACGCTCTGTTCGAGGCCGGCGGGCAACAGCGTCGACGTGTCGCAGACTTCAGCCAAGGGAGATGCCGGTGTGTTGACGAAGGCTGCAGTTCTCGCCCCCAGTTGCTGGAGCCGTTCAACGCTGTCGATCAGGTCGGGGCTTTTGCCGGATTGAGAGAACGCCGCCACCCAGGCATTTTTCAGGCGCAATGGCGCTCGTTGCAGGCTGACCAGGGACAACGGAATGGACAGGCACGGCACACCCACCTGGCTCATCAGCGCATGTCCGAAGTAGGCAGCAGCATGATCCGAACTGCCCCGCGCCACGGTGATCATCAAGTCGGGAATGTCCGCAGCCAGTGTCTGCGCAAGCGCCTGGAGGGCGTGATCATCCTCCAGCATGCGCTGGAGAATGTCCGGTATGGACAGGGTTTCGATATGCATCAACGACATCAATTTCTCCAGAGGCCGGTTCAAGGGATGACCACAGGTTCAAGCGTGGCAGCGATCGCTCGCTGATCGATCTGCTCAAGGTGAGCGGCGTCCATGGCCATGCTCAGGGCTCCCCACAGCGGTGCGTCCTGGGCAAACCGGGCCGCCACCACGTGGGGCGCGAATGGTACGATCCGGCCGATCAAATCCTTGATGAGCGGTTCCAGGAGGCTGGCCTGGCGGTACAGTCCACCGCCAATGGCGATGCGCTCCACATCCAGGGCAACGGCGACGTTGGCCACCTGTACCGCGCAGGCCGTAATGCGCTCGCGCAGTGCACGGCGCACCGCCGCATCGCCACTGGAAAAAAGATCCAGCGCCTGATGACCTTCACCGAGCAACTGCCGGGCAAGCTCGCCCAGCGCGGTGCCGGAAAACAGCTCTTCCAACGGCGCGGCGCCCTCGGCGTGGGTGCGCCACCTGGCCGGGTCTTCGCTGTCGAGAAACGGCGACAACAGGTAGCCGATTTCCATCGCCGCGCCATTGTGTCCACGCAGCAACCGTCCATTGACGATGGCCGCCGCCGACAGCCCGGTGCCCAGGTTCAGGTAGATGGCATTGTCGATGCCCTGCAACGCCCCCCAGCGGGCTTCCGCCAGGGCACCGGCCTTGACGTCATTGTCCAGCAACACCGAGGGGCATCCGAGCCCACGAACGATCAGCTCGTGCAGGTCCAGCCCATCCAGCCCGGGCGTGTTGGGGGCCATGAGCAAGGTGTGGCCGCGGATGACCCCGGGGAACACCGCGGCGACGCTGAGCAGCGGAGCGCCTTGGAAAGCCTCGGCACAGGCCCGCGCCGTATCGAGGATACGCTCCAGCGCGGCGACGCCGTGAAGGCCGTCGGCATGGGTCGCGACGATGTCACTGCGCAACTGCCCACTGGCGATGTCGTAACAGGCGACGTGGGTCTTTGTGCCCCCCACGTCGATAGCCAGCAGCAACCCCTGCCGGGGTACGTCGCGGCTGGATGATTCAAACGGCTGGTACATGGACAAGTCTCACTTCTCGAACGGCCAGAGCTTTTGCATCCGCGCCCATAACAGGAACACCACGGCACCCACGACCACCCACACCAGCGACCACTGGATCGGGTAAGCGCCGGGAGCGTTGTGATTGGAGGCGAAATAGATGTAGACCCAGCCCAGCAAGGCGATCACCGCAGGCACCGGGTACAGCCACATTTTGTAAGGCCGGGCCAGGTGCGGCTTGGTCTTGCGCAATACGAACAAGGCCACGATCTGCGAGAGCGACTGCACCAGGATCATCACAGTGGTGAGCAACTGGATCAACGTGGTGAGGTCGGTCAAGCGGCCGATCATGAAGCCGGCGGAGGTCAGCACGCCCATGCTCAGGATGCCGTAGGTGGGGAACTGGTGCTTGGGGTGAGTCTTGCTGAATACGCCGAAGAAGACCTTGTCGTTCGCCGCCTCGAACGGCACCCGGGAACCACCCAGCAAACCGGCGAACACCGACGCCACCGCGGTGATCAGGATCAGCACGGTGACGACCGCGGCAGCCGTTTCGCCCCAGGTCTCACTGAGCACCACCGAGGCCACCGACTTGTACGCCGCCGAGTCCGGATCGAGCATGCGGTGCCAATCCACGACCCCCAGTACGCCCACCTGCATCAACAGGTAGATGCACAGAATGCCCAGGATCGACAGGACGATGGATTTCGGGATCACGCGGCCGGGCTGTTCGACTTCCCCGGCCAGGTACGCCGAGGTGTTGTAGCCCAGGTAGTCATAAATGCCGATGGTCAGGCCGCCGGCCATGCCGAACCAGAAGCCGCTGTCGACCAGGTTGAACGCGCCTTCGGGAAAGCTGAACGCCAGGTCGGCATGGAAGTGCGAAAGCGAGGCCACGATCAAGGCGCCGATGCTGACCAGCATGATGACCCACAGGACGATACTGAGCCGGGCAATCGATTCGATCTTGCGCCACAGCAACAGGACGATGGCCCAGATCAGCACCAGGCCGATGACGTTGCCCGCCGTCTGGCTCATCTGCGGCCAGAACCAGCTCAGGTACTGGACGAAACCGATGATGCCGGTGGACATGATCAACGGAATGAACAGCATCGCCGTCCATACGAACAGAAACGGAAACAGCTTGCCGGTGCGCTTGCCAAAGGCTTCGCGCAGATACACATAGGTACCGCCCGCCCCCGGCAAAGACGCACCGAGTTCGGCCCATACCAGGCCATCGCAGAGCGCCAGCAGCGCGCCGAAAATCCAGCCGAGATACGCCTGGGGCCCGCCCATGGCGACGATCATCGCCGGAATGGTGATGAACGGACCCACGCCGCACATCTGACTCATGTTGAGCGTGACAGCGGGAAACAAACCTATTTTGCGACGGATAGCCGACGTACTTTGCCCGGCGGGAATTGGCGCATTCATCGATGACGACCTCGTGTGGATGGACAGTGCGGTTGGGGCAGGCTTTGACGTCATGCATGCCAGCAACTGGCGTCTGTCGCATGGACCTTATTGTTATTGGGCATCGCCCCCGCCATGGGCCGGGGCAGCACTAGAAAATCACAGCGGAGATATTAATTCAACTTGATTTAATTAATATCCAGCCGCGATGACTCCCCGATGAAAACCACCAGCAGCCCCATGACCACCACCGGCACCAACGCCGAACACTCCCGTCAGCACAACCGTCGGGTGATCCTCGAAGCGGTTCGCCTGGCCGGACGCCTGACCCGTGCCGACCTGACACGCCTGACTTCGCTTACGGCACAGACGGTGTCCAACATCGTCAGCGAGCTGCAAAGCGAAGGCATGCTGCTCGCCCATACGCCGGAAAAAGGTGCGCGGGGCCAGCCGGCGGTGCCGCTCTCGATCAACCCCGAAGGCGGCTTCTCCAGCGGTTTTCATGTCGAGCAACACTGCATCATCGGCGTGCTGCTCAACCTGCTGGGCGAGACCCTTGCCCAAGTGACCCTGCCGGTCCGTTACCCGACCTACGATCAGGCTCTCCCACTGATCCTGCAGGTCATCGAAGACTTCCGCCGACAGCGTCCCAACGGTCGTTTCATCGGCACCGGTATCGCCCTGCCCGGCCCATTCAACGTCGAAGGCATTACCTCGGTGGGCCCGACAGCGCTGTCGGGCTGGGATGGGCCGGACATCGCCCAGCGTTTTCAGCCATTGGCCGGCATGCCGGTATTGATCGAGAACGATGCGACCTGCGCCGCCATGGGTGAACGCCTGCACGGCCTCGCCAGCGAAGTGCAGAACTTCGTCCACCTGTTCATCGGCAGCGGCCTGGGTGCCGGCATGTACCTGGGAAATCGCCTGTATGCCGGCCATTGGCACAACGCCGGCGAAATCGGCCACATGACCGTGATTGCCAATGGCAAGGCCTGCTCCTGCGGTAATCAGGGTTGCCTGGAACGCTACATTTCCATCGCGGCGCTGATGGAACACCTGGGCCGCAACACCGATCAGAACCTGTCGGCAGAGGACATGGACGATCCCCATGTCAGCGCCGCCATCGACGCCTGGCTTGACGAAGCGGCCCCAGCCTTGCGCCAGGCCATCAACATTCTGGAATCCTTGCTCGACCCGCAGACCATCCTGATCAGCGGTTTCCTGCCCGAAGCGCTACTGGGCGAACTGATCCGCAGGCTCGAGCCCCTGAGTCGCTCCATCAGCAGTCGCGCGGATCGCCAGTATCCACGCGTGCAACTGGGCTCCGCCGGTCCGGACGCCGTCGCGGTCGGGGCCGCGGCCCTGATGATCCTGGCGGAAATCAGTCCCGATTATGAGGCGTTGCTGAAGATGCCCCTGTAATCCCGGGCAAAGAGCGGGCAGGAATTCATCGCGAAGGGGCTGGGAGCTGACACAATGCCCCACGTCTTCCTGCCCTATCGAGACTGCGCACTTGGATACTTCCGTCAAGAATCGTCGCAACGAGCTGTCGCTGGATAGCCTCAATTTTTTCCTCGCCGACGTGCGTGACGGCCTGGGTCCTTATCTGGCGATCTATTTGCTGGCGGTGCACAAGTGGGACCCGGCCAGTATCGGCCTGGTGATGACCCTGGCCGGTGTCGCTGCGCTGCTGGCCCAGGCCCCGGCGGGCGCGCTGCTCGACCGCACACAGGCGACGCGGACAGTGGTCATTGTCGCCGCACTGCTGGTGACCGGCAGCTGCCTGCTGCTGCCGTGGCTGAGTGCCTTTTCCCTGGTCGCCCTGACCCAGACCGTCAGCGCCATTGCCGGCTCTGTATTCGCCCCGGCCATCGCCGCCATTTCCCTGGGCATCACCGGTCCCCAAGCCTTCACCCGCCGCCCCGGACGCAACGAAACCTTCAACCATGCCGGCAATGCCTGCTCGGCGCTGCTGGCCGGCGGTTTCGCCTATCTGTTCGGGCCGGTGGCGGTGTTCTATCTGATGGCGGTCATGACGGTGGGCAGCATCATTGCCGCCAGCCTGGTCTCGGCCAATGCCATCGACCATGACGTGGCCCGCGGTTTTACCCCGGCGTCAACCGGCGGCCATGGGCATCCATCCGGGCTCAGCGTGTTGTTGAGCAACCGGCCCCTGCGCTTGTTCGCGGTCTGCTGCGCACTGTTTCACCTGGCAAACGCCGCCATGCTGCCGCTGGTCAGCCAGAAGCTGGCGCTGGTCAACCTGCAGATGGCCACGCCACTGACCTCTGCCTGTATCGTCGCCGCCCAGCTGGTGATGGTACCGATGGCGATCCTGGTCGGCGCCAAGGCCGACCAATGGGGGCGCAAGCCGCTGCTACTGGCCGGCTTCCTGATCCTGCCCCTGCGCGGGCTCCTGTACGTGGTCTCCAACGACCCCTACTGGCTGGTGGCGGTGCAATTACTCGACGGCGTCGGCGCCGGTATCTTCGGCGCGTTGTTTCCCGTGGTGGTCAAGGACCTGACCCAAGGCACCGGGCGTTTCAATGTCAGCCTGGGGGCCTTGTCCGCCGTGTTCGGCCTGTGTGCGGCACTCAGCCCTGGCCTGGCGGGATGGGTGGTCCACAGTGCCGGCTACGATGCGGCTTTTGTCACCCTGGCGGCGGTCGCCGGGGTGGCGTTCCTGCTGCTGTTGCTGGCGATGCCGGAGACCCGGCATCACTCGACCGGTGCGAAAAAACTGGCGGCAGAAGCCGCCACGACGACTGCCACCTGATCAACCCGATATCACTTCCCGCCCCCGGGTTACCAGACCGCAATATGCGAATCCGCCCGAGGCTCGGTCCCGCCGCACAACACACCACTGACTGGATCGCGGAGGATGATCTGTCCGCGACCGTAGTCGGTCAGGTCGCTACTGACCTGCACTTCATGGCCGCGGCGCGCCAGGGCGTTGACCAGGTCCGGTGACGCGCCGTGCTCGATGCCGACCTTCATCCCGCCCAGCCACTGCCAGCGCGGCGCGTCCAGGGCCGCCTGGGGGTTCAGGCCGAAGTCCACCAGGTGCATGACCATTTGCACGTGCCCCTGGGGCTGCATGTAGCCGCCCATGACGCCGAAAGGACCCAGGGCCTGGCCGTTCTGGGTGAGGAAACCGGGGATGATGGTGTGAAAGGTCTTCTTGCCCGGCGCGAGGCAGTTGGCGTGCGTCGGGTCGAGGCTGAACTCCTGCCCGCGGTTCTGCAGGGCGATACCGCTGTGGGGCAGCACCACCCCGGAGCCGAAACCGTGGTAGTTGCTCTGGATGAACGAAACCATGTTGCCTTCTTCGTCGGCGGTCGCCAGGTACACCGTACCGCTGGCATGGGGATCGCCGGGCGCGGGTAGCTGGGCCTGTTCGCCTATCTGCCCACGGCGTCGGGCACTGTAGTCGTCACTCAGCAGATCGGCCACCGCCACGCGCATGTGCCGTGGATCGGTGATGTAGTGCAGGCCGTCGCTGTAGGCCAGCTTCATCGCTTCCAGTTGGCGATGCCAGGTCTGCTGGCTGTCGCGGTGAGCGAAACTGAAACCCTCAAGGATGTTCAGCGCCATCAAGGCCACCAGGCCCTGCCCGCTCGGTGGGATTTCCCAGACATCGATGCCTCGGTAGTTGACGTGGATCGGCTCCACCCACTGAGCGCGATAGTCCTTGAGGTCGGTGCTGCGCAGGTAGCCGCCGGTGGCGCGGGAATGGGCATCCAGGCGCTCGGCCAGGGCTCCGCGATAGAGGCTTTCGCAACGGGTGGCGGCGAGTTCTTCAAGGGTGCGGGCCTGGGCGGGGTTGCGGAAGATCTCCCCGGCCCGTGGCGCGCGCCCTTCGATCAGGAAGGTATCGAACCAGGCATCCAGCACCGGGTCGCGATGGGGCGTGAACTCCTTCACCGCGATCTGCCATTGATGAGCGACCACTGGCGACACCGCGAATCCACCCCGCGCCAGGCTGATTGCCGGTTGCAACAGATCGGCAAAGGGCAGCTTGCCGAAGCGTTGTGACAGTTCGGCCCAGGCCGATGGACAACCGGGCACCGTCACCGGCGTCCAGCCGTAGATCGGCATCCGTTCATGGCCGGCGGCCTGCACCGCTTCGACGCTCAGGGACGCCGGGGCATGGCCGTTGCCATTGAGGCCGTGCAACTGCCCCTTGCACCAGACCAAGGCGAAGGCGTCACCGCCGATGCCACAGCCGGTGGGCTCCACCACGGTCAGCGCCGCCGCCGTAGCGATGGCGGCATCGATGGCGTTGCCGCCCTTTTGCATGATTTCGATACCCGCCTGTGCGGCCAGGGGCTGAGAGGCCGCGACCATGCCGCGCCGGGCAAAGACGCTCTGGCGTTGCGACGGATACGGGTACTCGTGAGCAGAAAATTTCAACATGACAAACTCTCTTCACAGACAAAATGAGTCAGAGCACGCGACTGAGAAAGGCCCGGGTACGCGGGTGGCTGGGGTGGCTGAAAATCTGCTCCGGCGGCCCTTGCTCGATCAGCTCGCCCTGGTCCAGGACCACCACACGGTCGGCCACTTCCCGGGCAAAACCCATTTCGTGGGTCACCACCACCATGGTCATGCCCTCTTCCGCCAGCTCCTTCATCACTTCCAGCACCTCGCCCACGGTTTCCGGGTCGAGGGCGCTGGTAGGCTCGTCGAACAGCATCGCCTGAGGCTTCATCGCCAACGCCCGGGCTATCGCCACGCGCTGTTGCTGTCCGCCGGAGAGCATGGAGGGATAATGGCTGGCCTTGTCCGCCAGGCCGACCCGGGCGAGCAGGCTCCGGGCCTGTTCCAGCGCAGCGGCGCGCGGCATCCCGAGGACCTGGATCGGCGCCTCGATGATGTTCTCCAGGGCGGTCATGTGGGGAAACAGGTTGAAGCGTTGGAACACCATGCCGATGTCCCGGCGCTGGCGGGCGATGTTGCGCTCCGAATCACGCACCAGGCTGCCATCGGCCCGTTCCCGGTAACCCATGGCCTGGCCATTGACACGGATGCGCCCGCCCTTGATATCTTCCAGCAGGTTGATGCAGCGGATGAACGTGGTCTTGCCGGACCCGGAGGCCCCGATCAGCACCACCACCTCGCCGCGGCGAACCTGCAGGGATATGCCCTTGAGGATCTGCAGCTCGCCGAAGGACTTGTGAACGTCCAGCGCTTCGATGATCAGTTCTTCACTTTTGTGCGCCATAGTTAACGTTCCCTCAGCAATTTCAGGGTGCTGCGGCCGAACATCCGCGTGACCGCCGGCGGTGGCGAAGACGGACGGTCCGATTGACCGAAACGGGCTTCCAGCCAGCGCTGGAAGAAGCCCCAGAGGGTGGTCAGCAGCAGGAAGTAGATCGCCACCACCAGGTACAGCTCGAACACCCGGAACGTTGCTGATGTCACCATCTGGGTGCTGAGCAGCAGTTCCTGGACGCCAATCACGCTGACCAGGGTGGTGTTCTTGAGCATCACGTTAAACTCGTTGCCCAGCGGCGGCACGATCACCCGGAACGCCTGGGGCAGAATGATCCGGCGCATCAACTTGGCGAAGGTCATGCCCAGGGACCGGCCGGCCTCATACTGGCCCTTGTCGACCGCGCCGATGCCGGCGCGGATGATCTCCGCCATGTAGGCGCCTTCGTTGAGGCCCAGGGCGATGATCGCCGCCTGGATATTGCCGGGGATCACCAGGCCGAACAGATCAATGTCTTCGAAGCGAAAGATCCCGCCGGCGGCCAGCGCGGTGTAGAGAAAGACTATCTGCACCAGCAGCGGCGTGCCGCGCATCAACCACACGTAAAAGCGCACCGGCATGTGCAGCAACGGGTTCTTCGACAGCCGCAACAGCGCCGCCGCCAGCCCCAGGGCACAGCCCAGCAACATCGCCAGTACACTGATCAGGCAGGTCAGCCAGAGCCCGGTGAGGTAAACCCCACTGGGCTGCAGCAGGTACTGCCAGAACACATCCCAATTGAAATTCATCAGCGCTTACCTCAGTCGAGAGTGTCGCCGGCGACATGCCATTTATTGAGCAACTGGCTGTAGCTGCCGTCGCCGCGCATGTCGCTGATCACCTGCTGCACTGCCGCGCTCAATTGCGGATCGTCCTTGCGAATGCTGATACCGGTGAGAATCCGGCTGAAGGCCGGCACCCCTTCCTCGAACACGTCGGGGGCCATGGCGGCGTAATAGCCGGCGGTTTCCACAGTGGTGCCATAGGCATCGACCTGGCTGATGCGCAGCGCCTGGAACGCATCGGTATCGGTGTTGTAGACCACCAGCTTCATCGCCGGTTTGCCGGCCTTGGTCAGCTTTTCATTCTCGGCGTCGAGCAGGGTCTTGATGGTGGAGCCGTTGAGCACCGCCACCTTGCGCGCGGAAAGATCCGGGAGCGTCTTGATGGCCTTTGGATTGCCCTTGGGCACCACCACCGCCTGGCTGGAGTACATGTAGTTGACGATGTCGATCACTTCGCGGCGTTCGGGCTTGTCGAAGAGCTGGTCGACGATCATGTCGCACTGCTTGGCCAGCAATGCGGGGAGCAACCCGGAAAACGGCACGACCCGCCATTCCACCTTCTTGTTGTCCAGGCGCTTGGCGATTTCCAGGCCCAGGTCGACGGTCAATCCCTTGGGTTTCTGTGCCTCATCGAAGGACACCAGCGGCGGCGAGTCCATGCCCGAGCAATAGACCAGTTTGTCGGCCTTGATCAAGCGCTCCGGCACCACGGGGGCGGCGGTCGCCCACTGTGCACAGAATCCCAAGGATATTGCGGCTATCAACACGCGAGGCTTATGCATGACCAGACACTCCAGTTCAGTGGGTAACGGGCAGTACTCAAAGTCAGAACACGGGCAGGCTCAGGCCTGCTCTGTTTATTTTTTCGCTTGCAGGAACTCGATCAATTCAGGGATGTTGCCTTCGATGTGCGCCCGCACCACCGCCTCGGCCTTGTCGGCGTCACCGGCGCGGATCGCTTCGAGGATCACCACGTGTTCCTCGCGCGCGCTCATGGGTTTCTCCACGTGCTGCAACCACAGGCGCATGGGCGCCTCCACCAGGGAATAAAGGGCACTGATCTGCTTCAGCAGCCTGGGACGACCGCTGAGGCTGCACAGGTATTCGTGAAAGGCCCGATGACGGCTGACCCACTCGGCGCTTTCGTCGCGGTAGTCGTCCATCTCGTCCAGCAAACGCTCCAGGGCAGCCAACTGGCGGTCGCCAATGCGCCCCACCGCGACCCTGATCGCCAGGCCTTCGAGGGCGCTGCGCATCTCGAACACTTCCTGCAGTTCATCGATGTCCAGGCCGCTGACAACGGCGCCGCGATTGGGCCGCAGCGTAACCAGGCCCTGGGCATCCAGGCGCCGGAACGCCTCGCGCACCGGCATCCGGCTCATGCCGATCTCGCTGGCGATGTCCTCGGCGATCAGTCGATCCCCCTTATGGAACCGGCCACCGCAGATGGCCTCCAGCAAGAAGTTGTAAGCCTCTTCCTCGGCGGTCACCGGGGGACGTTCAGTGTAAGACGGAGCAAATTGCATGGCCGCACCCCTTGTATTTTTGTATCCAATTATCCATGGATTCAAAAAAGCAGAATGCGTGCCAATACCGTCGCGGGCCATGCAAGTGATTGATTTGGAGGGAATGGGATCGCCAGACAGGACCGACGGCTACTCAGGTATCACGGCTGAGCCGTGCGGATGTGCTACTTATTGGCTCAGAGGGCGCCCATTAATGTGCAAAGCAGTAGCCCGGTAACATTGCCGGGCACTCAGCTTCTGGCCCTGGGGGTTTCCGAGGGTGATTCGCCGAACAACTCTCGGTAGTGGGTGGCGAAATGGCTCAGATGAAAGAATCCCATGGCCACGGCGATCTCGCCGACGTTCTGCGCGGTGGCCTCGGTCGTGATCAAGCGCCGCCTTACGGCATTGAGCCTCAGGTTGCGCAGGTATTCGACCGGACGCATCCCGGTCACGGCCTGGAAGCTGTTCTGCAGGGTTCTGCGACTGACCCTTAGCTGCTCGCACAGATCGAGGATGCTCAGTGAGGTATCGCCGCTGTCCCCAACCAGTTCCTGGCAACGCTTGACCAGGTAAGCACTGACGGCAACGTTGCCACGACGACTGCGCACTTCGTCCGAGGCATGGCTGAACAGATCGAGGAAGGCGTTGAGCAGCACGTCCTCGAGCATTTTTTCCGAGGCCGGGGTGATCGCGTCCGGCTGCTCCAGCAGGCGGCGAAACAACGGATGGATCCTCTGCTGTACGCGCAGCAGGACCGTTTCATCCACGCTGACCTGGGACACGCTTTTCAAGCGTCTGAGCTGATCGTCCGGCAGCTCATAGGCCGCCAGCTTGGCGAAACGCACCATGTCGACGTTGATCGCGAAGAAACGCGTCCCTTCCGGGGCGTGCAGGACAAAATCCTCTCCGTCGCGCAACAGTACGACGTTGTGAGCATCGACCTGATGCCCCTGGACCACCGGTGCGCTGCCCAGCGACATGGCAATGCACAGGCGTCCTTTTGGCGCGGAGCCTCGCTGCACCACACGCTTATCCAGCACTTCCTGGAAGATCTGGAAACGCTCGGCGCAAATCTGCTGCAGCTCGCTGGACAGGCATCCGCGCCCGAGTTGGTCATAGACATGCTGCCAGCCCAGGATCGAACCGGCATGCTGTTGAGGATCATTGAAGGTACGGACTTCGGCGAGCATGATCAGTGTTCCTCGAGGGTCGGTCTTCGATTGACCGACCGTGCGTAAGGTGCTCGATCGTCCATGACAGCGGCAGGGTTTACGGAGCGCCAGCGTCCGCCTGGAAAACCAGAGCCAGTTCCGTGCCAAGCATGTGCAAACGGTATTGCGCGGGCTGGATGTCCATGGGCGGCAGCAACGCACCCGACAGTACGACCTGCCCCGCCTCGAGACGCTGCCCGTCCGCCAGCAATCGCCGGATCAACCAACAGAGATTGACCTGTGGCGTATCCTCCCGTGCTTGGGTGTCACCGTTACCGCAGGCCACCCCATCCCGTTCCAGGCAATAGCTCACGTGGGGCAACTGGCCCGGCTCGAGTTCAACACGCGGGCCCACGCAATACAGCCCCGCCGCCGCGTTGTCGGCCAGAAACGCCCCGATGCCGAAGCTCCAGCCCTGCCATCGACAATCGGCGATCTCAAAGGCCGGCGCGACCGCGGACACGCAAGCCAGGATCGCCTCGTCACTGTGCTCGCCCGGCGCCAGGGTTCGCCCCAGGAAGCACGCCAGTTCGATCTCCAGCTTGGGCTGGATCAGGCTCGCCAGGGCCACCGAGCTGCCGGGCTCGACGGCCATGGCGTCGGTCAACGCACCCAGCACCGGCTCCTGGATACCCATCCGCTTCTGCGCGGCGCTACCGGCGAAGGCCACCTTCCATCCGCTCAACTGCTCGCCGCGAGCCTGACGCTGGCGCAACGCTTCGCGCTGCAGGGCATAGCCTGTCGGCAAGTCGAACGCCTGTGGGTCTAGCGGCAGCAGCGCCCGCACCGTCAACGTTGCCTGGTGGAGCTGGCTTGGCAGTTCATCCCATGGCTTCATGAGAGCTGCTCCGCCAGTTTGCGCAGTACGCCTTCCAGCCTCTCGGGCGTGGTAATCGCCGCAACGAAACGGTCTGGCCGTACCACCACGACGCAGTCCCGCACCTTGGCAAACCACTCTCCCAAGCGGTTGTCGACGTCTTCGACGCAAATCGCCTGGCTCGCGGACAACGGCTGGTTACGCCCCTTACCGCTGCGGGAACGATTGATCTGGATGAAGCGGGTGTTCCAGCGCGCCCAGTAGGCACGGGTTTCTTCGCTGAGCGGCTCGTTCGGATTGACCCGATAGCCCAGCACGGCATAGGAATGTCCGAGCACGTCGTCCAAGCGCCGTCGCTGGCCTTGTTCATCTTCGATGGTCGGCTGGATGAACAGCTGCCCCACCAGGTCATCTTCGTGCAGTTCCGCCCGTTCGTGATGCACCAGGCCCTTGGTAATGGTCGCCTTGGGTTTGAACTTGAATTCCAGCAAGTGCGAGCGCAGGTTGTCGACGCTGTTGACGGCCTGGAACAGCCAGTCCCGCACACCCGCCATCAGCGGATTGGTCAGCCCCAATACAGCGCCCATGTTGTCGGCCAAGGCAATGAGGTCGGTGGCGTGCCCACGCCGTTCCTGGTCGTAACTGGCAAGTATCGAGGCCGACGCACGCCCCTGGATGATGGCGGCGATTTTCCAGGCAATGTTCACCACGTCCCGCAGCCCCGAGTTGAGCCCCTGCCCGGCCCACGGCGGAGAAATGTGCGCCGCATCGCCCACCAGGGCCACGCGCCCTTCGACAAACCGCGCCGCAACCCGGGAGTTATGGGTGTAGGCGCGTATGCGGATGATCTCCAGGTCATCGGCGGCATTGCCGATGTGCCCGCGGATCAAGCCACGGATAGTCGTCTCCTCGCACATCGTGTTTTCATCTTCGCCCTCCAGCAGCATGAACTCCCAGCGGCGTTGCTGGTACGGCAGGTAGATGCAGACGAAGGGCCGTTGAGGATCGGCGTGTAAGGCCGTATAGGGCGCGTCCAGAGTATCGTTGGCCGTGTCGACCACCACCCATTTGCGCGGATGGGGCAGGCCCAGCAATTCGATGCCGAGCTTCTTGCGCACGCTGGAACGGCCGCCATCCGCGCCGATCACGTACTGCGCCTGCAACTGGTACAGCTCGCCCTGGGCGTCGCGCACTTGCAACGTCACCCCTTGCCCGTCCTGCTCCAGATCGAGCATTTCATGCCCCTGGCGCAGCTCGACACCAGGATGCCGGCCCAGTTGTTCGCGTAACGTCCCTTCCAGCAACTGCTGCATGAAAATATTGCGCATCGGCCAGCCATAGGGGGCGGTGCTCGGTTTGACTTCGGCAAAGCACACGCCGCGGGCGTTGTAGTAACGCAGGGGGACGTTGCAGATCATGTCCCGGCTGGCCAGCTCGGCGATGTCGATGCCCTGCAGCACCCGCAACGCCTCATCATCCATGCCCACCGCGCGAGGGTACGGCAGGATGCCGTCCGCCAGTTCGAGGACAACGCAATCGATACCGTACAGGCCCATGTAATGCGCGGCGGTGATCCCGTTCGGGCCACCGCCCACGATGACCACCTGGGTTTTGTCCTGCTTCATCACGCTTCACCGCTTCGTTGTTGTGGTTGTAGGTGTTGGCCGTGCAAGTAGTCCCTGACGACACGGTTGAAGGTTTTGCCTTGGTCATCATGGACGTAGTGACTGGCGTCGGCGATCTCCGTGGTGTGCACCAGCGGGTTGGCGGCCTTCATTGCCTCCAGGGTCGCCGCCGGAAGAAAGTCGGAACGCCCGCCCCGGATGAACAGCGTCGGGCAATCCAGCGCCCGCACCGCCGGCCACAGGTCGGTCGGCGTGATAGTCAGGCGTGCCTGGGCAATGCCTTGCTGGTCGTGGCGCCACTCGATGCCTTCGAGGGTTTCCTTCATGGAATACGTCAACCTGGACGCCAGCGCCTCCTGGGACAACCCCGGACGCGCCCGCTGCCAGAATTGAGCGGCACTTTCCCAGTCGGGGAAACACAGGGGCGTTTCGCTCATTTCCCGGCGAATGCGCGCGGCACCGTCGCCGCTGATGGAGGAACCGGGGCCGATGTCCTCGATCACCAGCGCCTGGAGCCGCCCGGGGTTGAGCCGTGCATACTCCAGCGCATTGGTGCCACCGAGGGAATGGCCCACCAGAACGAACCGCCGCAACCCCAGGTGCGCCACCAGGTCTTCCAGATCGCTGACATAGGCCTCGGTCCGATAGGTGTCGGCGGGCGCCCAGTCGCTGTGCCCTCGGCCACGCTGGTCCAGGGCATAGCAACAATAGGGCGCACCCAAGGCATCGGCCAGGGATTGCCAGGTCTGGGCGTAGGATCGCAGCCCATGGAGCAGCACCACCGGGATGCCTGACGGGCTGCCCCAGGACAGATAGTGCAGGCGCATCCCCGTGCGATTGCTGAAGAAATGGCTGTTTGCGGACATTCGTTCGGTTCCCACGGTCAATGCCCCTTAATACAAGCCGTCGAGGCCCTTGACGTCCGCGGCTTGCAGGCCGCCCAGACGCGCATGCAAACGCCCACGGGTGGCGAAGGCCCAGATGATGATCAGTTCGTCAGCCGAAGGGCCGTCGCCGAACGAAAGCGAAATGCTGTCGTAGTGCGAACGCACGTACAGCGCATCCTTGTGGGCCAGCGGCACATCGATGGTCACGCCAGGGCCGCCACGCTTGCCGGTGGACGGCACCCAGGACTTGCCGCCGCCCAAGGCGACACGAATCGGATCCGCCGCCGGATTGGTCAACAGGGCATTGCCATGCTCATACTCGCCCTGGCTGCCGACCAGGCACGCCTTGCCATAGCTGACGATCTCGTGCTCGCCCGCCAGTGCCTGGATGCGCCGACCGACCTCCTGGCCCAGCAAGGGCGACGGCTCGATCAACTCGGCCAGGCTTTCGCTGTAGCGCCCGGCATAGGGGTTGGCGATCACGGCGCCAATGGCATATTTGAACAACGGTTCGCCATCGGCCAACTGGCCGCTTTCGTTGGCCAGGGTTTCTTCGACGAAGCTGTACCATTTGCGGATGTGGTAAGTAGCAAAATTCGCGGTTTTCATGGATCGGTGCTCTTTCAAAGTGGGTCGAGATCGAACTTGCGGCTGGGCGCTCCGGCGGCCCGGAAGCGGGCCTTGCCGCGCGCGTCGTCATGTTCGGTCTCGAGGAAGAATTCCATGCGGTTGCCGTCGGGGTCGTTGAAGTACACGCCATGGCCGATTTCGTGGTCGGTGATTTTCACCACTTCGATCCCCTTGCCGAGCAACATGCCGTACAGCTGTCGCAGCGTGGTCATGTCACCGGCGATTTCCAGCCCGTAGTGCTGAAATCCCAGGCCGCCCTGATGGGCTCCCGGTTCGGCCCGGAGCAACGCGATGTCGTGGTGCTTGGCACCGAACGCCATCATGATCCAGCTGTCCCCCCGGGCGCTTTCGTGCATGCCCAGGACATCGGCGTACCAGCGTGCCGACGTTTCCGGGTCGCGAACGAACAGCGACAGGTGGGTACGAACGACCTCGACTTTCATCGCGCGATACCTCAGTTCTTGATGATGGATTGGTGTCCGGACTTGATCTGCGCCACCGCCGGTGTCCAGAGCACATCGGCGATCTCACTGAACTCACGCCACTGCTTCTGCCAGCCGTCACCGCCGTTCTCGGAGGTAAACAGGTGACCGTACTTGGTGCCGGCGACGATCTGGCGCGGGTCAGCCGGGTTGCAGGCAATCGCCCAGACGCACGAATTGGGTTGTTGCGGCAGGGGCAACACTTCCCAACTGACCGCCGCATCGCGGGAGACCAGCACCTTGCTGGTGGTGCCGGGGGTGCCGTCGGAAATGCTCAGGTAGAGCGTGTCCTCGCTGCCCAACGGTGCGTTCATGGCCCGCACGTAGTACAAGCCGAAGGTTTCGCGGGCAACGATGCCGGTCCAGGTCAGTCCTTCATCGAGGCTGCGGTAGACCGCGTTGACGCACACCACCACGATGACCTTCTGGCCGTGGTTGGGCAGTACCAGGATGTTGTGTACATCCGAGTTGAAGTCCCACAGCAGCCGGTCGTCGACGCGGGTCCAACTGTCGCCGCCATCGCGGCTATGGAACAGACCGCCCTCTTCCAGGCCGAACCAGAGCTGGTTGCGATCCGTGGGGTCATAGGCGAAGGCCAGCACGCGTGGTCGACTGACACCCTCGCAGAACTCCGGAATCTCCACCGGGGCACGGTCCCAGCTCTGGCCACCGTTGAGGGTGCGCCAGAGCACGGCGCGGGAAGGTGCGCCCGTACCGACGAAAATGCGCTGGGCATCCGCGGGATCCACGGCCACCTTCCACACGGTCTGGCCGTTGAACGGCGAGTCCACCCGCTGCCAGTGACCGCCGGTGTCGTGGCCGACGCACAGGCCGACGTCGGTGCCGGCATAAATCACCTCAGGCGTACCGGGATGGACGCTCAGGGACCGGGTGATCGCATCGAACTCGAGGTCCTGCCCCAGGCCCATGCGGTGCCAGGTGCGGCCGTCGTCGGCACTGCGGATCACCGCCTGCCCGACGGTGGCGACCAAAAGGGTTCCGTTACTCATCGCTGCTGCTCCTCAAATGAAGATGCCACGTGTCAGGCCGCCATCGATGCCGATGGACTCGCCCGTCACCGCGCCGGCCTTGGGCGACGCCAGGAAACCGATCAGCCAGCCCATTTCGATGGGCGCCAGGGTGCGTCGGATCGGCGTCGCGTCGATGTAGCCCTGCTCGACCTGCCCCGGCGTCTTGCCCTGCTTGATCCCTTCGCGTTCGTACAGCTCCTGGATGTGCGGGGTGTCCACCACACCGGGGTGGATCAGGTTGACGGTGATGCCGGCTGGGCCGAGCTGGTCGGAGAGCGTCTTGGTCATGTGGGCGATGGCCAGGTTGCGCATCCCCGAGAGGACCTTGCTGCCGCGGCCGGTCAGGCCGCCGATGTTGATGATGCGCCCGAAGCCGCCCGCCTTCATGTGCGGGGTCACGGCCTTGGCACACCGGAAATAGCCGATGACCTTGGTGTTGAGGTCCGAGAGCAGTTCGTCGTCGCCGGCGTGCTCGATGTCATTACGCACCACGCCGGACGGCGCCGCGGCACCGTTGACCAGGATGTCGATACGGCCGAAGTGCTTGTGGGCGGCGTGCACCATGTCGGACACGGCCGACATCTGGTTGGTGTCACAGAACAACGGCAGCACTTCGTTGCCGGTCTCGGCGGTGATTTCTTCAGCGGCCTGTTCGAGATACTCCATGCGCCGCGCGCAGATCACCACCTTGCAACCTTCCTGGGACAGAAAGCGTGCGACTTCCTTGCCGATGCCCATGCCACCGCCGGTGACGATGGCCACGCGGCCTTGTAATTCCAGATCCATAGCAGTTCCTCTTGTGATTGTTCGGCTCAGGCGAGATCGACGAAGACACTTTTGGTTTCGGTGTAGGCATCGATCACGTTCTTGCTCATTTCCCGTCCCCACCCGGACTGTTTGTAGCCACCGAATGGCGAGGCCGGGTCGACGACGTTCCAGCAGTTGATCCACACCGAACCGGCCTTCAATTGCGCGGCCACGCGGTGCGCGGAGCGCAAGTCCCGGGTCCAGAGACCGGCCGCC
>Ga0157373_10001217_pt1 | contig 19700 bp, 15 predicted proteins | sample C65metaG_FD_113460 | JGI IMG/M metagenome (GOLD analysis project Ga0157373, IMG submission 113460) | Corn rhizosphere microbial communities from Kellogg Biological Station, Michigan, USA - C6-5 metaG | ecosystem: Host-associated > Plants > Roots > Rhizosphere > Soil | place: USA: Michigan... | reverse complement strand
GCGACAACTGCAGAACGTGATCTTCCGCGCCGCGGCGATCTGCGAGAGCAGCCTGGTGGACATCGGCGACCTGGACATCGCCGGCACCTCCGTCGCGCGCCAAGGCGATGTGGACGTCGAAAGCCTGGAGCAGGCCGTGGAAACCTTCGAGAAACACTTGCTCGAAAGCCTCTACGTCAACTACCCCTCCACCCGTCAACTCGCCAGCCGCCTGCAGACCTCCCATACGGCGATTGCCCATCGGTTGCGCAAGTATGGGATTCCCAACAAGCCGTAGCCGCATCACCTTCCCCATGTGGGAGCGAGCAGGCTCGCTCCCACATGGGCCTGCCTCGACCAACAATCGGCTCAAAAACGACCTCCATCTGTACTGAAAGCGCTACAGTGGAACGATATCGCTACAGCTAGCGGTAAACTGCGCCGGATAAGGCTTTGATCCCACAATCATTTTTTCCAGGGGCGACGCTGTAGCGATTTCGCTACAGCCAAGGTTGTCCACACCGATCCAACCCTCCTCAAATCATTGATCCATAAGCACTTATCGATATTGGCCGCATTCTTGCTATGGCTATAACCATACGGCCGGGTAATGTCCCGCGCCTTTCTTCGCGTCCACCAGACGAATCTGGCCCCAGGAGTTTCCATGAGCGAGTTGCGTTTCACTGAAGATCACGAATGGCTGCGCGCCGAAGCCGATGGCAGCGTCACAGTCGGCATCACCGCGTTTGCACAGAACGCTTTGGGCGATGTGGTCTATGTTCAGTTACCGGAACTGCAAACCTACGCCAAGGGTGACGAAGCCTCTACCGTGGAATCGGTGAAGGCCGCCAGCGGTGTCTACATGCCACTGGACGGTGAAGTGCTGGAAGTCAACCCGGCCCTGGAAAGCAATCCTGAACTGGTCAACGAAGATCCGCTGGGCGAAGGCTGGTTTTTCCGTTTCAAGCCAGCCAATGCCGCTGAAGTTGGCCAACTGCTGGATCAGGACGCCTACGACCGCCTGATCAAAGCCAACGCCGAAGCCTGAGGAGCGCCACATGACCGTTAATCTGGGCACCGCCAACGAATTCATCGCCCGTCATATCGGCCCACGGGCCAGCGACGAGCAAGCCATGCTCGAACGCCTGGGCTACGACTCCCTGGAAGCCCTGAGCGCCAGCGTCATCCCTGAGAGCATCAAGGGCACCAGCGTGCTGGAGATGGGTGACGGCCAGAGCGAAGCCGATGCACTGGCCTCGATCAAGGCCATCGCCGCCAAGAACCAATTGTTCAAGACCTACATCGGCCAGGGCTACTACAACTGCCACACGCCGGCACCGATCCTGCGCAACCTGCTGGAAAACCCGGCCTGGTACACCGCCTACACGCCGTACCAACCGGAAATTTCCCAGGGTCGTCTCGAAGCGCTGCTGAACTTCCAGACCCTGATCAGCGACCTCACCGGCCTGCCGATTGCCAACGCCTCCCTGCTGGACGAAGCCACCGCCGCCGCCGAGGCCATGACCTTCTGCACGCGCCTGAGCAAGAACAAGGGTAGCAACGCCTTCTTCGCCTCGCGCCATTGCCACCCACAGACCCTCGACGTACTGCGCACCCGTGCCGAGCCCCTGGGCATCGACGTGGTGGTCGGCGACGAACGCGAGCTGACCGATGCCAGCCCGTGCTTCGGCGCGCTGTTGCAATACCCGGCCAGCAACGGCGACCTGTTCGACTACCGCGAATTGACCGAACGCTTCCACGGGGCCAACGCCCTGGTAGCGGTCGCGGCTGATCTGCTGGCCCTGACCCTGCTGACCCCGCCAGGTGAATTCGGCGCCGATGTCGCCATCGGCAGCGCCCAACGCTTCGGCGTACCGCTGGGTTTCGGCGGCCCGCACGCGGCTTATTTCTCCACTAAAGATGCCTTCAAGCGCGACATGCCAGGCCGCCTGGTCGGGGTGTCGGTGGACCGTTTCGGCAAGCCGGCCCTGCGCCTGGCGATGCAGACCCGCGAGCAACACATCCGTCGCGAGAAAGCCACCAGCAACATCTGCACCGCCCAGGTGCTGCTGGCGAACATCGCCAGCATGTACGCGGTGTACCACGGTCCCAAGGGCCTGGTGCAAATCGCCAACCGCATCCATCACCTGACCGCGATCCTCGCCAAGGGCCTGGGCGCGTTGGGCGTGAGCGTCGAACAGGACAGTTTCTTCGACACCCTGACCCTGCACACCGGCGCGCAAACCGCCGCCCTGCACGACCAGGCCCGCGCCCAACGCATCAACCTGCGCGTAGTAGACGCTGAACGCCTGGGCCTGTCCCTGGACGAAACCACCTGCCAGGCCGACATCGAAACCCTCTGGCGCGTGTTGGCCGACGGCAGGGCCCTGCCGGACTTCGCCGCCCTGGCTGCCAGCGTGCAGAGCCGCATCCCCGCCGAGCTGGTGCGCCAGTCGCCGGTGCTCAGCCACCCGGTGTTCAACCGCTACCATTCCGAAACCGAGCTGATGCGCTACCTGCGCAAGCTCGCCGACAAGGACCTGGCCCTGGATCGCACCATGATCCCGCTGGGTTCCTGCACCATGAAACTCAACGCCGCCAGTGAAATGATCCCGGTGACCTGGGCCGAATTCGGTGCCCTGCACCCATTCGCCCCGGCCGAGCAGAGCGCCGGTTACCAGCAGTTGACCGACGAACTGGAGGCCATGCTGTGCGCCGCCACCGGTTACGACGCGGTGTCGCTGCAACCCAACGCCGGCTCCCAGGGCGAGTACGCCGGCCTGCTGGCGATCCGTGCCTATCACCAGAGCCGTGGCGAAGAGCGTCGCGACATCTGCCTGATCCCTTCGTCGGCCCACGGCACCAACCCGGCCACCGCCAACATGGCCGGCATGCGCGTGGTGGTCACCGCGTGCGATGCCCGTGGCAACGTCGACATCGAAGACCTGCGGGCCAAGGCCATCGAGCACCGCGAACACCTCGCCGCACTGATGATCACCTACCCGTCCACCCACGGCGTGTTCGAGGAAGGCATCCGCGAAATCTGCGGCATCATCCATGACAACGGCGGCCAGGTGTACATCGACGGCGCCAACATGAACGCCATGGTCGGCCTCTGTGCGCCGGGCAAGTTCGGCGGCGACGTGTCGCACCTGAACCTGCACAAGACGTTCTGCATCCCCCACGGCGGTGGCGGCCCGGGCGTCGGCCCGATTGGCGTCAAGTCGCACCTGGCGCCTTTCCTGCCGGGCCACGCCAACATGGCGCGCAAGGAAGGCGCGGTGTGTGCGGCGCCGTTCGGCAGCGCCAGCATCCTGCCGATCACCTGGATGTACATCCGCATGATGGGTGGCGCCGGCCTAAAGCGTGCCTCGCAACTGGCGATCCTCAACGCCAACTACATTGCCCGTCGCCTGGAAGAGCATTACCCGGTGCTCTACACCGGCAGCAACGGCCTGGTGGCCCACGAGTGCATCCTCGACCTGCGCCCACTCAAAGACAGTAGCGGCATCAGCGTCGACGATGTGGCCAAGCGCCTGATCGACTTCGGCTTCCAAGCCCCGACCATGTCGTTCCCGGTGGCCGGCACGCTGATGATCGAGCCGACCGAAAGCGAGTCCAAGGAAGAACTGGACCGTTTCTGCGACGCCATGATCTGCATCCGCGAAGAAATCCGCGCGGTGGAAAACGGCAGCCTGGACAAGGACGACAACCCGCTGAAAAACGCCCCGCACACCGCAGCGGAAATCGTCGGCGAGTGGACCCACCCCTACAGCCGCGAACAGGCGGTGTACCCGGTCGCGTCGTTGATCGAAAGCAAATACTGGCCACCAGTGGGCCGGGTCGACAACGTGTTCGGCGACCGCAACCTGGTCTGCGCCTGCCCGTCGATCGAAAGCTACGCTTGACTTGTGAGGGGGCGGGTTCGCCCGTCCCCCTCAACCGCCGCATTCCCCCTTGTGGGAGCGAGCCTGCTCGCGATGGCGGTGTGACAGCCAATTCAGATGTTGACTGACACTCCGTCATCGCGAGCAGGCTCGCTCCCACAGGGATCACTTTCAATCTTTCGATCGCCATAAAAAGAAACCGGAGAAACACCATGTCGTTAAGCGTGTTCGACCTGTTCAAGATCGGTATCGGCCCTTCCAGTTCCCATACGGTCGGCCCGATGCGTGCCGCTGCCCGTTTCGTCGAAGGGCTGCGTCGTGATGACCTGCTCGAGACCATTACCAGCGTCAAAGTCGAGCTGTACGGTTCCCTCGGCGCCACCGGCAAAGGCCACGGCAGTGACAAGGCCGTGTTGCTGGGCCTGGAAGGCGAACACCCGGACACCGTGGACACCGAAACAGTGACCGCCCGCCTGCAGGAAATCCGCAGCAATGGTCGCTTGAACCTGCTGGGCCAGCACCCCATCGAATTCCACGAAAAACTGCACCTGGCGATGATTCGCAAGCCGCTGCCCTTCCGCCCCAACGGCATGATCTTCCGCGCCTTCGACGGCGCGGGCCTGCAAGTGCGCAGCCGTGAGTACTACTCGGTGGGTGGCGGCTTCGTCGTCGATGAAGGCGCCGCCGGCGCCGACCGTATTGTCGAAGACGCCACGCCCCTGACCTTCCCGTTCAAAAGCGCAAAGGATCTGCTGGGCCACTGCAGCACCTATGGTCTGTCCATCAGCCAGGTGATGCTGACCAACGAAAGCGCCTGGCGCCCCGAAGCCGAAACCCGCGCCGGTCTGCTGAAGATCTGGCAGGTGATGCAGGATTGCGTGGCGGCCGGGTGCCGCAACGAAGGCATCCTGCCGGGCGGACTGAAGGTCAAGCGACGGGCAGCGGCGCTGCACCGTCAGTTGTGCAAGAACCCTGAAGCGTCGCTGCGCGACCCGTTGTCGGTGCTGGACTGGGTCAACCTGTATGCCCTGGCCGTCAACGAGGAAAACGCCTTTGGCGGACGGGTCGTCACCGCGCCCACCAACGGCGCGGCGGGGATCATCCCGGCCGTGCTGCATTACTACATGCGCTTCATCCCCGGGGCCAACGAGGACGGCGTGGTGCGGTTCCTGCTGACCGCCGCCGCCATTGGCATCCTGTACAAGGAAAACGCCTCCATCTCCGGCGCCGAGGTCGGTTGCCAAGGTGAAGTCGGCGTCGCCTGCTCCATGGCCGCCGGCGCCTTGTGCGAAGTCCTGGGCGGCACGGTGCAACAAGTGGAGAACGCCGCTGAAATTGGCATGGAACACAACCTCGGCCTGACTTGCGACCCGATCGGCGGCCTGGTGCAGGTGCCCTGCATCGAACGCAACGCCATGGGCTCGGTGAAAGCCATCAACGCGGTGCGCAGGGCCATGCGTGGCGACGGGCATCACTTCGTGTCCCTCGACAAGGTCATCCGCACCATGCGCCAGACCGGCGCCGACATGAAAAGCAAATACAAGGAGACCGCCCGCGGCGGTCTGGCGGTCAACATCATCGAATGCTGATGCGCGCTGCTTGCCTCTCTTCATTTTTCCAGGAGCTGATATGTCCACCGAACAACTGCTGAAGACCCCGCTGCATGCCCTGCACCTAGAACTGGGCGCCCGCATGGTGCCGTTCGCCGGCTACGACATGCCGGTGCAGTACCCATTGGGGGTCATGAAAGAACATCAGCACACCCGCGATCAGGCCGGGCTGTTCGACGTGTCCCACATGGGCCAGATCCGCCTGACCGGCCCGGGCGCTGCCCAGGCCCTGGAAACCCTGGTGCCGGTGGACATCATCGACCTGCCGGTGGGCATGCAGCGCTACGCCATGTTCACCAATGCCAATGGCGGCATTCTCGACGACCTGATGGTGGCCAACCTGGGCAACAACGAGCTGTTCCTGGTGGTCAACGCAGCGTGCAAGGACCAGGACCTGGCCCATCTGCGCACCCACATCGGCGACCAGTGCGACATCGAGCCGCTGTTCGAAGCCCGTGCCCTGCTCGCCCTGCAAGGTCCGACCGCCGTCACCGTGCTGGCTCGCCTGGCACCGGAGGTGGCGAAAATGACCTTCATGCAATTCCAGCGCGTCACGTTGCTGGGCATGGACTGTTTTGTCAGCCGTTCGGGCTACACCGGTGAAGACGGTTTCGAAATCTCCGTGCCCGCCGCCGAGGCGGAAAAACTCGCCCGTGCCCTGCTGGCGGAACCGGAAGTGGCCGCCATCGGCCTCGGTGCCCGTGATTCCCTGCGCCTGGAAGCCGGTCTGTGCCTCTATGGCCACGACATGAACACCGACACGACGCCGATCGAAGCCAGCCTGCTCTGGGCCATCTCCAAGGTCCGCCGTGCCGACGGTGCCCGCGCCGGTGGCTTCCCGGGCGCCGAGACCGTGTTCGCTCAGCAACACAATGGCGTGAGCCGTAAACGCGTCGGCCTGCTGCCCCAGGAACGCACCCCGGTGCGCGAAGGCGCGGAAATCGTCAACGAGACAGGCGAGATCATCGGTACGGTGTGCAGCGGCGGCTTCGGTCCGACCCTGGGTGGTCCTTTGGCGATGGGTTATCTGGACGCCGCCTATACCATCCTGGAAACGCCCGTCTGGGCCATTGTCCGTGGGAAAAGGGTGCCTTTGCTTGTAAGCAAAATGCCATTCGTTGCACAACGCTACTACCGCGGCTGATTGACTGTTTCTATAAGTAACGCGATTGCGTTATACGTGCACTAATGTGTAACGCAACCGCCATAAAAAGGTGCATTATTTCCTATTGAACGGTGTTTATAACGCTGCCAAACAATTGAACTAGCCTATCGATTAAGCCCAGACCAACGAAACGCATAAATGGCGCAAAGCTTAGGAAAACCGGGCCCTTCAGAGGGGGTTGTTTTTTCATTCGTAGTTGGCGTAGAGTTTGGTCACTGTGTTTGCATGGGTCGCTTGGAATCGTGACCTGGGCAGTAGCCTATGAAGTTCGCTACATCCCGTTCGACGTCTCTTACTTTCCTGCAACCCAGCCCCAGTACTCTTTCAAGTGAAAGAGGCTGTCATCAATTTTAAGCGTCAAAGGAAATAAGAAAATGGCTGAGCGTCAGAGCGGTAACGTCAAGTGGTTCAACGACGAAAAGGGTTTTGGTTTTATCACTCCTGAAAGCGGTCCGGATCTGTTCGTGCATTTCCGTGCCATTCAGGGCAACGGCTTCAAGAGCCTGAAAGAAGGCCAGAAAGTCACCTTCGTTGCCGTGCAAGGCCAGAAAGGCATGCAGGCTGACGAGGTTGTTGCCGAAGCCTAAGCTTTCGCAACCCCAGAAGCCCCTGATTGATATCAGGGGCTTTTTTATGGGCGTAAATCCGTAGAATGGGCTTCTTTTTGGTCCGAGGCCGTCATGCCGAAACACCTGCTCATCCCTCAGGGCGACTTCCCCCCCGTCGGCCTGGGTCGTCGCCTGGCGGCGATGTTCTATGACTTTCTGCTGTGCACGGCGCTGCTGATCGTCACCGGCGGCGTCTACAAGATGATCCAGATGGGGATCATCGGCGAAGAGAAAATGCGCACCCTCACCGAAGCCGGCGCACTGGATGGCGACCCCTTGCTGTCCACCGTGCTGCTGTTCGTGCTGTTCGGTTTCTTCGCCAAGTTCTGGACGCATAACGGCCAGACCCTGGGCATGCAGGTGTGGGGCATCCGCATACAGAACGCCGATGGCACGGCCATCAGCCTGTGGCAGGCGTTGTTGCGGTTCGTGGTGTCGATTGCCTCATGGCTGCCGGTAGGGCTGGGCTTCTTCTGGTCGCTGTTCAACAAACGCAAGCGCAGCTGGCATGACATCTACTCGGACACGCAGTTGGTGCGGGTTCCCAAGAAGACCAAGTGAGGACGCTCCGCGTCCCAGAGCCGAACGCGGAGCGGCCGTAGAGACATTCCCACGCGGAGCGTGGGAACGAACATCAGGACTCAGGCGTTACCGGCCAGCTTCATCCGCGCCGCCTGGGTGAAGTCCAGCATGCGCTTGAGCGGACGAATGGCCTGGGGGATCAACGCCGGGTCGACGAAGATCTCATTGGTGCCTTCCTGCAAGCTCTTGAGGGTGAGCTCCAGGGTATTCATCGCCATCCACGGGCAGTGGGCGCAACTGCGGCACGCCGCGCCGTTGCCGGCGGTAGGGGCTTCGATGAAGACCTTGTCCGGACACAGCTGCTGCATCTTGTAGAAAATGCCACGGTCGGTCGCGACGATCAGCGTCTTGTTCGGCAGGCTCTGGGCCGCGGCGATCAGTTGACTGGTGGAGCCCACGGCGTCCGCCAGTTCAATCACCGGGGTCGGCGATTCCGGGTGTACCAGGATCGCGGCGTCCGGGTACAGGGCCTTCATGTCCTCCAGTTGCTTGGACTTGAATTCCTCGTGGACGATGCAAGCGCCGTCCCAGAGCAGCATGTCGGCGCCGGTCTTGCGCTGGATGTAAGTGCCCAGGTGCTTGTCCGGGCCCCAGATGATCGTCTCGCCGTTGTCCATCAGGCTCTCGACGATTTCCAGCGCACAGCTGGACGTCACCACCCAGTCGGCCCGGGCCTTGACCGCCGCCGATGTGTTGGCATACACCACCACGGTACGCTCTGGATGCTGGTCGCAGAACGCCGAGAACTCGTCCACCGGGCAACCGAGGTCCAGGGAGCAGGTGGCTTCCAGGGTCGGCATCAGCACGCGTTTTTCAGGGTTGAGGATCTTGGCGGTCTCGCCCATGAACCGGACCCCGGCCACCACCACGGTCTTGGCCGGATGGGCGTTGCCGAAGCGGGCCATTTCCAGGGAGTCGGACACGCAGCCCCCGGTTTCCTCGGCCAGGGCCTGGATGATCGGGTCGCAGTAGAAGTGCGCGACCAGCACCGCGTCCTGAGCCTTGAGCTCGGCGGCGATGGCGGCGCGGTACCAGGCTTCTTGCTCGGCACTCAGCGGCTTGGGCTGCTTGGCGTCGAGGTGAGCCTGGACCAGAAGGCGTTCGGAAATTTGCGTCATGTTCGCAAGACCTGCAGGCGCATTTGCGCGAAAGTCGAGTATACACCCGGCTCCGGACCACTCGGGTACCGCCGGGAAAGTGGGTATCAATCAGGCACGGGACAGCGTGAAGCCGGCAAGGCTACAGAATATCCCGCCGATGCAAAAGATCATTCTGATCGGTGCCTGGCCGGCACGCGCCAGCGCCATTCAAACACCACGTCGCTGGGAGCGGATGCCCAGACCAACCTGACTGAAATGTAATCACCCGCCCCGCTCGCCTGTGTCATCTTTTGCTTCACACCTGCACGGGGATTGCCCCACGCACGTCGCGAATCGACTGATGGACTTTTATCGATGCAAACAAAAACTTCCCGGCGCACCTTCGTAAAGGGCCTGACCGCTGGCGGCATCCTGGGAGGGCTGGGCCTGTGGCGCGCGCCCGTCTGGGCGATGACCGCCCCAGGCCAGCCCACTGTATTGAGCGGCAGCGACTTCGACCTGTTCATTGGCGAAAGCCCGGTCAATTTCACCGGTCATCCCCGCATCGCCCAGACCATCAACGGCGGCATTCCCGGCCCACTGCTGCGCTGGCGCGAAGGCGACACCGTGACCCTGCGCGTACGCAATCGCTTGAAGGACACCACATCCATCCACTGGCACGGCATCCTCCTGCCGGCCAACATGGATGGCGTTCCCGGGTTGAGCTTCAAGGGCATCGAACCCGACGGCCAGTACGTCTATCAGTTCAAGGTCCGCCAGAACGGCACGTACTGGTACCACAGCCATTCCGGGTTCCAGGAGCAATCCGGGGTGTATGGCCCGCTGGTCATCGATGCCCGGGAGCCCGAGCCCTTCCAGTACGAACGGGACTACGTGGTGATGCTCACCGACTGGACCGACGAAGACCCCGCCGACGTCATCCGCAAACTCAAGAAGCAATCGGACTACTACAACTACAACAAACGCACCGTCGGCGACTTCATCGACGATGTCGCCAGCAAAGGCTGGGGCGCCGCCGTGGCCGATCGCAAGATGTGGGCCGAGATGAAGATGAACCCCACCGACCTGGCGGACGTCAGTGGCGCGACTTACACCTATTTGATGAACGGCCAGGCGCCGGACATGAACTGGACCGGCCTGTTCAAGCCCGGCGAGCGGATTCGCCTGCGCTTTATCAACGGTTCGTCCATGACTTACTTCGATGTGCGCATCCCCGGCCTGAAAATGACGGTGGTCGCCTCCGACGGCCAATACGTCAATCCGGTGGCCGTGGATGAGTTCCGGATCGCCGTGGCCGAAACCTACGACGTCATCATCGAGCCGACCGAGCAGGCCTATACCCTGTTTGCCCAGTCGATGGACCGCACCGGGTATGCCCGCGGCACCCTGGCGACCCGAGCCGGGCTCTCGGCGCCTGTCCCACCGCTGGACCCGCGACCGCTGGTGACCATGGACGACATGGGCATGGGCGGCATGGACCACGGTGGCATGGCTGGCATGGGTGATATGAGCGGCATGGACCATGGATCGATGCAAGGCATGGATCACAGCAAGATGCCCGCAATGGATCACGGCGCCATGCAGGACATGCAGGGTATGGACGGCATGCAGGGCATGGATCAAAGCGGAATGTCGACCATGGATCAGGGTGACATGCCGATGATGGACCACGGCGCCATGCCAGGCATGGGCAACATGCCGTCCCATCCGGCATCTGAGCAGAACAACCCGCTGGTGGACATGCAAGCCATGAGCGTCAAGCCCAAGCTCGACGACCCGGGCATGGGCCTGCGCAACAACGGTCGCAAGGTGCTGACCTATGCGGACCTGCGCAGCACCTTCCCCGACCCGGACGGCCGCGAACCGGGTCGCACCATTGAATTGCACCTGACCGGGCACATGGAAAAGTTCGTCTGGTCATTCAATGGCGTGAAGTTCTCCGACGCCGAACCGTTGCTGTTCAAGTACGGCGAACGGCTGCGCATCGTGCTGATCAACGACACCATGATGACTCACCCCATCCATCTGCACGGCATGTGGAGCGACCTGGAGGACGAAAACGGTCAGTTCATGGTCCGCAAGCACACCCTCGACGTGCCGCCCGGCTCCAGGCGCAGCTACCGGGTCACCGCCGACGCCCTCGGCCGCTGGGCGTATCACTGTCACCTGCTCTTCCACATGGAAATGGGCATGTTCCGTGAAATCCGGGTACAGGAATGAGGAGCCGAGCCATGACCCGCCACATTCAATCTCCTTTCCTGTCGATGATGATCATGGCCGGCCTGGCACAAGGCATCGCCGCACCCGCCTGGGCCGCCGGCAACGCTATGCCAGCCATGGATCACAGCCAGATGCAGGGCATGGACCATGGCCAGATGCAAGGCATGCAGTCGATGCAGGACATGCAGTCGATGGAGCCGCCCAGGACCACCAGCCGCACGCCGATCCCCGAACTGACCGCCGCCGATCGCGCAGCGGTTTATGAGGACCACGGTGGTCACCAGGTGCATGACAGCGCGCTCAACTCATTCTTCCTGGTCAATCAGTTGGAATGGCAAGACGCCGACGAAGGCAGCGCACTGAGTTGGGACGCCTCCGGCTGGATCGGCGGCGACATCGACCGGTTGTGGCTGCGCACCGAAGGCGAACGCACCAACGGCAAGACCGAAGAAGCCGAGCTCCAGGCCCTCTGGGGCCACGCCATCAGCCCCTGGTGGGACGTGGTGGCCGGCGTGCGCCAGGACTTCAAGCCGGACGAGCCGCAAACCTGGGCTGCCTTGGGCATCCAGGGCATGGCGCTGTACAACTTCGAAACCCAGGCCACGGCCTACCTCGGCGAGAACGGCCAGAGCGCCGTACGCCTGGAGGGCGACTACGACATCCTGTTGACCAACCGCCTGATCCTGCAGCCCACCGCCGAAGCCAACTTCTATGGCAAGAACGATCCGCAGCGCGCGGTGGGTTCAGGTCTGTCGGATACCGAGCTGGGCCTGCGGCTGCGTTATGAAATCCGTCGCGAATTCGCCCCTTACATCGGCGTCACCTGGAACCGCACCTATGGCAACACCGCCGACTACGCCCGCGAAGAAGGCGACGACCGCAGCGAGGCACGCCTGGTCCTGGGCGTGCGCATGTGGTTCTGACGGTTTAAGCCCCCTCCATTTCCCAAAAAACTAGAAAACCGTTGTAGGAGTCCTTGCATGTCATTCATCAAAAACGCTGTGATCACCGTTGCGTTGTCCACCGGCCTGCTGAGCAGCGGCCTGACCCAGGCACACCCCAAGCTGCTGTCCACCACCCCTGCCGAAGGATCGCAGGGACCGGCACCGGCGAAGATCGAGCTGCACTTTTCCGAGAACCTGATGACCAAGTTCTCCGGCGCCAAGCTGCTGATGACCGAGATGCCCGGCATGTCGGCCCATTCGCCGATGCCCATGGCGGCCAAGGTATCGGGCAGCGAAGACCCCAAGACCATGGTCATCGTCCCGAATACCCCGCTCACGTCGGGCACCTATCAGGTCCAATGGCGCGCGGTATCGTCCGATACTCACCCTATTACCGGCAACGTCACTTTCAAGGTGAAGTGAGTTGAGCGACTCGACCGACATAGATCTGATCAACATTGTTCTACGCCTGGCCCTGTATCTGGACCTGATGTTGTTGTTCGGCCTGGCGGCTTTCGGCCTTTATGGTCTGCGAGGCCAGGAACGGAAGTCGGGTGAAGTGTTGCCTTTCGCAAGGCTCCTGGCGAGCACGGCCATCATCGGCGTGCTGCTGTCCATCGCCGGCATGTTGTGCATGGTCTGGGCCATGAGCGGCGTTACGGACTGGGCCGAGTTGCAGCCGCACGTTGAAATGATGGTATTGGAGACTGATATGGGCTCGAGCTGGAGCCTGCGGATCCTGGCATTGATGGTGCCCGTTGCCGCCGCGACGCAAAGCAAGCGCTGGCCAAGCGCAAGCCTGTGGCTGGGCACGCTGGCCGCCAGCGTGGCCCTTGCGACGCTGGCGTGGGCCGGCCATGGTGCCATGGACGAAGGCGAACGACGGGGCTGGCACTTCATCACTGACTTTTTGCACCTGTGGGCAGCAGGTGCCTGGGTGGGCGCCTTGGCGGCGTTTGTGCTGCTGCTTCACCAGGCCGAACACCGATTGCCGGTGCTGTCTCGGGCCCTGACCGGTTTTGAAAACGCAGGGGCCGTGATCGTGCTGATCATCAGCGTGACCGGCATGATGAATTACCTGTTCATCGTCGGCCCGAGCATCGACGGGCTGTTCGACAGCACCTATGGTCAGTTGCTGACACTTAAACTTGTCCTGTTCGGGGCCATGCTGGTGTTCGCCGCACTGAACCGTTTTCATCTGAGCCCGCAGTTGGAGCTGGCCAGGCAAACCGACGAACGCAGCATCGCCGTGAGGGCCTTGCGGCGCAGCATGGTACTTGAGTTCTCTGTAGCGGTGGTCATCCTGGGATTGGTGGCCTGGCTGGGTACGTTGAGCCCGGCCATGGAATAGCCTCTGTGGGAGCGAGCCTGCTCGCGATGGCGGTGGGTCAGCTTGCGGCAATGTTGACCTTACCGCCGTCTTCGCGGGCAAGCCCGGCTCCCACAGGGTTGATGAGCATTTAATCTTTCAATATCACTGCCCAGTTTTCAGTTTGCCCCTGCCCTCGCTTCGCGGCCTAAATGGCATTTTTATCAGCCAAGGCTCCGTTATGGAAAATGTTCGAACTTCAAGCACCCACGCCGTCTGGCTGATGGTCAGTGTGGTGTTGGTGGCGCTGAACCTGCGACCTTCGATGGCGGCGGTCGGGCCGTTGTTGTCAGCCATTCGCGGCGAGGTGCCGTTGAGTTTCAGCACCGCCTCGCTGCTGACCATGCTGCCGGTCATGGCGATGGGCCTGGCGATGTTCCTGGGCATGCGCATTGCGCTGCGCATCGGTGAACACCGCACTATCGTGCTCTCGCTGTTGATCATCGGCATCGCCACGGCGTCGCGCCTGTATCTGGACAGCGCCGTCGAGCTGATTATCAGCGCCGTGGTGGCCGGGGTCGGGATCGCGCTGATTCAGGCGGTGATGCCGGCCCTGATCAAATCACGCTTCAGCGACAACGTCTCGCTGTTTATGGGGCTGTATGTCACCTCGATCATGGGCGGGGCAGCCCTGGCGGCGTCATTCTCACCTTTCGTCCTGACACAGACCGGCAGCTGGCGTATCGGCCTGGCGATCTGGGCGGTGCTGGCGCTGGTTGCCCTGGGTTGCTGGTACGCCCAGCGCTCGGCCGTGACGCCGTTACCCGAAGCCCCGAGCCGGAATAAGGAGTCGTTCTTCGCCAATGGCCGGGCTTGGTTGCTGGCGATTTTCTTTGGCCTGGGCACCGCGTCCTATACCTGCGTATTGGCCTGGCTGGCACCGTACTACGTGGAAAAAGGTTGGAGCGAACAGCACGCGGGCCTATTACTCGGGTTCCTCACGGCGATGGAAGTACTCTCGGGCCTCGTCACCCCGGCAATCGCCAACCGCAGCCAGGACAAGCGCCTGGTGCTGGCCGTTCTGCTGGCCCTGATCATGGGCGGTTTCTGCGGTCTGATCCTCAGCCCTGAACGCTTCAGCCTGTTGTGGCCCTGCCTGCTGGGACTGGGTATCGGCGGCCTGTTCCCGATGAGCCTGATCGTATCCCTCGACCATCTGGACAACCCACACCGGGCCGGTGGCCTGACGGCGTTCGTGCAAGGCATCGGCTATCTGATCGCTGGGCTTTCACCCCTGATCGCCGGGATGATCCGCGATCAGTTGGGCAGCTTCGAATGGGCCTGGTGGTCGCTCACCGCGGTCATGGCGCTGATGATCCTGATGGTGTTGCGCTTCAATCCCAAGCAGTACGCACGGCAAATCAGCTAGCGGAACCGTTCGCGTCACCGAAAAAAGGGCCGCAATGAATGCGGCCCTGCCTTTATCCCCCTACCCATGACGGCCGACGGATTTGCCCATCATGACGTTCCAGTTCTCGAACACAGGAATAAGACCTTGATGAAACACGTCGGTTTTGCAGCCGCTCACTGGGGCATGCTCATCTGGGCAATGCTGATCGCCTCGTCGTTCTTCGCAGCGGCTCAAGTCAGCCACTCGATCGACCCGATTCTGCTCACGGGCTTGCGGCTGCTGTTTTCGGCCTTGCTGTTCCTGCCGCTGGTGCTGCTGAAAAACACCTCGCCCATCACCGCCAGAGGATTGCTGGCCCATGCTGTGCTTGGCCTGTTGCTGGCGACCTATTTTGGCTCGTTGTTCGAGGCGTTGCGTTATACCTCGGCGGTCAATACCGCGACGTTGTACACACTGGTGCCATTGATCACCTTGTTCTTCGAGGTGTTCCTGCTACCCAGTCCACACCTCAAGACCCGCTTGCTGCCCATGCTGGTCGCAGCGGCCGGCGCCGTCTTGCTGACGCTCAAGGGAGCAGCACCGGGGCAGATGCCGGCGCTCTATCCGGTGCTGGTCTTCGGTGCCGGTTGTGTGGCGATGGCGTTGTACTCGCCCCTTAGCCAACGATTCAAGACCAAGACACTCAAGGGGCGTGATCCGGTGGCGATGACGTTCTGGAACATGCTGTTCGGCTCGCTGTTTCTCTTGGTGTTCTGCCTGTTCAGCGGCGGCTGGCGCAGCGGCCTGCAATTGTCGATGCTGGATATCGGCTGGCTGGTGTACCTGGCCCTGTTCGGTACCCTCGCCACGTTCTGGCTGTTGCACCGGGCCATCGGGGTAATCGCACCGTCCACGGTCATTTCCTACGTCTACCTCAACACCCTGTTCGTGACGCTGCTCAACTGGTTCTGGCTCAGGCAACAACCGATGGCGCTCGAAATCATCGGTGCCGGGCTGGTAGGCGTGGGGATGCTGGCGCTGGTGATTTCAAGCCGTAACGCCAGACCCGTTACGGCTTGAAATCGCCCCAGGCTTTGTACGCCGGCGCGACGCACACTAGTACGCCGACGCCGAGCGAGGTGCAACCGGGCTCCAGCGCTCCAGCTCCCGCTCGAGGAAAGCCGCCACCGCCAGCAACCGTTCCTCCTGCCAGTGCGGCCCGACGATCTGGATGCCGATGGGTATTCCCGTGGCAGCATCGGTTCCGGCGCGGATCACCACCGCCGGTGAACCGCTGAGACTGAACGGGAACACGAAGGCATAGCGGTTGCGATCCTCCAGGGATTCTCCATGACGGAACGCAACGTCCGGAAATACCGGGCAGATGAACAGGTCGTGTTGCTTGAAGAATTTCGCCAGTTGATAGCGGAACGTGTCGATCGCGATCCAGTCGCGCTTGACTTCATCCACGGTCAACTCCACGGCTTCGCTCATGTCCAGCAACTGGGCGATGGCCGGGGTGAAACGGCGCTTATTCATCGACTCGAACAGCTGTCGCCAGCCACGCCCGGCGTCGGCACCGGTGATGAACACCCGCCATAGCACGTCGCAAGCCTCCTCGAGCATCGGCGGCGCCACCGGACTAACTTGCGCCACCACTTGGCTCAGGCACCGTTCGACCTGCCGCAACACCTCGCTCACCGCGGCGCTGACAGGCGTGCGGTCCGACTCTGAAAACAGTGCGACCCGCAGGCTGGCCAGCGGCTCGCTTTCGGCAAACGGCACGTCGACGGTGTCCGGATCCTGTCCGTCGGCACCGCTGATCAGCGGCCCGAGCAATGCCAGGTCATCGACGTAACGCCCCATCACGCCAAAAGCCGAGGTCATGTGGAACAACCCGGAGCGGTCGTTGGGAAACTGGCCGGTCAATGGCACCCGGCCCTGGGTCAGTTTCAAGCCGCAAATGCCGTTGAAGTGCGCGGGTATCCGCACACTGCCACAGGCATCGGAGGCCAGCCCGGCGGGCGAACACCCTGCGGCGATCGCCGCCGCCTCACCACCACTGCTGCCGCCGGCGGAGCGTTGCAAGTCATGGGGATTGAGGGTGCGGCCGTAGATCAGGTTTTCGGTCTCGAAAGCCATGCACAGTTCAGGCACATTGCTGATGCCCAGGATGATCGCCCCGGCCTGCCGAAGCCGGGCGACGGCCGTCGCGTCCTGCGGGCTGACATCGCCCAGCAGTTCCTCCAGCCCTCGGGACATCCTGAATCCCTGGACGTGGAGGACGTCCTTGATGGTGATGGGAATACCGTGCAACGGACCGCTGATCTGGCCGATGCGCGCCATCTCGTCGGCTTCGCGGGCCTGGCGCCGCAACTCTTCCACGGGCGCCAGTTGGATCAGTGCGTTGATCTGCCGGTTACGCTCGGCGATCCGCTGCAGATAGAACTCCAGCAACGTGACGCTGGTCAGCACGCCACGTCGCAACAGACCCGCCATCTCCCGCAGGGTCAGCGAGTCGGGATTGAACATATTCACGACGCCTCCTTGCTGCGCAGCCACTTGTTGGGCAACTGGTACATGTTGCGCACCACCAGGGAGAATGCCTTGACCGCCAGCTTCGGCCGCCGGTCGATGGCCTCCAGGGCCTCTTCGATCATGGCCAGGACATGGCGCAACGCATCGGGCGAGATGCTCAACGGTGGATAGAAACGCAGCACCGGACGCTTGGCCTTTTCATTCATCGAATGGCCGGCATGAATGCCGCGCTTGCTCAGCTCCATGCTCATCAAGGCTTCATAGACCGAACCGCGCAAACGCAGCCCTGTCATCAGGCCCACCCCCGGCACGTCCTCGACGATGTGCGGATAGCGCAGTGCCAGGCGTTGCAGACCATGGCGCAGCAAACCGCCGTTGATCCGCGACTGCTCCACCAGGTTGTTCTGCTCGATGTAATCGATGGCCGCCAGCGCCGAGGCGCACGCCACCGGATGCCCGCCATTGGTGCGCGTATCGGGCTCGATTTCACTGAGCGGGAACTGAGTTGCCAGGCGCTTGCTGTACATGGCGCAGGCGAACGAGGTGTAGCCGCCGGTCAGGCCCTTGGAGAGGATCATGATGTCGGGCACCACGTCGTCATATTGCACGGCGAACCATTTGCCGCAGCGACCGAAACCGGTCTGGATCTCATCCGCCACCAACAAGGTGCCGGTGGCATCGCACAAGGCCCGCAGATTGGCCATGTAGCCCAGCGGCGGCATCTGCAGATGCGCGCCCCCCAGGATCGGTTCGACATACACCGCGCACACGCCCTCGCCGACGGCCTTTTGCAGGGCCGCAAAATCACCGTAGGGCACATGGGTCACGTCGGGCGCTGCGCTGCCATAACTGCTGTGATTCTGCCGTTGCCCCAGGATACTCATCGCCGCCAGGGTCTTGCCGTGGTAGGAGCCGCTCATCACCACGATCCGCCGCCGGTGCGGTTGGATGCGCAACGCATAGCGCAGGCTCTGCTCGATGGCTTCGGCCCCCGAGACCATATACTGCACGTCACCCCCCTCCCCCGGCACCAGTTGGCACAGACGCTCGGTCAATTTGTCCTGGAGCGGATGACGCCGGCCCTCTGGTACCCAGGCCATCTGGTTCAACTGCACCTGCACCTGCTCGCGGACCATCGGGTTGCGATGACCGACGATAAACACGCCGTAGCTGCACGCACAGTCGATAAAGCGCTTGCCGGTATGGTCGGTGACATGAATGCCATCGGTCTGTTGCTCGACGCTGGTCTTGCCCAGGCGATAGAGCTTGGCCGCCGAGGCGCTCCAGTACCGCTGGCAATCATCCAGCAGCTGTTCATGCGGCCTGAGTAAGGACATGGCTTAAGGTCTCCTTGATAATGTTTGCGGCACGTTGAACGTGTTCGGAGCGAGCCGTGATCGGGCACCGCAAGATCAATTCGCGGCCACGGGGCGCACTGACGTAGATGCCTTGTTGGTAAAGTGCCTCGCACAGCACGCTCGGCTGCAGGTCGTCGGCCAACGGCAGGCTGACCCAGCCGCCTTCGGCCACGGCGCCGAACGATGCCAGGGTCTGCGCCAGTCGCTGACCGTTTTCCAGGCAGTGCCGGGGCGAGTCGTTGGCCTGCACATAATCAAGCGCGGCCAGGGCCGCCACACAAGCCATTGGATTGCCGGCCGTGGTGCTGCCATGCTTGGCCGGACTGCTGCGTCCATAGACCTGCCAGGCCATGCGCTCGCTGCAGGTATAGGTGCCGATAGGAATCGCACTGCCCCCCAGCGCGCCACCCAGCACGACAATGTCCGGGACACAGCAATAACGCTGGAAGCCGAACAGCGAGCCCAGGCTGCCGAGGCAGGTCTGGGTGTCGACGGCGATCACCGGCACCGAGGCTTGCGCCGCTCGGGCATGCAAGCGCTCGACCAGGGCCGCCTCGAGCATTTGCAATCGACCGTTCGCATCGAGGCGGGTACTGCTGTGGCAGACCGCGAAGCAATCGCTCCAGTCCACCGAATCCAGGTCCGCGAGCTGACGAATCGCCACGCGCTTGAAGCCCAGGAAATCTTGCACGTCCAGGTCGCCCTGCGCGGCGTTGAGGCAACGCCCGTAGGTCAGCGAGCCGTAATCCCCCCCCTGGATAAACACAATGGTGTTGCCCTTCGGCTTGAGCCCCTTGCATAACTGCAAGGCGCCCTCGAACGCTTCGTCACCGGAACTGCACACATAGGAACTGACCAACGGCTCAGGCAGCAGCTCAGCCAGACGGCGGCACAAGGCAATCAGCGGTGCAGACATCAGTACCCGGTTGGACAGCCCCATGATCTGCGCCTGGCGAGTGACCGCTTCGATCACCGCCGGCACCTGGAAGCCAAACCCGCCGGTCAGGTCG
>Ga0157373_10001215_pt1 | contig 19701 bp, 20 predicted proteins | sample C65metaG_FD_113460 | JGI IMG/M metagenome (GOLD analysis project Ga0157373, IMG submission 113460) | Corn rhizosphere microbial communities from Kellogg Biological Station, Michigan, USA - C6-5 metaG | ecosystem: Host-associated > Plants > Roots > Rhizosphere > Soil | place: USA: Michigan... | reverse complement strand
GCCCATCTTCGGCCGCGTGTATGGGCTGTTGCTCAAGACGGGCGAACTGATGTGGGTGCGGCAGAACATCATTCCGATCCGTCGTCACGCCGAGCCCACGCCCAGCAGCGTGATGCTGTCGTTGCTGATATCACCGATATCAAGCGCGCCGAGCAGCGCCTGCGCCATCTGGCCGCCCACGATGCGCTGACAGGGCTGACCAACCGCAGCTTCTTCATCGCACACCTGGAAAGCGCCATTGAGAGCGCACGCGACGAGAGCCGCGAACTGGCGCTTTTCTTCCTTGATCTCGACCGCTTTAAAAGCGTGAACGACACCGCCGGCCATGCCTGCGGCGACACGCTGCTGCAAAGCGCCGCCGCCCGCCTGACCGATTGCATTGGCCCTGGCGACATGATCGCCCGTCTGGGCGGCGACGAATTCGTCATCCTGATCGACCAGCGTGTCGAAGGAAAGCGCATCGCGCTGCTGGCTGAACGTTTGCTTCAGGCCATGCGCGAGCCGTTCGATACCGTCAACGGACGGTATTACTTAGGCGTGTCGATTGGCGTGGCGCTGTATCCACACGACGGTATTTCGGGTTCCGACCTGCTGCGTTCGGCCGACGCCGCCATGTATCGCGCCAAGCAGAACGGCCGCAACCGCGCGCAGTTCTACACGGCTGAACTGAACGCCCGCCTGCAACGCCGCTACATGCTGGAAAACGCGCTGCGTGACGCGCGCGAGAACAACGAACTGCAGCTCGTCTATCAACCCAAGTACGACCTGGCCAGCCATCGCATCGTCGGCGCCGAGGCGCTGCTGCGCTGGAACAGCGCCAAGCTCGGGGCGATCTCCCCGGTGGAGTTCATCCCGGTGGCGGAAGAGACGGGGCTGATCGTGCCGATTGGCGCATGGGTCCTGCGGCGTGCCTGCGAACAGGCCGTGATCTGGTACGAGGCGCTGGGCTATGACTTCCGCATGGCGGTCAACCTGTCGGCGCGCCAGTTCCAGGCCGGCGACGTGGTCCCGATGATCGAGCAGACGCTGGCCGACACCGGCCTGCCGCCAACCGCCCTCGAAGTCGAAATTACCGAAAGCCTGCTGATGGGCGGTGCGGATGAAGTCCGCCCGATGTTCGATGCGCTCACCGCGCAGGGCATCCGGATCTCCATCGACGATTTCGGCACCGGGTATTCATCGCTGTCGTATCTGCAGCGCTTCCCGATCAGCAACGTGAAGATTGACCGCTCGTTCATCACCGGCATTCCGGGCGATCCGGATTCCGTGGCGCTGACGGAGGCCATCGTCGCCATGGCGCGCGCCCTGGGCATGACCGTCACCGCCGAAGGTGTGGAAGACGCCGACCAGGTGGAGTTCCTCGCCAAGGCGGGCTGCCAAGAAATCCAGGGTTACTACATCGGCAAGCCAGTCACGGCCGAAGGTTTCGACCGCTTGCTGCGGGCGCACCTGTCGGTGGTGGATGCCGGCGTACGCGCCGCGCTGGGCTGACCGCCCGGCAGGCTGCATGGCTGACTGAGCCGTTCGCACCGGCGTTTCTGCCGTTCGTCGCAATCCGCTCCCGCGTGCGGGGGCCGGCACCTAAGCTGGCGTCATTCCAACAGGGAGACCGCCATGCTCGAATCGATCGCCTCCATCGTGTCGCATACGCCCACCTGGGTGTTCGTCGTGTTTGCCGTGCTGATTGGCATCGGGGTGCGTCAGATGCAGCCCCGCATCGTGTCGCGCCGCCGTCTGATCGTGCTGCCGTTGGTGGTGGCCGCGTATTCGCTCTATGGCGTGTCGATGGCAAGCCATGGCAGCGCGCTGGCGCTCACGATGTGGCTGGTGGCCGTTCTGGTGGCGTTTCTGCTGACGTACATGTCACCGCCCAACGGCGCCGTGTCTGAAACGGCCCGCACCGTTCGGGTGCCCGGAAGCTGGGTGCCGATGGTGGTGATCGTGGGCCTGTTCGCCGCCCGCTATGCCTACAACGTGATGCTGGCGATGCACCCGGAGGTCTCGCACTCCGCCAGCTTCATGGCGATGTTCAGCGCGCTGTTCGGCTTTCTGGGCGGCCTGCTGCTCTCGCGCTCGGTGCTGCTGCATGTGCGTACGCCGCGCCTGGCGGCGGCTTGAGCCGATAAATCAGCGTTAACATCCTGCATGTTGCAATCTCCATCCAAAACGGGACGACATGCTGGAACTCGACGGCACCATCTGGCTGCGCGCCGGTGAAGACAATTGGGGCGGGCGCGGCCGGATCGAACTGATGGCTGCCATCGGACAGACCGGCTCCATCACGGCAGGCGCCAAAGCCGTGGGTCTTTCCTACAAGGCCGCGTGGGACGCCATCGACACCATGAACAACCTGGCCGGCGAGCCCCTCGTGGTGCGCACCACGGGCGGCAAGGGCGGTGGCGGCAGTGTGCTGACGCCCCGCGCGCAACGGCTGATCGAGAGCTTTCGCGCGCTGGAAGCCGAGCACCGCCGCTTCGTCGAGCGCCTGGATGCTGCCGCGCAAGCCGCCAGTGAAGACGTCAACCTGTTGCGCCGCCTGATGCTGCGCACGAGCGCGCGCAATGCGCTGTTCGGCACGGTCGAATCGGTCGCACCGGGCGCCGTCAACGATGTGGTGACGCTGCGCCTGCCCGGCGGCCAGGCTGTCGCCGCCACCATCACGCAGGAAAGCACGCGTGTGCTGGGGTTGGCGCCGGGCGTGCAGGCCGTTGCACTCATCAAGGCGCCTGCCGTGATGCTGATGCGTGGCGCCGGCGAGTGGCGCGTCTCGGCAGAGAACCAATTGCCGTGCGTGGTCACGGAAATCCGCGATGGCGCGGTGCAGGCCGAAGTGCGCCTGCGCCTGCTGGATGCGAGCGCCGCATCGGCCGGGGAAACCGTGCTGGTGGCCATGCTCTCGCGTACCGCTGTGGAAACACTGGCACTCGCCGAAGGCGTGGAAGCCGTGGCCGTCTTTGAGGCGTCGAGCGTGATCCTGGGATTGGCCTAAGCCTTCATGACGCCCAAAACCCTGCTGATCGTCTACCACTCGATGACGGGCGGTGCGCGCCAGATGGCTGAGGCCGCGCAGGCAGGTGCCGCAGAAGAGGGCGGTGTTGCCGTGCGGTTGCTGCACGCGGCGCAGACTGGCCCCGACGATGTGCTGGCGGGGGACGGCTATCTCTTCGCGACACCGGAAAACCTCGCCGCCATCAGCGGACAGCTCAAGGATTTTTTCGACCGCTGCTATTACCCGGTGCTCGACCGTATCAACGGCCGGCCATACGCGTGCCTGATCTGTGCAGGCAGCGATGGCCAGAACGCGGTGCGCCAGATTGAGCGCATTGCCACCGGCTGGCGGCTCAAGGCCGTGGCCGAGCCGATCATCGTCTGCACGCACGCGCAAACGCCCGAGGCCATCCTGGCCCCCAAGCAGATTGGTGCAGACGATCTGGAGCGCTGCCGCACCCTCGGGCAGGCCATGGCAACCGGGCTCGCGTTAGGTGTTTTCTAGCGGTTCACCACTGCCGTCAAATGCGGATACGGCGAGAGCGGCGCCGCATCGGGCGCGCGCACGGCATCGGCCACGACGCGGCCATCGCGCAGCTCGAATACGTGGTCTCCGAAGATCTCCACATCGGCCGGATCGTGCGTGATCATCAGCATCGGCACCTGCAGCCGCGCTTGCAGGGCAGACAGCTCGGAACGCATGCGCGTGCGCAGCGCCGGGTCCAGTGCGGCAAAGGGCTCGTCTAACAGCAGCATGGACGGCTCGGCGATCAGCGCGCGGGCCAGCGCCACACGCTGGCGCTGCCCGCCGGAAATCTGCGTCGGGTAATTGGCGGCGACGGCGCCCAGCTCGAACGTGTCGATCCACTGCTGCACGCGAGGGTCGCGTGTGCGGCGTGGCGGGTTGAACCACCCGCGCTTGAGCCCGAACGCGATGTTTTGCGCCACCGTCAAGTGGTTGAAGAGCGCGTAGTCCTGGAAGAGGTAGCCGACGCGGCGTTCCTGCGCGCTTAGGTTGATGCTCTCAGCGTGGTCGAACAGGGCACGGCCGTTCAGCACGATGCGGCCGCGCTCGGGCGTCATGAGGCCGGCAATGGCGCGCAAGGTGAGGCTCTTGCCGGCGCCCGACGGCCCGTACAGCACCACGCGCCGGCTGTCCGAGCGTACGGCAATGTCCAGCGAGAACACGCGCGCCGCGCTGGTGAGCGTTTTCTGCACGACGAGGTCGATCATGCCGCCGCTCATGCCAGTTGCTCCTGCAGGATCGGCGCGCGCCCTTGCAGCAGGCGGCTGGCCACCACCAGCACCACAATGCAGGTGAGCGATGTGATCAGCACCAGCGTATTGGCCGTGGCGTCGTCGCCGGCCTGCACGGCTTCGTAGATGGCGACGGACAGCGTCTGCGTGCGGCCCGGAAGGTTGCCGGCAATCATGAGCGTGGCACCAAATTCGCCCAATGCGCGTGCAAAGGCAAGCAGCACGCCGGCAGCAATGCCGCGCGCGGCAAGTGGCAGCGTGACGCGAAAGAACACGGCAGCCTCCGGCAGCCCCAGCACACGCGCCGCATTTTCCAGTTGGTGATCCACGCCTTCAAAGGCGGCGCGTGCGGATTTCATGACCAGCGGAAACGCCACCACCGTGGAAGCAATCACCGCGCCTTGCCACGTAAAGACGAGCTGAATCCCGAGGCTGTCGAGCCACCCCCCGATCGTGCCGCGCCGGCCCAGCAGCACCAGCAGGTAATAACCGAGCACCGTGGGCGGCAGTACGAGGGGCAGCGTCAGGATTGAGTCGATGACGTCGCGCAGGCGATTGCGCGTGCGCGCGAGCGCGTAAGCCGCGCCCACGCCCAGCACGAGGTTCAGGACGGTCGCCCAGCCGGCCACCTTGAGTGAGAGCAGCAGAGGCGTCCAGATGGAAGCGGACATGCGGATACGTTGCGAAGGTGCGGTTGGCTGGCCGGATGATTCCCGCAAACCACGAGGTGACGCGTTGGGCGCCGGCGACAGATTGGGTTAATTATTCGCAATATAGGGTTGGATATAACGCACGGTCAATCCTGACACAGTGATGTCCGGCATGCCGCAAGGGGCATGGATGCGCCGTCCTGCCACCGCTGTCAGCGGCGTCCTCCGCTGCGTTGCAACATAAGCCACGTCGATGGTGGGGCACTAAAAAGTTTTGTTGGACAACCTTGCCATCGGCTTGCAACAATGCGCCAAAACGTAGGCCGGACGTCGCTTTTCACGATCCATGCCCAGCGGTGCTCAGGGTCACCGCACAGCAAATGTCATCCCCCGGGGGGGAAACAGTCTTGGCTATGGCCGGAAGCTTTCCGGCGGCCAAGCAGGTGTTTCCAACATGACCGGAGGACGGCAATGGCCGCCGCACATCGCTCAGATGGTTTGCAGGCAGTACGTTTCCCCCGCGCCGAAGACGTGGCGCTGCTGATGGACATGCGCACCGCGCTCAAGGGGGCGGACGCGCAGTCCGGTGTTTCCACCTGCCCAAGCGCTTCCCTCCAGCTCGACCTGGATGCGCTGTCCCCGAAGGCGGACAGCGCATCGCTACCCGGGCACGCCGATTCCCTGGCCGCACGCACCGCAGCAGACGATGCCGCCAACGGCGATCGCTTCTTCGTGCCGCTGCCGTCCGGCACGGACGTTGTTCCCGTGGACGAGCACGCGCTGCTGTTCGAGCCCGCGCCTGCACAGCCGGGTCGCCTGCGCCTGGCTGCCGAACTGCAGGCCGCACGCGGGGTGGCCGAGCGCGCACGCATTGTGTCCGGGCTGATGGGGCTGATGGGTTTTTCGTCCCTCACCTACGCGCTGACCGAGCGCCACGAAAACGCGCCGCCCACGGTGGCCATGCTCAAGAACTACGTGGCGCCGCGGTTCCTGCAGCGCTATTGCGACGAGCGTCTGTTCACCGTCGACCCGCGCCTGCCCGCGGTGTTCGCCACCGGCATGCCGCTGGTGTGGGATCTGGCATCGCTGGCGCGCGGCCAGGCGCGCATGGAGCCGACAATGCGCGCGCTGCTGCAGGCGATGGACGAACACGGCCTGCGCAGCGGCGTGATGTTCAGCCTGGGTGCGGGCAAGGGCATGAACCATGCGATCGTCAGCCTCAGCTCGCCGCATGCAGGGCGGTAGTGGATCAGCGACAGCGTGCTTGGCCAGTCGATCCTCTTTGGCATGGCGCTGCATCAGGTCTGGCGGGCGCCACTGCAAACGTTCACGCGCAACACGTGCGTATCCGGTGAAGAGGCACCGCTCACCATCATGCAAAGCCGTGTGCTGACGTGCCTGGCCGCGGGCATGAGCGACAAGGAAATCGCCATCAAGCTGCACACCACGGCGCACAACGTTGATTACCACTTGCGCCTGATTCGCCGCCGCTACGGCGCGACCAACCGCGCTCAGTTGGCCTACATTGCGGGCCGCCTGAACCTGATCTGACTGGGGAAGGGGCGATGTGGAAGCTGCCGCGCGGCGTTCAGCGCGGCAGTGCCACGCAGCGCAGGCACGACGCACCGTCGGCGCGATTGCACGCAACGATCATCACCTGCCGGCCGGTCTGGCCCGTGCACGCGCTGCCGGTCAGCACCCGTGGTTGCGCTGGTGCAGAGACGGGGCGGGGTGCCCTTGCAGCCGGTGTAGCGCCGCCGGCGGGCACGACAGGAATCGGCTCGATTCGCCCACCGGCAGCGTCGGGCACGATGGCAGGCACGTCGCCAGCGTTGGCGACAACCTTCTGCACATAGCCATGGCGGAAGCCGGTCTCGAAATTGCCGCTGTAGTAGCACGACAGCGCCGCGCGCAGCGCCTGCTGCTGATCTCCGTAGCGCGGCAATGAGCGTGCAAAGCACTCGGCGAGGATGGTGCCGCCTGCACGCAGGTTGCGGCAGGCGTCGAACGCGGTTTCCAGTGTCTCGCCAAAGCGCGCAAGGTTGTAGCGGTTGACCTGCCCAAGTCCGACGCTGAAGTTGTAGCCCTGGCGCTCCAGTGAACGCGCGGTTGCCACGGCTTCTTCCAGCGTGGCGGGTTGGCGCACAAGCCTGCCGCCCACCACGCCAATCGCATACGGGTTGTAGGCAGACTCCGTGCGCACCAGCGCTTCGAGCGTGAGGCGATCAACGCGTGGCGCGCATGTGGCAGCCAGCGTGGCGAAGGCGCGCGCATCAATGCGTGGCCCCGCCACGGCAGACGTGGCTGCCATGCAGGCCCCAAACGCCATGGCGGCAACGATAAAAGCACTGGCACGCATGGTCGCCACCTCTATCGATAAGACAGCACGAGCCCGTGCACCAGGACCGACCAGCCATCGAGCATCACGAACAGCAGCAGCTTGAACGGCACCGAGATGGTGGTCGGCGCAATCATCTGCATGCCTAACGCCAGCAACAGGTTGGCCACCACCAAGTCGACCACCACGAAGATGATGTAGAGCACGAACCCCACCTGGAACGCCTTGATCAGCTCGGTGAGGGTGAAACTCGGCACGAGCACCGTCAGGTCGTCGTTCTTGAGGCCGGCGGCGCGCTCCTTGGGCCAGATGCTCGTGGCGGATTTGACGAAGAAGTTGCGCTCCGATTCCAGCGTATGGGTCTCCAGGAATTTCTTCACCGGCGGCTGCGCGGCATCAAGGATGGCGATCACGTCATCCACGCTCATCTGGCTGCTCAGGTTGAAGTTGCGCCCGCGCAGGTTGTCGACCATGTCCATGCCGACCGGCGCCATGATGAACACCGTCAGGATCAGCGCGATGCCGTTGAGCACGATGTTGGGCGGTACCTGCTGAATGCCCAGCGCCGAGCGCAGCAGGCCAAACACCACCACCAGCTTGGTGTAGCTCGTGACCATGAGCGCGGCAAAGGGCGCGATGCCCAGCGCCGCCACCACGGCAATCATCGCTACGGGATTGGGCAGGTTTCCCATTGGGTGTGTCGAGTGTGTCGATGCGTTGTTCTTGTTGAGGGAGGGGGCGTTAGTTATGCCTGCCCCGGTGCCGCCTGACCGATGAAGCGCGACACGCGCACACCGAGCCGGTTGCCGACCGCAATCAGGTGGCCTTCGCCAACCGGCATGCCATTGGCCAGGATGCGGATGACAGCCTGATTGAGCGGCTGCGCCAGCTCCATGACCGTGCCGGGCCGTAACGCACGCAGTTCGGCCAATGACAGCCGCCGCTCTTCCAGCTCGAAAGTGGTGACCAGTTCGATGTCGTCCAGGCTGTCGGTGGGAAGCGGGCGCGCGGAGGGTTCCGTGCCGGATGCAGCGGTATTGGGGGCTGGGTTCTCTGTTGTCATCGGCTTTTCCTCTACGGTTTCCACGACGATGCGGTTGCCTTGCACTTGCCCGAACACACGCAGGTGCAGTTGCCCCCGCACGCGGGCCACGCAGCGCAGCGCATTGCCTGCGGGCAGCCATTTTTCGATGCGCACGATGTCGCCCAGCGCAATGCTGGCAAAGTCACGGCGCGACAGAAAAGTGGCGCCCAGCTCGAAGCGCAGCGGCACCTGCGTGCCCATGAACGCGGCCAGCGGAATGGGCTCCGCGGTCAGCTCCGGCGGGCACAGTTCGGCTAGCACCTGCGGCGCGTCGAACAGCAGACCGGCGCGTGCCAGCCACGGCGCGGCACCGTCTCCGACGGATTCGTCATCGCGGCGGGTGATCATCATTTGCAGGACGTCTGGCCGGTCCAGCCGTACGTCGGGCGAGGCGGTCTCTGGCAACCACATAAGCGCGCGTCCGCTGCGTTGCTCGATGGCCTGAGTGAGCGGTGCCAGAGCGTCGGCCAGCACGGCGCAGCGCAGGGCTTGCGGCACGTGCGCATCTGCGGCATCGGCCAGCCATGCACGTTCAGCGGCGGCATCGAGCAGCAGCCAGCCCGGGGCATCGCCCAGCCTGAATCGATAGGCCTGTGCCGCAGCCTGCACGGCATGCGCTTCGCAACGCGATTCGTAGGGCATGTTCCCTACGGAAAACGGTAGTGCCGCGCGCGCCAGATACAGGCGCGACAGCGCACGCGCCAATGTCTGGTCCACAGCGCAGAGCATGCGGGCGTCGAGCGTATTCATGTCATGAACATGCGCCCGGCCATATAGGCCAGCTGCACGCGGTTCTGTGCACCGTATTTCTTCTTGAGCTGACGCAGGTGATAGTCGACGTTGTGCGGCGACATGTTGAGCTGCTCGGCAATCGCCTTGTCCGACAACCCGCTGGTGATGAATTCCAGAATCTGCCGTTGCACCTGCGTGAGCGCACGCGCGTGCGTGTCTTCATGCAATGGCTTGGCGTGCTGCATGAGAAATTCATGTAGGCCCAGCCCCACGGCATAGGCTTGGCCGACCACGTTATCGGCAATCCAGCCCTTGGCGTTATTGCCCGATCCAAAGCAGATGACGCTGTGTTCCAGGCTGCGTGGGCTGACGACGCCGAAGCTGATGCCGCTGCGCAGGCCGGAGCGCTCCGCGTCTTGCAGCAGGCGGTGCAGGCGGTCCGCATCCGCCGGCGCGGTAAGCGTGGCGCCCAGGTCGGCCAGGTCCCACACGAGGGGCCATTCGTGACGCAGCGCAAAGGCCAGGCGCGGGTCGACTTCAAAGTAGCGCTCCTCGACGTAGCGCTTGGGCCAGTTCGGCGGGGAATACGCACGGAAGTACAGCACGCGCGTAATCGATTCACCAATGCGTGTCAGGCGGTAGTAGCAGAGCCAGTCGAAGCCGATGCTGCGCAAGACGGCACGCAGCAGCAATTGCCGTTCCTGCGCACCGTGTGCGGCCCGTAGATCCTGCGCGGTTTCAGAGAAGGACTCGGCGCGCGCTATCGCACCCAGGCGGATCGATTCCGCATCGACCACGATGTGTTCTTCGCCAAACAGGACTGGCGCGCGGACATCGCCGGCACCCACATTCGAAGCAGTCAACCGTGGCCTCTCGCGTGGCAAGTGAATGCACTCACTGTAGTGGCGTGCACACGCCGCGATGAACTACCGAAAAGCGTAGTCGACCCCGAAACTTCGTCAGAGATTGACCGCTCGACTACGAGTTTCAGCGTTGAGCGGACAGGCCCCTCACTTCTACACTTTTCGCAAGGGAAGCGGGTGCGAAACGGCGCCTGGCTTCTACGGACATTCGTGGGGCAACGGCTCAAACGGCCCCAAAACGGCCCCCAAAACGGGCCCAAAGGCGCTCCATGGCAAAGCCTCGGAATCTTGCTGCAGCGTTGGACGTTCCGCTCACCGGCATGCGCTGGGCGCGGCTGGTGAATTACGACATCGCGATTGCCGTGTTCGTGGTGGCGGTGGTCGCGCTCTTCGTTCTGCCGCTGCCCACGGTTGTGCTCGACGGGCTGATCTCGCTCAATCTGGCCGCAAGCATCGTGTTGCTGTGCGTGTCGATCTATCTGCCGTCGGCGCTGGCGTTCTCGTCGTTTCCGGCGGTCCTGCTGTTCACGACGCTGTTCCGCCTGTCGCTGAACATCGCCTCGTGCAAGCTGATCCTGCTGCAGGCCAACGCGGGCCACGTGATCGACACGTTCGGCAAGCTGGTGGTCGGTAACAACTTCGTCGTGGGCGGCGTGGTCTTCCTGGTGATTGCGGTGGTGCAGTTCATCGTGATCGCAAAGGGCTCGGAGCGCGTGGCGGAGGTCGGTGCGCGGTTTTCGCTGGATGCAATGCCCGGCAAGCAGATGAGTATCGACGCCGATCTGCGCGCCGGCATCATCACGTCGGACGAAGCCAAGCGCCGCCGTGAAGCGCTGGAGCAGGAATCGCAACTGCACGGCGCGATGGACGGCGCGATGAAGTTCGTCAAGGGCGACGCCATTGCCGGCATCATCATCGCGGTCATCAACATCCTGGCCGGTATTGCGGTGGGCGCGCTGATGCACGGCATGTCGATTGGCGATGCGCTGCACCGTTACGCGATCCTGACGGTGGGTGACGGCATGGCCTCGCAGATTCCGTCGCTGCTGGTGTCGATTGCCGCAGGCATCGTCACCACCCGCGTGGCGACGCGTGACCGCGAGGCCCGCCACCTTGGCCAGCAGATCGGCGCGCAGATCACCGCCCACCCGCGCGGCATGCTGATGGCCAGCGGCGTGCTGCTGGCCTTCCTGCTGGTGCCGGGGTTTCCGAAGTGGTCGTTCCTGCTGTTGGCGATCGGCACCGCTTCGGCTGCATTCCTCCGCATGCGGCAGCGCCGGCAGGCTCCGCCGCTCGATCTGCTTGTGCTCGGCCCCGATGCGCGGCGATTGGCCGAACCCGAAGCTGGCTCGCCGGCAGAAGGTATTGCGGCGCCCATTGCGGTGCGCCTGTCGGAAGACCTGCGCGGCAAGATCGAACTCGTTGCTTTGCAGACCCGCCTGGCCGAAGCCAAATCGCGCGTGCAGCGCAGGCTGGGCGCGGTGTTCCCACGCGTGCAGCTGACCTGGGATGCGGCCTTGCCTGCCCACGGTTACGCGCTGCTTGTGCAGGACGTGCTGGCCGCCGAAGGCACGCTGCCGGAGCGCGATGCGATTTCAGACAGTGCCGTGCCCGCCGAAGACCGCCTGGCCGCCGAAGTCGAAACGCTCATCGAGCGCAACGCCGCTTCGCTCATCGGCATTCAGGAAACACAGAATCTCATCCAGATCATGCGCCGCGAGCACGGCGAGCTGGTGGCCGAACTCACGCGCCTGGTGCCTCCGCAGCGCATTACGGAAGTGCTGCGCCGGCTGGTGCAGGAGGGCGTGTCGATCCGCAACCTGCGCGCCATTTTCGAGAGCCTGATCACGTGGTCGCCCAAAGAGCCCGAAGACGTGATCGGCCTGGTGGAACTGGTGCGCGTGGATTTGCACCGGCAGATCACCGAGCAGTTCTGCGGCACCAGCCGCGTGCTCGATGTGGTGCTGTTCGAGCAGTCCTTGCAGGAACGCATCGAGCAAGCCGTCGTGCACACTAAGCAGGGCAGCGTGCTGAGCCTCACACGTGACGCCAAGCAGGCGATTACCGACCAGGTGGTGAAGATCCTTGGCGGCACACGCCCGCTGGAGAAAGACCGCCATGGCCGCCCGCTCGCAGTGATGGTGTCGCTCAATTGCCGGCGCTACGTCAAAACGATGCTGCAACCGGTGTTTGGCGATCTGCCGGTGCTGTCGTACCAGGAAATCGACGAAGCGATCGAACTCAACACGGTGGGCTGGGTGACCAACCCCGCTTGAACACACAGAAAGCACGGACCGCACAAGGAGACAGGCCCATGAACATGAGCGCCACCATTCTCGAAGCCACGCGCCAAGGCTTGCTGCTGGTGCTGCTGGTCTCGTTGCCGGTGGTGGCGGTGGCGACGGTATCGGCGTTGCTGATTGCCATCGCGCAGGCAGTGACGCAGATCCAGGATCAGAGCATCGGCCTGTCGGTGCGGCTGATTGCTGTGATGGTGACCATCGTGGTGCTGGCGGGGTGGGGCGGACGCGAAGTGCTGCGTTTTGCCCGCATGGCACTCGATCAGGTGTTTTACGGCGGTGTGGCGCCTTTCTAGCGGGGGGATCGCGAGATGGCGCCGAACAAACAACAACATAACCGAGCGAGAACACGCGTGAACAAACGCTATCGATTCCTGCGGTGGAGTGCATCTGCAGCGTGCCTATGGCTGCTGACGACGGCGGCCCTGGTGCAGGCGGCCGAGCTGCGCTGGCGCAACCGGTCGTACACGCTGGTGGCCGAAGGCAAGAAGGTGGGCGATTTCATCCGCGAGCTGGCGGCATCCCAAGGCGTGACGGCGGTCGTCGATCCGAAGGTGGAAGGCACCATCAACGGTAAGTTCTCGGGCCCGCCGGCCAGCACGCTCAATACCGTATGCGCCACCTACGGGCTCACGTGGTACTACGATGGTTCGCTCATCTACGTGGACCGTGCAGATGATTCACAGACGCAGGTCTTCCCGATTCCGAAGGGCAGCGGCCCGGAGCTTGCGCAGATCCTGCGCGCCATGCAGATCACCGATCAGCGCTTTCCGCTGGTTGTGAGCGACAAGGAAAACACCGTCTACGCGTCTGGCCCGAAACGCTATGTGGAACTGGTGCGCCAGGCCATTGCATCGATTGCCGATCCGTCGCGCGGCATGGATCGCGCCGAGATTCGCGCGTTCCCGCTCAAGTACGCGTGGGCAGGCGATGTTGAGATCAATCGGTCTGGCAAGCCCGTGACGATTCCCGGCATTGCCACCATGATGCGTCGCCTGCTGGGTGCGCCCAACCCCGGTGCAAGCAGCCCCGGCATGTCGCCCACGCGCGCCATGCGGCTGACTGGCCCCACGCGGCAGATGAAGCTCAGCTCCGGTGACAGCATCAACGTGCCACGCATCGAGATTCCGCTGGCCGGCGCGCAGGGAGATTCCGGCTATGGCGCACAGGCGCCCGCGGCATCGGGCGGCGGTGCACCGCCTGACCTGCCGCGCATCGAGGCCGACGCCGGCATCAACGCCGTGCTCATCCGCGACGTGCCCGAGCACATGGCGCAGTACGAGCGCCTGATTGCCTCGCTCGATACCAAGCCGCGGCTGGTGGAGATCAACCTCACGATCATCGACATCAGCACCGATTCGCTCGACAGCCTGGGCGTCGACTGGCGTCTGCACACCACGCACGGCGATTTCCAATCCGGCAACGGCAACAATCCGCCGCTCACGTTCAACCTCGGCACCACCGAAGACGGCCAGACCGGCAGCACCACGCCGATCGGCATGGCGCTCACAGCATCGATTGGTGGCAGCCTGCGCAATTACCTGCTGGCGCGTATCAATGCGCTCACGCAGAGCGGCAATGCACAACTGCAAGCCAAGCCGAAGGTGCTGGCGCTGGACAACACCGAGGCCATTCTTGAAAACCTCATCCACTTCTATGTGCCGGTGTCGGGCTTTCAGGATGCTTCGCTGTACGGCATCACGACGGGCACGAGCGTGAAGGTCACGCCGCTCATCGTCAACGAGGCCGGCCAGATGAGCGTGATGATGTCGATCGACATTGACGACGGCAATCTGACTAACGACAAGGTGTCGCAATTGCCCGTGGTGCAGGAGCGGTCGATCGTGACGAAGGCGATGATCGAAGAGGGCAAGAGCCTGCTGATTGCCGGCTTCAACTCCGACAGCCTGAACAACACCAAGTCGGGCATTCCGTTTCTGTCGGACGTGCCCTTCATCGGCAACCTGTTCAAGTACACCAACAAAACCGGTCAGCACATGGAGCGCTTCTATCTGCTGACCCCGCGCATCCTGACCGCCGCCAGCACCAACCCGAACGACGTGCCCGCCGTGTCGATTCCGGGCGTTGGCATGCCGGTGCCGGGATCAACCGATTGGAAACCGGGCCCGTTGCCCAACACGCCGGCACCCAACCAGCCGCCGGCCAGTGTCGGCACCTTGCCCACGCCGCCTGTTTCACGACTGCATGAACCAGCCAGCCTCACAACCCTCGCCGCACTCGGATAAATCGCCCTGGAAGCTGTGCTTCCTGAGCGGACCGCTGTACGGCAGATCGATGCCGCTGCGGATGGGCGCCAACGTGGTCGGCTCCGCACCCAACTGCGAAATCATCGTGCCCGACAGCAGTGTCGCCGCGCGCGAGCTGATGTTCGAGGTGGGCGGCATTGCTGTCTCTGCACGCCGGCTGGACGACGCCGAGCCAACGCTCAACGGCCAGCCATTCGGCCAGACGCGCCGCAGCGTGGTGCCGGGCGATGTGATTGCCATGGGCGACATCCGTGTCGGCATCGAAAAGGTCGGAACGATCCGCATGCCGGCCGCCGCGGTGGAAGGCGCGGGCGCTGCGGTGCTGGCAGAGCGTGTGCCGTCGTGGCTGCCGCTGGCTGCAGCGGTGTGGCTGTCGCGGGTGTCCACCAAGGCGGGGCGCGGGCGAACGTGGCTGGCGGCCGGCATCGGCCTGTGGCTTGCGGTGCTGCTGGCCGGCGGCGTGGTCGCGTTTGCCGGGCATGACGGCTGGTCGCTGTGGGGGCGCGACCCGGCGGCGCGTGCAGCGCAGGTCCGTCACGCGTTGGGTGACCCGGCAGAGATCGTGGTGACGCCGGCGTCAGACGGCACGTCGCGCGTGTCGGGCTACGTGCCGACCGAGGCTGACCATCAGGCGCTGCTGAGCCGCGCACGCGGGTTGTCCGATGTGTCGATTGGCGAGGTGTATGTGGTGAGCGATCTGTTGGCCGCTGCGCAGCAGTACTTCAGTGCGGGCGGCACAAGCGGCACGGCCGCGCTGAACGTGGCCTACGACGGACATGGCCGCATCGTGGTGAGCGGCACGGCCGACCGTGCGCAGGCATGGCAGCGCATCCGCAACTACGCGCGCGACGCCAAGCCGGCCGTCGAGGTGGTCGACCGCGTGGCGTGGGATGGCCCGCCGCCGCCGAACGTCGTGGCGGAAACGCCGCGCGCCGACGGCCTGCCCGCCATCGTGAGCACATATGAAGACGAAGACGGTACGCGCTTTGTGCAGACGCGCGACGGCCAGTTGTATTTCGAGGGCGCCCGGCTCAAGGGCGGCCTCCAGGTGAAGAGCATCGCTTCAGATGGTGTGGTGCTCGACCGCGGCGGGCAATCGGTCACGTGGCCGATCCAGCCGCAAACACCGTAGCGCAGCGGGTCCCCCTTTCCCGCGCGTGAGGTGTGTCGTACGGAGGTCGCCGGCAGATGCGAGGCCGGCAGCCCCCGCCAGGCAGTTGGTAGTTCCGGTAGTTCCGGTAGTTCCGTTTGATCCTTTTGACCCTTTTGACTGACATCCAGGAGAGCACCATGGCAGGTACACCCACCACCGGCGTTGACGGCGCCATCGGCAGCATCAACCAGTCCGGCGATGACCAGCTGAAGATCGCCACGGCAGTGCAGGCAGCCGCAGCCAAGGGCGCCGCAGCCAGCGGCATCATCGGCGCGGCCCAATCGCTGAGCAATACGGCGGCTTCGGCAGCCGGTGCCGTCCGCGACGGCGCGCGCGCGAGCTGACGCGCAACCCCAGCGGCGGCGGGCGCGGCCTGCCGCCGCTTCACCGAATTCAGGAGGGCACGATGTCGATCGAAGCGAATGCGATTGCGGCCGTTGCCGCGACTCAGGCCGCACAGGCGCAAGCCGGCGGCGCTGCCGGTGCCAGCCAGGCCGCGCAGGTGAACCCCGCGGCGTATGCGGCCCAGGGCCCGGGGCAGGTCGAGCAGGGCATCGGCACTCCGGCTACGCAAGCCGCCATGCCCACCGACGCCCAGCAGTTTGGCGGCATGATGCGCCCGGTTGCCACCACGACGGTGCAGCCGGCCACGCTGCCGCCACAGCCCATTCCGATGGCCTCCCACGCAACGCCATCGCCGGTGCCGGATGTGTCGTTCTCGTTCACGCGCGGGCCCGGCGCCGACGGTGCAATGGGCCAGTGGCGCGACTACGGCCACGACCTCAACGAGCGCTACACCAGCATCAACACCAAGCGGCAGGAGATGCTCGACTCGCTCGACAGCATGGACGTGACCATGACGATGGTGAAGCTGGCCGACTTCAGCTACTTCGCCTCGATGACGCTGGCCGAGTACCAGATGGACATGAGCTTTGCGCAGGCCGCCAACGGCGTGAGCCACTCGCTGCTGAAGAACCAGGAAGGCTGACATGAACCGATTGCTGGGTGTGCTGATGGCGCTTGCCTGCCTCTTCGGCCTGGCCGGGTGCGAGCAGGAGCTGTACACCGGCCTGTCGGAGGTCGAGGTCAACGAGATGGTGTCCGCGCTGTCGGCGGCTGGCATCAGCGGGCAGAAGCTCGTGCAGGACGGCCAGGGCCAGGAGGGCCGCACCTGGACGCTTACCGTCGACCAGGCCGACATGGGTCCTTCGCTGGCGGTGCTGCGTGCGCAGGGCCTGCCGCGCCCGCGCCTGGCGTCACTCGGTCAGGTGTTCCAGAAACAGGGGCTGGTGGCCACGCCTGCTGAAGAACGCGTGCGCTACATCTACGGCGTCTCGCAGGAGCTGTCGCGCACGCTGCTCGATGTGGATGGCGTGATGCTCGCGCACGTGCATGTCGTCATTCCCGAGAACGACCCGCTGGCCGATAAGGCCAAGCCAGCCTCCGCTGCGGTGTACATCCGCTACCGGCCCGGCGTGAACCTCACCGCCATGGCGCCGATGGTGAAAGACCTCGTCGCGCACAGCATTGAAGGGCTGAGCTACGACAACGTATCGCTGTTCCTGCAGGGCGCCCAGCCGGTGCCGGTGGACGTGCGAAAGGGCGCGGCGTTGCTCGGCACATTCAGCACGCGCAACCCGCTGGTGTGGCTGCTCGGCTTGCTGATCGTCGCGGCACTCGTTGTAACAGGTCTCGTGGCATGGCGACGTGGCGCGTTCGACAACCTCAGCGGACGCCGGCCGGAGCGGGCGTCATGACCAACGATGCGCGCTTGGCAGGGCTGGTTGCCACGTTCAACCTGCGGCCGGATCGCTATATCGACGCGTCGTGGCTGCCGGCGGATTGGCCGCTTGCGCTGCGCGATCCAGCCCGTTATGGCGAGGCAGGGCGCGCCGTGCTGGCGCGGGCGCTGCTCCAAGCCCATCAGTTGCAGGGCGAATGGGACTACGACTTTGCCGCCGTGGAAAAGCGCATCGCCCTGTTGCCCGCCGACGCGCTGGAGCGCATGGCCGCGTGCTGCGGCCTTTGCCTGCATCGCCAATGGCTGCGCGAGGGCGAGGTCTCGCGCAAGACCCGACAGGCCATCGACCTCGCGTTCGGCGCGCCGCTTGTGGCATTTGCGTTGGAACGCATGCCGGCCTTCGAGGCCGTTGCCGAGACCTTGCAGGCGCAACGCCAGTACCCGCGCCTGGCGGTGGAAACGCTGCGCGCCCGTGGGCGCCGGTTGTTGACTGATTTTCTCGTGCCGTTTGGGCCGGCCGTCATCCGCCGGCTGGCGTTGAAGTTTCCGCGCAACGCGGCCGATGCCGATCGGCCGCCGTATTTGCTAGGCCGCACGCAACGCGCAGAACTGGGCGAGTTGCTGCGGCTGAGCTTGATTCCTGAACAGGTGCCGGCATGGGACTGGCTTTTCTGATTACCACCGACAAGCTGCATATCCTAAGCGAGCGCAAGGTGCTCAAGCAGCACGAGTATGCGGCGCTGCTCGATGCCACGAGCATCCTCGGCAGCGCCCAGGAAGAACGCGAGCGCCTGCTGGAAGATGCCGAGGCGCAACGCGAGCAACAACTCAAGGCCGGCTACGACGAAGGCTATGAAAAGGGCGAACGCGAAGCCGCCACGCGGCTGTATGCCGATGCGCTTGCCAACGCGCGGGCCTTGGCGGCCATGAAGCAGCTGATGGCCGAACTCGTCACACGCACCGTGCGCGAGCTGGCGGCCGATCTGCCGCGCGAGGCGATCTATGCCAAGGCCTTCGCGCGTATCGAAACGCTGGTCGAACACGAACCCGTGCTGACGGTGCGCATCGCCCCGCAGCAGGTGGCGGATCTGGAGCGTGTGCTGGGAACCATGACCGACGGTACCCGCCGCGTGCGCGTGGTGCCCGATGCCAGCCTGTCGGAAGAGGCGCTGGTGGTGGAGACCGCATCCGGCGTGGTCGAAGCCGGCATCGACACGCAACTGGCAGCGCTGCACGCCGCCCTGGTGGGGGGCGAAGCATGACCGAGCCCGCTGTCAGCCACATCATTGACGCGGGCGATCTGGAACGTAGCCTGCGCGACGTGCTGGAGCGCACCGACGGCATGGCTGCGGGCGTCCAGATGCGCGGGCGTATTCACCGTGCGGTCGGGCTCATGCTCAATGCATCGGGCATCCAGGCGCGGCTGGGCGAGGTGTGCGAACTGCGCACGCCTGGCGAGCGCAGCGTCTATGCGGAAGTCGTTGGCTTCGAGCGGCAGTCCACCTTGCTGACGCCGCTGGGCAGCGTGCACGGCTTGTCGGCCGCCACGGAGGTGATTCCCTCTGGCAGCGCGCATCGCTTTGGCGTGGGCGATGCGTTGCTTGGCCGCGTGCTCGATGGGCTGGGTGCGCCCATGGATGACGGCGGGCCGCTGTTCACCAAGGAGCGTGTTTCAACACATGCAGAGCCACCCAGCCCGTTGTCACGCCGCCGCATCGACGCGCCGCTCTCAACCGGGGTGCGCGCTATCGACGCCATGCTGACGGTGGGCATTGGCCAGCGGCTGGGCATCTTTGCGCCGTCGGGCGTGGGCAAGAGCACGCTGCTGGGCATGATCGCGCGCGGCGCGCAGAGCGACGTCAACGTCATCGCACTGATTGGCGAGCGCGGGCGCGAAGTGCGTGAATTTCTGGAGCTGTGCCTGCCGGAGGCGACGCGGCGCAAGACGGTGCTGGTGGTATCTACGTCTGACCGGCCGGCTATGGAGCGCGTGAAGTGCGCGCTGGTGGCCACCGCCGTGGCCGAATACTTCCGTGATCGCGGCAAGAACGTGCTGCTGCTGGTGGATTCACTCACGCGGTTTGCGCGGGCGCAGCGCGAGGTCGGGCTGGCGAGCGGCGAGCCGCCCACGCGGCGCAGTTTTCCGCCCTCCACGTTCTCGGTATTGCCGCAATTGCTGGAGCGAGCGGGCGCGGGGGCGCATGGTGTCATCACCGCCTTCTACACCGTGCTGGTGGAGGGCGATGAAGAGAGCGATCCGATTGCCGAAGAGGTGCGCTCCATCGTCGACGGGCACATCGTGCTATCGCGCAAGCAGGCGCTGGCGGG
>Ga0157373_10001214_pt1 | contig 19702 bp, 16 predicted proteins | sample C65metaG_FD_113460 | JGI IMG/M metagenome (GOLD analysis project Ga0157373, IMG submission 113460) | Corn rhizosphere microbial communities from Kellogg Biological Station, Michigan, USA - C6-5 metaG | ecosystem: Host-associated > Plants > Roots > Rhizosphere > Soil | place: USA: Michigan... | reverse complement strand
GCCGCATCAGCAATGAAAATATTCGAATTGGTGCCTTTCGCTTCTTCCTGCGTGTAGACGATGAACTTCCCGTCTTTCGACCAAATCGGGTTGGTATTCAGCCTGTCTGCGGCCGTATTCGTGGTGACGTGTTTGGTCTCGCGCATGAGCGTGTCGAACACGTCAATTTCGTACGATGACGATGTCTTCGGCCTAACCATGTAAGCTAAAAATCGACCGTTCGGCGACCAGACCGGATGTTCTTCCGCTATCTCCCGCGTCTTGGTTACGTTCACGACCTGCCCGGTCTTAGGCGAGACGAAAAAGATGTCCCATTGCTCGTCGCCGTCATAGTCGGATTGGTAGGCGATCCATTTTCCATCCGGCGACCACGTTGGGTGAGATTGCCTCTGGTCACTGACGGTGAGCTGCGTGGGCCATCCGCCTTCGGACGGCACAAGCCACAAATTGTTGCGGCCGGTAATATTTGAGACGAAGACTATGGTCTTGCCGTCCGGCGACCACGCCGTGCCGCCGACCTGTCGGGTCATGTACAGCCGCTGCAACGAGAGGCTCTCCTCGCCCTGCTCAACGTCAGCGTCTGGTTTGGCGGTGATCTGTTTGGGATCGGTAATGGCAGTGCGCGCACTCAAGTGGTCGGTTGATTTGACATCTGTTCGCGGGGTTTTCTGCTGCGCAAGCGTGGGGACACTCATGCTGAAAACCATAGCAAAAAGGACGGCGTTGCCTCGCAGGCTTGAAACTTTTGTCACTGTCACCTGACGAGAATCGCCGCGGGCTGGCCGGCAAGTGTGACCGTAGAAGCGGTTGCAGGCGCCAGCTTGCCGCCAGGCCCGACGCTAAATACGGACATGGTCGAGCCGTTGTTATTGGAAATGAAAACGTAGCTGCCGTCGGACGTCACTCCTCCTCCGAGCGGGTTAGCCCCGGCGTTAACCGAAGCGGGGGTGAGGGTCGTCAGGGCACCCGTGGCCGAACCATACCGGTACTGCGTAACGTTGTTGCTTTTCGAATTCACCGCATAAACGAAACCCAGGAGCGGATGCACAAAGATGGCAACCGGTGAATTTCCTGCCGCCACCGGCGAGGTTGAAAGCTGGACCAGACTGCCGTCCGGAGCGGCGCCTTGTGCGCCGCAGGTGGTGGAAGGCTGAATGCAAGCCGTAAATATGCTGACGTTGTTAGAACCGGAATTGGTTACGAATAAATTGTTGCCGTCGGCAGCAGGACAGCTGGCTGTGCCCTGAGTGGTCCCAGCGCATCGCGAGAACGCCAAGTCCGATGGATTGCTGCCACTTGCGTATGTGTTTAGTGGCAACAGCGCCCCGTTCGAGGCATCGTAAGAGAAGGCTTGAATCGTATTGCTGAACTGATTCGCCACGTATAAAAAGTTTCCGGTGGGGGATGTGCGCACCGCCGATGGACCTGTCCCCGTAAGGTCCGTAGGTGCCTCAGTCTGGACCGCGCTGTTGAACGTCAAATTGCTGCCGCTGATTGCGTAAGTAGAAATTCCGCCGCTGGAACTGTTACCCGCAGTCGGGTCACACTGGTCGAAGGTTCCCTGAGCAGCGACGAACAGAAATTTTCCGGCTGGATCTATGGCGAGCGAAACTGGCAGTGCGCCGCACGTCGGCGGAGGCGGCGCGCCTGGGCATGGAGGCGGAGGCAGGGTACATGAGGTAGCAGTATTGGTTGTATGTCCAGCGCCGAGCGAGCCGTCGCTCCCTACCGAATAACTGGTAATCGAACCGTCAGAACTATTGGCGACAAAAAGAGCCGTGCCATCCGGCGAAAGCGCCATGGCGACCGGCGAAACTCCGGTGGGCTGGCTGTTGCCCACCTGACCAATGGAACCGTTGCTCAGGTTGATGTTGAATGCCCTGACCTGCTGGTCGCCTTCAGTCGCAATCCAAATAAAGCCCGTGCCCGTGGCACCACCCGGGTTTGAGCTTGAGCAGCTAAGCATAGCCCCGATTGATACAGCGGCAACCGACAGGCCCCACACGGACTTCAGTTTCATTCGCGCTCCCCAGGGGAAAAGGTTTCAATGTTTCAGCGTCTCAAAGTTTCCGCGACGGTATGTGAGCGCGAAACCGGCACACCCCTAGCTGCCCGGAAACGTTGAAACTTTGGAACCTTGAAACTCTGATTCTGAAAGGCTTACCCCAATTGTGTATCAGGAATGGGCAAGAAAGAGCAAACCGGCAACGCAGGTTTCGCCAGACGTTACGGATTTTCGTTCGCTGCGACCGGGGTTTGCTGGCTCCGAACTTCCCCCGCGGCAGTCTGCTGCAGGGGAAGCCGGATCTCAACTAACAACCCACCCTCTGGAAGGTTTGATGCTTTGACTGAGCCTCCGTGCAGCCTGACGGCCTGATCTGTGATGGCAAGTCCGAGTCCCACACCACCCGTGGTCCGCACCCGGGCATCGTCAATGCGGTAAAAAGGCTGGAAAATCTTTTCCAAGGCATCCTGGGGCACGCCGGGGCCGCAATCGCTTACCTTCACAACCGCCTCCGCCACACCCCACTTCTGTACTTTCTCTGCATGGATCTTAACGGTGGTGCCGTCGGGCGTGTATCGGGTGGCATTTCTGACCACGTTCTCGATGGCGCTGTGCAGAAGCGCCGGATCTCCCAGCACCGGCAACTCGTCGAGGACTTCAGCCTGTACCTGGCAGTTGCGTGCCTGCGCCTCGAAAGCGGCGTCGCGGGCAATTTCTTCCAGCGCTTCCTCAAGCTGGACTGGAACTCGGCGCATTCCCGTCCCGCTTTCCAGGCGCGATATTTTAGTCAGACTCCCGATCAGCTCATTCATGCGACTTGATTCCAGGCTGATACGGTCGAGAATGCTTTGCGCCTCGGGTCCAGTCCGCTGTCGCGCCAGTTCAAGAGCTACCGTCAGACGCGCGAGAGGAGAGCGAAGTTCGTGGGAAATATCTTTCAGCAGACGCGATTGTGCGCCGATCAGCTTTTCGATCTGCTCCGCCATGAGATCGAAGTCGCGCACTAATTGGGACATCTCGTCCTTGCCGCGAAGCGAGTCTCCCCCAGCGCGCGCCGACAAATCTCCGCCAGCAAGCTTTTGGGTGGCATGGCGCAGCCGCAAAATCGGGGAAGTGAGATAGCGCGAGAGGATGTAGCACACCAAGCCAGACGACAGCACCGCGATCAGAATGCCCAGGCCCGGAACGCCCCCCGGCCCAAACAGCGCATTCTGTCCGGGAGGTAATTGCGTGACCAGGGTGTAGCGATGCCCGTCACTACCGGTCATCGATGCTTTCAGCATCTGAAAGTGCGGATTAATACGACCCCAAAATGTGTCGGCGGTGCTGCGTTGCCCGTTGGCAGTTTCAGTAAACCAGGGCGGGACTGTGTGCCCAACCAATGGGCCCTGTTCGTTGAACAGGACTGCATGTACATGCTGATTGTCGCGGAGATTGCGAAGATAATCGCGCAACTTGTCCGCGCCGCCGGCCTGATAGGCGTCGACCGCGTCCGAGAGAGATTTGGATTGGGACAGTTCAACCGACGTAATCTGCCGTGTGGGCCGCATGGCCAGAGTGACCAGAATAGCCACGACGATGAACAGGGCGGTTGCCAGCCAGAACGACAGAAAGATTTTGAGAAACAGACTTCTCATCGGGTACCGTTCTTACCCTTGGGGCGCGCCAGCGCGAAAATGTATCCGGCGCCGCGGATGGTCTTGATGTGTTCTTCGGAGTCGGAATCGCCCAGTTTTTTCCGCACCTTGCTCACGTGCATGTCAATGCTGCGGTCAAACGGCGAAAATTTCCGGCCGAGGACTTCGTCCACCAGGGCTTCGCGTGTGACTACGCGTCCGGCTTCGCGTAGCAGCACGTGCAGCAACCCGAACTCGACCGACGTGAGTTCCACCGGATTGCCGCGATGGTGCACGGTCCGCGTAGCTGGATCAAGATCGACATCCCCCACCCGAATAACATCGGGAACTTCCGCCTCCGTTTTGCCATGGGTTCGTCGTAGAATTGCTCGAATTCGTGCAACCAACTCGCGCGGATTGAAGGGCTTTGGCAAATAGTCGTCAGCGCCAATTTCCAGGCCGACGATGCGGTCCACATCCTCGCCGCGCGCGGTGAGTAACAAGACGGGCAAACGCGAGCTGTCACGAATCTTGCGCAGGACATCGAAGCCATTCATGCCCGGCAGCATCACGTCGAGGACGGCAATCAAATAGTCACCGCTCAGCGCAGCCGCCAGGCCCGCTTTGCCATCGTGCACGCATGCCACCTGGAAACCTTCAGGGCGCAGATATTCGCTTACCAGCGAGCACAACTCGGTGTCGTCATCAATGACGAGTATGCGTTCCACAATAGTTTGATTTTAGTTGCTGCTCCGGCAGGAAAGCAGTAAAGATTCGTCAAAGGGAAAAAGTCCCTCTTTTACAAACATTTACTCGGTTTGACGCACTCTTTACTACCTTTTGCCGCGGGCGGTGTTTCTATCTACGTAGGACGCAGGTTCAGAGAGAAACTTGCGGCCAGGAGGAAACAGTGAAATCCAGAATCGCAAAGATAACGGCATTCGGCGCATTGGCGCTGGCACTTATTGCGGGCATCGCTCTCGCGCAAACGCCCGAAGGTGGGAAATCCATGCATCGCGGGATGCACCGCGGCATGATGGGAATGGGCATGGGATTTCTGCACGGGTTGAATCTGACTGACGAGCAGCACGCGCAGGTCAAGCAGATATTCCAGGCGGAAAAACCGACCATTAAGCCGCTCATGCAGCAGGAAGCTCAATCGCATCAGCAGATGATGCAGTTGATCACCAGCGGGGCTTTCGACCAGGCCAAGGTGACGGCTCTGGCGCAGCAGGAAGCCCAGGTCCACGTTCAATTGCAAGTAGAACACGCAAAGATGGCGTCGCAGATCTATGCGTTGCTGGATTCAACGCAAAAAGCCAAAGTCGCTGACATGATGGCCAAACACCAGCAGCGCATGCAGCAGCACATGCAGAACCAGGCGCCAGATGCAGATCAACAGCAGTAACCGGTGTTCGTGATCGCGTGAGGGGGCGAACCATTGGTTCGCCCTGAATCGCCAGGAGAAGACATGGCAAGCAGAGCAACGCAGACTGATTTTGTCGATATGGTGGCCGCCGAAGTTTCTTCAGGAATCGATCGCGCCCTTGGTTACTGGCTGGGACGGATCGAGCTAGAAGTCGTGGATCATAGTCTAACCACATCGCAGCGGATTGATGCTATTGAGAACATTTTGCAGGAGTATAAGGTGCGCAGCGGCCGGGCCGATGTGGGCTGCGCTTCGGCGTAAGGTCGCAGGCTTGTTGTGAATGTGTTGCAAGGTGAATTGTGAGCTTTGAATCCGTGGTCTCTTTCGTGAGCAGCTCCGACCTGCTCTTTGTGATCTTCTGGATCCTGCTGCTGGCCGGGGCATTTGTTGTAGCTTTCCCTGAACCTTCGGCCTTGGCCCACAGCCGAGCGCACTGCAAAGAGGAGGTTCGCAGGTCATAGCGCCCGCGGAATATCCCTGAACCCGCCGCTGGTAGAATCTCATCTATTAGGGTCATGTTGCTGGCGAACCTGCGTCCTCTTTTCCCCTATTTAAAGAAATACCGGAGTAGCTATCTCTGGGGAGGACTCTGCGTTCTCTTGATGAATGGCGTATGGGTGCTGTTTCCGCTGGTGGTTGGGCGGTCCATCGACTCCCTTGAACATGCTGACCCATCGCCCCAGATACTTCGTCTGATTGCAAAACTTGTTGCACTGATTCTCGCCGTTGCTGTAACCAAAGCAATCTTTCAGTTTCTTACCCGTTGGATCGTGATTGGTGTTTCGCGCGAGATCGAGTTCGACCTTCGTAACGATCTCTTCCGCCATCTCGAAGGCTTGTCATACAGCTTCTATCAGCGCACCCGCACCGGCGACATTATGGCGCGGGCGACAAATGACCTGAATGCGGTCCGCATGCTTCTGGGGCCGGCCATCATGTACTCGGCGAATACGATTGTTTTCACTGCCGGTGCACTCGCGTTCATGTTGTCGATCAGTCCGAAGCTGACCTTGTACGCGTTTCTGCCGCTGCCGGTGGTGAGCGTAGTCATTCAATATTTTGGACGTAGAATTCATGAGCGCTTCGAGCGGATTCAGGCGATGTTCTCGGAGATTTCTGCCCGCGTGCAGGAGAACTTTTCCGGAGTTCGAGTGGTCCGCGCTTATGTGCAAGAACAAGCCGAAACCGCCGGTTTTGAGAAGTCGAATCGCGAATACATTGCGCGCAGTTTGAAACTAGTCCGGCTCATGGGCATGCTTTGGCCTACGCTCGAAACCATGCTTGGGTTAGCAATCGTGCTGGTCCTGTGGATTGGCGGCAGAGAGGTCATCAGCGGTCAATCAACGATTCATCTGACTTCCTACCTGGGTACGAGTACAACCATTAATCTTTACGGTTCGATGAGCGTCGGTGATTTCGTTGCGTTCAACACCTACATGGTCCTGCTGACATGGCCGGTAATCGCGCTCGGCTGGGTAATCAATATCTTCCAGCGTGGCACAGCATCGCTGGCGCGCATCCATCAGCTTATGATGGAGACGCCGGAGATTACTGATGCTCCCGGCGTAATCGGGTCGCGTGAGGTCGAAATCCGCGGCGATATCGAATTTCGTAATCTCAATTTCGGCTACGATGGCATCCCCGTATTGCATGACCTCAATCTGCACATCCCTGCCGGAAGCAGCCTGGCGATCGTCGGGCCGACAGGGTCCGGCAAAACCACGCTCGTAAGCCTGATCCCGCGAATTTACGACGCTGCCGCCGGAGCAGTCCTGATCGACGGTAAGCCTGTCCGCGACTATGCTCTCGCAGATCTGCGGCGCAACATCGGCTTTGTCCCGCAAGAAACTTTTCTGTTTAGCGAAACCATACGAGAAAACATTGCTTTCGGCGTGCAGAAGGCCAGCAACGAAGAGGTAAGCTGGGCCGCCGAAGCGGCAAATATCGCGACAGACATCGAAGGCTTTCCTGATAAGTACAAGACGCTTGTAGGCGAGCGCGGAATCACGCTTTCCGGCGGGCAGAAGCAGCGCACGGCTATTGCTCGCGCTCTCATACGCAATCCCAGGATTTTGATCCTCGACGACGCGCTTTCGAGTGTAGATACCCAGACCGAGGACAAAATTCTGAATCATCTCCGGGAAGTTATGCACGGAAGAACGACGATCTTCATTTCGCATCGCGTTTCGACAGTGCGCAACGCTGACCGCATCGCAGTGTTGCACGGGGGACGAATTGTTGAACTGGGATCGCACGAGGAACTGCTCGCTTTGAACGGCTACTACACTGACTTGTACAACAAACAGTTGCTGGAAGAAGAACTGGCAGAAGTCTAGCCGAAACTTCTTTTCCTCGGATAAACACGGATCACGCGGATTCAACGTATTATTGGTTCCTCCTGCAAGATCTTCCATTTTGCCAATCTGCTCTGATCCGTGTTGGTCAGTGGGAAAGAAGTTGTTGTCGGTGACTAAATGTCACTTGGATCTGACATGGCTGCGCTTTCGATCCTTTACAATCCAGCCCATGCAGCGACGGCCAACGCACGAGTTGCTTGACGACGATTCCGGTACTCCGAAAGAAGTCGCCGATTCGTTGCTCGATTTGCGCTGGTTTAATCGCTGGTTTGGAGGTATTGCCACTACCCGTGCGCTAATTCAAACTGTCGCCGACAGGACCGGCAGATCAGAGTTCTCCTTATTGGAAGTAGCAGCTGGCGACGGTTCCCTGGTAAACACCGTCCGCGCCGAACTACAAAGCAGCGGAATCCGTCTGAACCTAACCTTGCTTGACCGCGCTGCCTCGCACCTTCCGGCATTTAGAAATCACAATGGGCATTCCGCAGCTGGGGTGGGCAATGCTGGTCTGGATCAAGATAGTCGCAGCGCCGTCGTGGCCGATGCTCTCAGCCTTCCATTCCCCGACTCAACTTTTGATCTGATTTCCTGCTCTCTGTTCGTGCATCACCTTCCGCCGGAGCAAGCTGTGCTCTTCGCAAAGCAAGCCTTGCGAGTGTGTAGCGTTGCAGTTCTAATACACGATCTCATCCGCAGTCCCTTGCACCTGGCATTTGCATACGCGGGAACGCCGCTGTATCGCAGCCGCATCACACGAAACGACGCGCCGGCCTCAGTGCGGCAGGCCTACACTATCGAGGAAATGAAACAATTCTTTCGGGCGGCAGGCGCTGGCGGTGTGGAGTCGCGTATGCATTACTTTTACCGCATGGGCGTAATCGCCTGGAAGGGAAGCGACCCGCAGGTATGATTTATGGCCTCATTGTAATTGGCGCTGGACCCGGCGGCTGCGCTGCCGCGATTTCGGCCGCGCGAGCCGGCGCACGTGTGCTGCTGCTGGAGCGAGGTCATTTTCCCCGGCACAAAGTTTGCGGCGAGTTCGTTTCGGCTGAGGCACTCGGACTTCTAGAGACTCTACTGGCGGCCGATTTTCGTGTATTAATTGCAGACGCGCCGCGCATCTCCAGCAGCCGAATCTTCGCCGACGGAGCTGAGATTCCAGCCGAGATCAAGCCACCAGCTGCAAGCATTGCCCGCTACGATCTCGATAAGGCGTTGTGGAAGTCCGCGATTCAGAGCGGTGTAGAGGCATTAGATGGGTGCACCGTGAAAGCAGTCGAACGGAATGGGCCCAACGCGGCACTGTTCCGAGTGGTGACACAATCAAGCTCTTTCGAAGCCCGAGCCCTGGTCAACGCGACTGGCCGATGGTCTTTCCTCACGGCCCCATCTACCCGCGCGCGTGCCGCGAACAGCCGGTGGATAGGAATTAAGGCGCATTTTCGTGAGGAAGCAGCGGCGGCCTCGGTGGATCTGTATTTTTTTTCCGGCGGATATTGCGGAGTGCAACCGGTCACTGAGCCGGTGAACGGGTCGAAGGCAATCATAAATGCATGCGCCATGGTGAAAGCCAATGTCGCCACGGAATTGAATCAGATTTTTCGATGTCATCCGGCTTTACAGACACGCAGTCGGAGTTGGGAGCCGGCTATGCCGCCGGTCAGCACTTCGCCACTGATCTTTCACGAACCGGAACCGGTGCAGGACAACATCTTGCAAGTGGGCGACTCCGCGACCTTCGTTGATCCCTTCATCGGTGATGGAATTTCTCTGGCTTTGCGTAGCGGCGCCCTGGCCACGCGATGCCTGACGCCATTCTTACAGAACGAGTGCACTCTGTTGCAGGCGAACGCAGAATATGCCCGCCAATATCGCCGACAGCTTGCACCGGTGTTTCGAGCCTCATCCCACCTGCGCAACTTCCTTAAGCTTCCCAGCCTGGTGCGCCGTCCAGTAATGTCAATTCTCCAGAGAACGCCAGCAATTACGCGGCACCTGGTCAGAATGACTCGCTAGCAGATACAAGGAAATTTCAACGAATCACGAGAACTTCGCGAATATTGTCGCGGGAGAGAAAGAATTTAATCGATGCGAAGTCGCGAAACAAAGTTTCGATGTGGCGGTTATTGAATACGCGCTGCAGGGTGAGAGGTTTTGTCGGAACCGGAGTGCGAGAATCACGCTTGGCATTTAAGGTGTGCATTTCCAGGTCGGCGCCTTCGGTCAGGTGATAACGGAAATAAGGAGCATCCGGGCCGGCCTCGCGAGTGTGGAAGAACGCCAGCAACTGCCCCCCGGGTTTCATCATCGACCAGAGGCGTCCGATAACCGGCTTCACCAGGCCCTCATCCATATAGTCAGCTAGATTCCAGCAAAACACGATATCGAAATGAGCGTTCGGATAGGCAAGGTTCTCTTCCAGAAATTTCTTGCTGTCCACCACAGTTTGGCCTTGCTCGCCCTTGACCATTAGTTCCGGATCAGTTGAGGCCTCCAGCAGATCCTGACTATAGATTCGATGACCTCTCTGAGTGAAGAAACGGATATTGCTGGCTGAGGTGGCGCCGATATCGAGTACACAAAGCGGATCCTCGGATTTAAAAATGCGCGAGAGTTCGGCCATGGCGCTAGACCGGCGGCTCATACGCTGTGGAGTTTTCGGAGCCGGCCGCTCTGCCGGCGTACTGCGAAAAAATTTCATGAGAGTTGCGGACTCGCAGTCGGCGGGATTTCAAGCCGCTGCATTCCCAACGGGTACCAATCGCCAGGAAAATCTACTACAGCTCACTATAAATGCTGTGCGCCGCAAAGGCCAGATCACTTGGCTTGTTCGGAGACTGGTACTGTCGTAACCGCCGGGCCGGTCGCCGAGGCCGCTACGGCAGCCGCGTTGGGTTGGGACTTGCTTTCGGGCACTATTTCCAATTTGCCTTTGAAAAAGGCGCCTTCCTCGATGGCGATCCGTCGCGACTGAACGTCACCATTCACCACCGCGGTCTTGCGAAATTCGCTGCGCTCGCTGGCTTGGATGTTCCCGTCCAGTGATCCACCGATGCTCACATTTTTTGCCGTTATATTGGCGCGCACCTTCCCATTGGGACCGATGGTTAAGCTGTTCCCGGAAAGCTGAATTGTCCCTTCCACCTGGCCGTCCACATAGATATCTTCGCTTCCGGAGAGTTCTCCCTTGATGCAGACCGACTTGCCAATGTGAGCGAATTCTGACGATGTCATACTCATGGACCACCTCCGCGAAGGGCGCACCGGTAACGCCAAAGGATTGTAAACCATCTCACGCCGGGCCAAGCCTATTACTTAAGCGCGGTGAGGACTGCGAACGGCGATTTACTAAATATCCTGACAATAAAACTGAGTACCGGCCAAAAGCAGCAGAGCTCCGGCTTCGGGCTAGAATTGCCTTAATGAGACTTATCAACATCCGATTGCTGGGGTGCGTCGCGGTACTGGGGTCGTTGGCCATGGTCCCCCTGGCTGTCTGCAGGGATAATTCACCACTTCCGGCTGCGGAGCTGGTTCGGCAAGCAGTCCAGAATGAAACGACTGCCAATGGGCAACATTTCATGTTCAGAGATGAAAGAAGGACTCCGCATGTTTCCGAGACGAAGTTAGTTGTCGAGGCGCGAGACGCCACTGCCGGAATCATCGTTTTGAAAGACGGTCGTCCCTTGAGCCCAGAGCAGCAGAAAGCCGAGCAGTCGCGCCTGGAAAATTACGTTCGAAATCCGGATGAGCTGAACCGCAAGCGCAAGCAAGAGAAGGAAGATGCTGACCGGACCCTGCGGATTCTCAAGGCATTGCCCGATGCGTTTCTGTTTGAAGCGGACGGAACGCAGGAGGGAACTGTCGGGGTTGGGCGCCCGGGCGATCGCCTGGTGCGCTTGAAGTTCAGGCCCAACCCTGCCTATGATCCGCCGACACGAGTGGAGCAGGTGTTGACTGGAATGGCCGGAACATTGCTGGTGGACGCCAACGAGAAGCGGATTGCGGAAATAAACGGAACGCTGCAAAAGGATGTGGGGTTTGGATGGGGCATTCTAGGCCATCTTGATAGCGGTGGCCGTTTTGTCGTGCAGCAGGCAGATGTTGGAAATAAGCAATGGGAGCTAACCCGAATGGAACTGGCATTTACCGGAAAGATCCTGATCTTCAAAAAGCTGAACATTCGTTCCAGCGATATTTTCTCAGGATTTCGCCCGGTGCCGAAGGACTTGAGCTTCGCACAAGCCGTCGACTTGCTGAAGAAGGAGGTTACCCGGATCGCGCCGAATAGCAATGGGAGGAATTCATCTGAGCAAAAAACCCGAGTGGATGGCGGCCAGGCAGGGCTCAGTTTCACTAGGCGGACACAGTTTGTCCACGGATGATTTCTTTGCGAACCGTTAATTTCTCAACCAAGTCCTTTTTGACATCGTAACCCGTTCCCGGTTTGTCGCTGACGCTGATCGTTCCTTGCGGCGAAACCTCAATTTCTGGATCGACAATGTCTTCAGTCCAGTAACGCTGGGAGGCAGAAACGTCGCCGGGAAGGCGAAAGTTCGGCAAGGTGGAAAGCGCGACGTTGTGGGCGCGTCCAATTCCGGTTTCCAGCATTCCACCACACCAGACAGGGATGTTGCCGCGTTGGCAGACGTTGTGGACAGCAATGGCTTCACTGAACCCGCCGACGCGTCCAACTTTAATGTTGATGATTCGGCACGCTTCGAGTTCGATTGCGGACTCTGCGTCACGAGCGCTGCGAATGGATTCGTCGAGGCAGATCGATGTCCTCAGTTCGCGTTGCAGCTTGGCATGTTGAACGATGTCGTCGTCCCAGTACGGCTGCTCGATCATCAGTAGATTGAAATCATCGAACCGTCGCAGGCGTTCAAGATCGCTGGGGCGATAGGCTGAGTTGGCGTCGCAACTTAAGACGATATCCGGCCAGCGCTGGCGGATTTTTCCCAGCACCTCGATGTCCCAGCCCGGTTTCACCTTGACCTTGATGCGCTGGTAGCCCGCGGCAAGTTCCGTCTCGATTTTTTCCAAAAGCTGATCGTGTGAATTCTGAATGCCGATGGAAACGCCGCAGGTGATCTCTGGTTGCATTCCGCCCAGCAGGCGCCAGAGCGGAATCTGTTTCTGTTTGGCTTCGGCATCCCAGAGTGCATTCTCGATCGCAGCTTTGGCCATGTTGTGGCCGCGGACGCGCGCGAGCTGCGCTGCAGCATCACCCGCTCGGCTAAGCTCCGTGCCAATCAATGTGGGAGCAAGAAAATCACGCAGAGTCGCCCATGCGGTCTCGATCCATTCATAACTGAAGAACGGGCCCTCGCTGGCGACGCATTCTGCCCAGCCTTCAACACCATCACAGCAAGCGGTCAGGAGCAATACGCGCCGGCTCTCGGTTCGGCCAAAGCTGGTTTCGAAGAAATGCTTCAGGGGGAGATGCAACTCGCGGAGAGTAATAGATTCGATTCTCATTGATTGTGAGTGGTCGGTGCGGACTCCAGTTCATGCTGTTTAGCTTTCTGCCACAGTGACTCGAGTTGCTCCATGCTTGCAGCTTGCAATGAAAGGCCGGATGTTCGTAGCTGCTCTTCCATCCACTGGAAGCGTCGCCTGAATTTTCGATTGGTCTTTTTCAGCGCCGACTCGGAATCGAGCGAAAGATAACGGGCAATGTTGACCAATACGAAAAACAGATCCCCGACTTCCTCTTCGAGCCTCTGCCGAAGATGCTCCGGAACCTGCAGCTTGCCTGGTCCCGCGACGCCTTGGCCTAAGGGGGTTGCGGGCGAGGGAAGCCGTTTCAATTCCTCCTGTAATTCGCGCGTTTCTTCCGACAGCTTGTCGAAGAGACCGCCGATTTCCGGCCAGTCGAAGCCCACGTGTGCCGCACGAGAACTGAGCTTGTGAGCTTCGAGCAATGCCGGCATGGCAGAAGAAACTCCGGCGAGCAGAGGCTCGGGACCACTCGGCTGTTCAGACCCGTTCCCGCGTGCGCGGAGCCTGCTTTTTTTCTCTTCTGCTTTGAGCGCTTCCCAATTCTGCAGAACTTCGGTAGACGTCTCGGCAGTCACATCGCCGAAAACATGCGGATGCCGATTGATCAACTTGTCGGAGAGCCGATCCAGCACATCGTCAATCGAAAAATGTTCCGCCTCGCGGGCCATCTGGGAGTAGAAGAGTACCTGCAATAGAAGGTCGCCCAGTTCGCCTGGCAATTCGTGCCAATCCCGATTATCTATGGCTTCGAGGACCTCGTAGGTTTCTTCCAGGGTGTAAGGCTTGATTGAGTCGAAGCTCTGCTCGCGGTCCCAAGGGCAGCCGTCTGGTCCGCGCAGCCGCGCCATTATCGAAACGGCGCGCTCGAATTTCTCTCCAGTCGTGGGCATGCGTTTGTGGTGCACGGACTTGAGGCGTGGCTATTCTATTCGGCTTTGAAAAACAGAATCCCCAGCGGCGGCAGCGTCAGCGAGAGCGAATACGGACGGCCGTGCGTAGGAACCTCTTCGGCGTTTACCCCGCCCATATTCCCCATCCCGCTTCCGGCATACTCGCTTGCGTCGCTGTTCAGCAGTTCACGCCAGTAACCGCCAGTAGGCACACCGATCCGATAGTTCTCTCGCGGCACTGGCGTAAAGTTGCAGACGACAAGAATTATGTCCTGGGGACGGCGGCCCTTCCGCAATAGTGAGACCACGCTTGCGGCTGTGTCGTTGCAATCTACCCACTCGAAGCCTGCCGGGTCGTTCTCGATTTCATGCAGGGCAGCTTGCTCGCGATAACTGCGGTTCAATTGTGTCACCCATTTTTGTACGCCCGAGTGCACGGGATATTGCAAGACGTGCCACTCCAGGCTCATGTCATGCCCCCACTCGCGCACTTGACCGAATTCATCACCCATAAACAAGAGTTTCTTGCCTGGCTGGGCGAACATGTAGCCATAGAGCAAGCGCAGATTGGCGAATTTCTGCCACTCGTCTCCCGGCATTTTCCCAACTATGGACCCTTTTCCGTGGACGACTTCGTCGTGCGACAGCGGCAGCACGAAATTTTCGGTGAAACCGTAGAGCATGCGAAAGGTAAGCATGCTGTGATGGAACTGGCGGTGAATTGGCTCGTGTGAGAAATATGCCAGGGTATCGTGCATCCATCCCATGTCCCATTTCAATCCAAAACCCAGGCCGCCCAGATATACAGGCTTCGAAACCATGGGCCACGCAGTCGATTCCTCGGCGTAGGTCTGAATGCCCGGATACTCCTTGTAGGCTTCAAGGTTCAATTGGCGTAGAAACTCGATGGCGTCGAGATTCTCTCGGCCACCGTATTTGTTGGGAATCCACTCGTGCTCGCGGCGTGAATAATCGAGATACAACATCGAGGCCACCGCGTCCACGCGCAAGCCATCTACGTGATACTTGTCCAGCCAGAACATGGCGCTCGACAGTAAAAAGCTCCTTACCTCGTTGCGTCCATAGTTGTAGATGTAAGTATTCCAGTCTGGATGAAACCCGAGGCGCCAGTCGGCATGTTCGAACAAATGCGTTCCGTCGAAATACGCAAGTCCGTGCGCATCGGATGGAAAGTGCGACGGCACCCAGTCGAGGATCACTCCAATCCCGCGCTGGTGCAGGTAATCGACGAAGTACATGAAATCCTGCGGCGTGCCGTAACGCGAGGTGGGAGCAAAATAGCCGGTCGTCTGATATCCCCACGAAGCGTAGAACGGATGCTCCATGATGGGCAGGAGTTCAACGTGCGTGAAGTTCATGCGCTCAACGTACTCCGCGAGTTTGGGCGCAATCTCCCGATAAGTCAGCGATCGATTGTGGTCTTCAGGGACGCGCATCCACGAACCCATGTGGACTTCGTAAATCGAAATCGGATCGTGTAACGACTGCCGTCCAGCACGCGCCTTCATCCAGGCTTCGTCAGACCACTGATAGCCCAGGTCCCATACCACCGATGCTGTTCTCGGCGGCTTCTCATGATAGATGCCGAAGGGATCAGCTTTATCCGCGACATGCCCGTGGTTGTTGGAAACAATGTGGTACTTGTACAGAGCGCCTTTACCGACTGAAGGAATGAACCCTTCCCATATACCCGAACTGCCGCGCGGTTCCAGAGGATGCGTGTTGTTATTCCAATCATTGAAGCTTCCGACAACTGAAACTTTCTCCGCGTTCGGCGCCCACACGCTGAAGTTGGCCCCACTCTCACCGCCCACCGTTGCCAGGCGGGCCCCAAGCTGGTTGTAAGCGCGGTAATTCCGCCCTTCATTAAACAGGTAGAGATCCTCCTGCGATAGCAGGCTAGCGTCGTGGCGGACCGACGCGAGAGTGAGATTCTTGGAATTCATCTTGTTGAGATTAGCATTCAGGATTCATTTAATGCGAAACTCGATGCCTGCTGCTGAGCGCGTTTCGCCCGTGCTAGACTGCATGCAAATCTTAATTGTAATCAGGAAACTGCCTGTCCTATGCCGGTTTTGCGCGTCGTAGTTCTTTGGCACCAACATCAGCCCTATTACAAAGACCTGGTTACAGGAGAGTATCGCCTCCCCTGGGTCAGGCTGCACGCCTTGAAAGACTACTACGGGATGGTCAAACTGCTGGAAGAGTTTCCTGACGTTCACCAAACCTTTAATCTTGTCCCCTCGTTGATTTCTCAAATTCAGGATTATGAGAGTGGCGCCGCCTACGATCCTTTCTTAACCGTGGCTTCGCGTCCAGCCAAGGATCTTACGCAAACGGAACGCCGCTTCGCCCTGCAATATTTGTTTCAGGCAAATCCTGCGCACTTGATCGGCCGTTATCCCCGGTACGCCGAACTTTGGGAAAGGTTTCAGAGTGCTGGCTCAGCCCCCGAGAAGGCTGAAAAATTCTTTCAGCCGCAGGATTTCACGGACCTGCAAGTGCTTTCGCAGTTGGCATGGTTCGACGAATTTTTTCTGCTGGAACCTGATATCGCTGCTCTCGTCAAAAAAGGGCGCGGGTTTTCTCTTGATGATCAGCGCTTCGTCATTGAGCGCGAGGGTGATTTGATCAAGCGCGTCATCCCGGCTCACGCGGAAGCGGCAAACCGGGGAAGAATCGAAATTTCAACTTCAGCCTTCTATCATCCGATCCTGCCCTTGGTGTGCGACACAAATCAGGGCGCGGTTTCCACTGCAGGATTGCCGCTGCCACACAACCGTTTTCGCCACCCGGAGGATGCTCGCGAACAGTTGCAGCGCGGTCTCGATCTACATGAAAGAGTTTTCGGAGTGCGCCCACATGGCGTGTGGCCCTCAGAGGGCAGTGTCTCGGAAGAAGTGATGGCGATCGGCGCCGATCTAGGCGTGAAATGGATGGCGACGGACGAAGGTGTCCTGGCGCGTACGCTCGGGATGCCGTTCACTCGCGACGGCCATGGCCGATTGCCGGATGCCGCGGCCGCTAAGCTTTATACCATTCATCGATATGAGAATGGGGGAGCGAACATAAGTCTGATTTTTCGAGACCATGCCATCTCTGACCTGATTGGCTTCGTCTACTCCGGCATGCCGCCGCAGGAAGCCGCTGACCACCTGATGCGGAATATCCGTGAGTCTGCCGAACCCGTGCTTCGCTCCGGAGCCGATGCAGTTGTGCCAATCATTCTGGACGGAGAAAACGCGTGGGAATACTATCCCGAATCCGGCCGCGAGTTCCTGCGCCGCATCTACGACGCGCTACAAAGTTCTCCTGATATCGAGGCGGTTACCGTTTCAGAAGCAATTGAGCGCCACAAAAATGTGAACGTCTTGAAATCGCTGGTGCCGGGATCGTGGATTAATGCCAACTTTAATGTGTGGATTGGAGCGCCCGAGGATAACCGCTCATGGGACTATCTTTATCACGCGCGCAATTTCTATTCGCAGGCGTCTGCGAACTGCTCTGCACAGCAGCAAAAGACTGCATTTGAAGAGTTGCTCATCGCCGAAGGAAGCGATTGGAACTGGTGGTATGGCCCGGAGCATCACTCGGCCAACGACCGCGAATTTGACGAACTCTACCGCAAACATCTCTCAAACGTCTACCAGATGTTAGGGGCTACGCCGCCCGATTATCTTGCCCAGCCCATCATGCAGGGAGTAGTGCAGCCAGTCTTCCAGCCGCAGACGCACTACATTCACCCGCTTATCGATGGCAAGACTGTTCGCTATTTCGAATGGATGGGGGCCGCTCACTATACCGCTGACCGCAGTTCTGGTTCTATGCATGGCAAAGTTTTTCATCTGGAGTCAATTTATGCCGGCATCGATGAAAGTGACGTTTATGGCCGAATTGACTTCGCCGATAGACTCGAGGGCATTTTTGAAATCGTGGTGAACCTTGAGTCCTGGGCTGACGCTTCGAACCGCGCACGTCGCGCATTAAGATTGAATGTGGAGATCGCCGATGCGAGAATTATTTGGGTCAAGCTCGCAGACGGACTCGAGGAACTCGATACACAACAAATTCGTGTAGCGATGGGCGGGACCTTTCAATTCAGACTTCCGCTCGCATTGCTCTATGCTGTGCCTCCAAGACCCGGCAGCGCCGATTCGATTTCAACCAGCAGGCTGCGCCTGCGCTTCAGCATCTGGCAGAATGGGTTACCTCTCGACGCCCTTCCGGTTGAAGGCTGGATGGAATTGCGGCTGCTGGCTGAAGAAGAGATGGCGCTGGTGAATTAGTGCCCAAGTCTTTCGTGAATTGCTGGTCCTTCAATAGCACCTTGTTCCTCTTCCTGGCTTTCCGCCGATAGCCTCCGCAAGGACAATCGTTCACGATGGGCGAGAAACAGTCCCCAGGGAATTACCGACATGAAGGTCACAGCCCATAGCAGGAGGCCGCAACTGACCGCAAGCTCGCGGGGCACACTCAGAATTTTTTGCATGGTAAATATGGTGGCCAGCTGGGAACCTCCGCCAACCCCCGGCAGCTGAATTACCGATCCCAACATGCTTGAGGCCATCACCAGCGGAATCTGCTTCGGACGATCGAGGACAGCTACTCCGTAAGACAACATCACTTGCCAATATGCCAGGGCGATCATCGTCCACATGACCACGGAGACAGCCACCAATTGTGCGAAAGAACTCGCGTCATGGATCGTATTCAATCCACTGCTGAATTCCCGAATACGGGCAGCTGCCAATTCTCCAAGCGGGGCAAAGCCCGAGAACCTGGTTGAAATCCATGAGGCCAGCGACTCGCCTTTCATTACCAGCAACACAAGGCATGAAATCCCAATGGCCAAGGCCAGCAGCGCGAACTTGCCTATGTGAAAACCGCTGAGTAAAGCGCGCGTTTCCGGATTCAGGAGGGCGATAGTGAACAGCACGCCAAAGGAGCCTACGTCAAAGATCCTCTCGACAGTCCATACGGCTACCTGAGACGAAAAGCTTAGGTTCACGCGCCTGGCGATAAGGTAGGGGCGGATAAATTCTCCGGGCCGCCCGAGCAGCGACAATCCCGTGAAGCCTATGACTGTCGGCGCCAGCAGTTCACGGCTGGAGGTATTTTTGACGGGACGCAAAAATATCTTCCACCGCACTGCTCGCAACACGTAGGCGAAATAGGTACATGCCACGCCGAGAAAAACATTCAACAAATGAGACTTTACGTTCGCCGTCTCTTTCCCGAATGCGCTCCAGTCGAACCCGCGCCACGTCCGGAATTGCGTATAAAACAGAGCACCCAGCAAAAGGGCGGCGAGCGTATAAATGAAAGTCTTTTTTTTGTTCATCGAGAGTGAAATTTCAACGGGCGGCCTGTTGCTGCACTGAGATGCCAGGTGCGGGATCAGCGGTGTTCGCAGCCTGGGCTGGTGATTTTCTGGGCCCGGGCTGTTTGGCAACAGCTTTGCGTGCTGAAGTGTGTAAAGGCGCGGCTTTCTTCGCGGCTACCTTGGCTTTGCGCCCCAGCGCAGGATTTTCGGCGATCTTTTGCCGGTTGTAATCGCGGATAATGCGGGCAATGTACGCCTGGGTCTCGTAATACGGAGGCACGCCGTGATACTGATCCACTCGCTGGGATCCCGCGTTGTACGCGGCCAGCGCTTTTACCGGATCATAGTTGTACTTCTCCAATAATTCACGAAGATACTTGGTCCCACCCTCGACATTCGAATTCGGATCAAATGAATTCGCGACGCCCAATTGCGATGCCGTTCCCGGCATCAGCTGCATCAGCCCCTGCGCGCCCTTCTTCGAAACCGCATTACTGTGAAAGCCGCTCTCGGCGCGAATCACGCTATTGATGAAATCAGGATCGATCTGATGGCG
>Ga0157373_10001211_pt1 | contig 19708 bp, 16 predicted proteins | sample C65metaG_FD_113460 | JGI IMG/M metagenome (GOLD analysis project Ga0157373, IMG submission 113460) | Corn rhizosphere microbial communities from Kellogg Biological Station, Michigan, USA - C6-5 metaG | ecosystem: Host-associated > Plants > Roots > Rhizosphere > Soil | place: USA: Michigan... | reverse complement strand
TTCAAGAGCCTTAACCGTGATGGCTTTACCTTCGTAAATCATCAACTGATCTCCACGATATGGAAGCTGAACAGTACACGTTGAACGCTGACCACTGGTTCGGCATTGACGTTACCGTCGATGCTACGCCAATCCGCCAGGCACACCCGTCAACGCGATAGTCGGGGTTCTGTAGGAACGTTCGGAAAATACAAACGCTCAATTCATACGCCCGTTTGATTTGGGTACGTCACCTTCACGGAATTTCCGACAATTGTCAATCGCCCTAAACAAGGGCCCGGACGCGACTTGACGGTCATTTCCATGACCCTGCAGATCCGCAACACGACGCTGCATGTGCGGACATTCATAGGATCAATAATTAGAAAAGTCGCCCTAATTCCAGGCGCAATGACGACAACCGGCTATGCTGGCGGATACGTTATGGAAGCGCCTGGCGCTGGGACGTTACGAACGAACGTCCGGATTTGAATAGGTTTACGGCCTGCCTGGCCAACCCGCCCGACGCGACTGTCGGGCTTTTTTATGCTCAGGCCAGGGCCTTGAGCACCGCGGCAATATCCTGCAAAACAGTGACTTCGCCCTTCTCACCCCAGTACAGGGTGACCATTTGCCGGTCGGCTTCGATCTTGTAGACGTTGGCCGGCAATTTCCTGAAATGCTCGAGCAACGACTCATCCAGGCAAACCTCCCGCCACTGGTTGACCCAGACGCCCGGTGCGCTTTGCCAGTAGCTCCAACAGGCTGGTTCCTTACCGCGCCGGGGCCGATGGTACTGCGCGCAGGGGTTCGGAGGCTGTGAATCGAGCCAGTGCGGCCACTCCTGGGGGGCCAATTGCATGGCCAGGCCGAGGCGACGGGCCTCCATGCGCAGGGCTATGCGACCGCTCTGTACACGGGACGGCCGCAACCATGCCAGGGGGCTCAATACCACCAACAGGATTGACACCACTATCCAGACCGTCATATCAGTACTCCCGAATTCTGATGAGCCATTGACCCATGTCGCCGTCAATGCGCTTGAAACCAGCCATACTTAACCGTATCGCCATTCTCTGGAGTGCTTTTCATGTATTACGAACACATCCTGGTCGCCGTCGACCTTACTGAAGAATGCGATCCCGTCATCAAACGCGCTCGCGCCCTGTGCGATGGCCGAGAGACCAAGCTGTCACTGGTGCATATCGTCGAGCCGATGGCCATGGCCTTTGGCGGCGATGTCCCCATGGACCTTTCCCAACTGCAGCAACAGCAGTTCGATCAGGCCAAGGAACGCCTTGACCGCCTGATCGTGAAATATCCGGACCTGAAACGGGAAAACAGCCACCTGACCTACGGCCAACCGCGCCAGGAGATCCATCATCTCGCCAAGGAACAGGGTTGCGACCTGATCGTCGTCGGCAGTCATGGTCGCCACGGGCTGGCGCTGCTGCTGGGCTCCACCGCCAACGACGTGCTGCATGGCGCGCCCTGCGATGTACTGGCGGTGCACCTGGTCAAGCGCGCATAACGGCTATGAAGCCTTGTGGGAGCGAGCCTGCTCGCGATGACGTCAGCACAGTCGACATCCCTGTTAGCTGACACACCGCTATCGCGAGCAGGCCCGCTTCTACAAAGGGCCGCCTTTCAAATCAGGCATCCAGCTCGGCCCAACGCTCCACCAGCGCATCCAGTTCAGCCTGCAACTGCTCCAGATGCGCGATCACCTTGGCGGTTTCCGCCGCCGGCCGCTGGTAGAAACCGGCATCGGCCATCTCGGCCTGCACCGCGGCGATCTGTGCTTCCTTGGTATCGATATCGCCCGGCAATGCTTCCAGCTCGCGTTGTAGCTTGTAGCTGAGCTTCTTCTTGGCTGGCGCCGGGGCTGCGGCGGCTACCGGAGCAGGCTCGGCCTTGACCACCGCCGAATTCAAGTCGGCCTTGCCGGACTTGCTCTCGGTCACACCCAGAAGGCGCGGCGAGCCGCCCTGGCGCAGCCAGTCCTGATACCCGCCGACGTATTCGCGAACCCGACCTTCACCTTCGAACACCAGGGTACTGGTGACCACGTTGTCGAGGAATGCCCGGTCGTGGCTGACCATCAGCACGGTGCCGTTGAAGGTCAGCAGCACCTCTTCCAGCAATTCGAGGGTTTCCACGTCCAGGTCGTTGGTCGGTTCGTCGAGCACCAGCAGGTTGGCCGGCTTGCTGAACAGTTTCGCCAACAGCAGACGGGCGCGCTCACCACCGGACAACGCCTTGACCGGGGTACGGGCACGCTGGGGGCTGAACAGGAAGTCGCCGAGGTAGCTCAATACATGGCGGCTCTGGCCGTCGATATCGATGAAGTCGCGGCCTTCGGCCACGTTGTCGATCACGGTCTTTTCCAGGTCCAGTTGATGACGCAACTGGTCGAAGTAGGCGACGTCGATCTTGGTCCCCTCTTCCACCTTGCCGCTGGACGGCACTAGGCCGCCGAGCATCAGCTTGAGCAAGGTGGTCTTGCCGGTGCCATTGGCGCCCAGCAGGCCGATGCGGTCGCCGCGTTGCAGGACCATGGAGAAGTCCTTGACCAGGAACGGCCCGCCGGGATGGGCGAAGCTGACGTTTTCCAGGACCATCACCTGCTTGCCGGATTTTTCAGCCGTTTCCAGCTGGATATTGGCCTTGCCGGTGCGCTCGCGACGCTCGCTGCGCTCGACACGCAGGGCCTTGAGGGCGCGCACACGACCTTCGTTACGGGTACGACGGGCCTTGATGCCCTGGCGGATCCAGACTTCTTCCTGGGCCAGCCGCTTGTCGAACAGCGCGTTGGCGGTTTCTTCCGCCGCCAGGACCGCTTCCTTGTGCACCAGGAAACTGGCGTAGTCACCGTTCCAGTCGATCAGGCCGCCCCGGTCCAGTTCAAGAATGCGGGTCGCCAGGTTCTGCAGGAAAGAACGGTCGTGGGTGATGAACAGCACCGCCCCCTGGAAATCCTTCAAGGCTTCTTCAAGCCAGGCGATGGCGCCGATGTCCAGGTGGTTGGTCGGTTCGTCGAGCAGCAGCAGGTCCGGCTCGGACACCAGGGCCTGGGCCAGCAGGACACGGCGACGCCAGCCACCGGACAGCTCGGCGAGGGTCTTGTCGGCCGGCAGTTGCAGGCGGCTCAGGGTGCTGTCGACCAATTGCTGCAGACGCCAGCCATCGCGGGCTTCGAGGTCGTGCTGCACATGCATCAGTTTTTCCAGGTCGGCATCGGTGACGATGTTCTGGCTCAGGTGGTGATATTCGGCCAGCAGCGCGCCGACACCGTCCAGGCCCTCGGCAACCACATCGAACACCGTCCGCTCGTCGGCCAGCGGCAGTTCCTGGGGCAACTCACCGATCTTCAGGCCGGGGGCACGCCAGACCGAGCCGTCGTCAGGCTTCTGATCGCCCTTGACCAGCTTCATCATGCTGGACTTGCCGGTGCCGTTGCGGCCGATGATGCACACCAGCTCACCACGGGCGATCTGCCAGGACACCTTGTCCAACAACGGCATCGCGCCGAAAGCAAGGGACACATCGCTGAATTTGAGCAGGGTCATGAGCTTCTCCAAAAACCGGGCGCGCATTCTACCTGAGATGAGACTTCAGGGGTCCGCCATTTTCGTCGTTGAATCACTCTGCATAACAAATGTTGCGAACTTGCACCGACGGCCCCGCAAAGCTTTCGCCGGCTGCTGGCAAAAGGCTAAGCTACAGGCAGTTACCCTGGGTTACCCCTTGGGCTTTTCATGTTTTTTTCTGCCCGGATGTCTCATGCGCAGTCGCCTTATTACTGTTCTGTCTTGTTTTTTCGTGTGTGCCACTGCCGTTCAAACCGCTCAAGCGGTGGATATTTCCACCCAGCGCCAGTATTACGATGAAGCCAAGCGAGCCTTGGCCAAGGGTGATTCCGGCCCCTATTTCCGTTATAGCCAGGCCCTGCGCGATTATCCGCTGGAACCGTACCTGGCCTACGACGAACTGACCGCTCGCCTCAAGAGCGCGAGCAATGCCGAAATCGAGAAATTCCTCGCCGAACACGGTGACCTGCCCCAGGCCAACTGGATGAAACTGCGCTGGTTGCGCTGGCTGGCCGAACGCGGCGACTGGGCGACCTTCGTCAAATACTACGACCCCAAGCTCAACTTCACCGAGCTGGACTGCCTCAATGCCCAGTACCAGCTCAGCCACGGCCTCAAGGCCGAGGGCTAGGCCAACACCGAAAAGCTCTGGCTCACCGGCAAATCCCAACCACAGGCCTGCGATGCGCTGTTCGGCCTCTGGGCCTCCCAAGGCCAGCTGACCGAGCAGAAACGCTGGGAGCGCGCCAAACTGGCGGCCCAGGCCCGAAATTATCCACTGGCCAATAGCCTGGTCAGCGGCCTGGTCACTCTCGCCCCTCGTGGCAAATTGCTGGTGGACGTGGCGCAGAAACCCGAACTGCTCAACCAGCCCTCGCGCTTCATCCCGGCCGATGAGCCGATGTCCGATATCGTCAGCCTCGGCCTGCGTCGCCTCGCCCGCCAGGATCCGGATAAAGCCATGGCACTGCTGGACGGCTACGCCAGCACCATGCACTTTTCCCGCGACGAAACAGTCGCCATCGCCCGGGAGATCGGCCTGACCCTGGCCAAGCGCGTCGACAGTCGCGCCCTCGATATGATGACGCAGTATGACCCGGAGCTGCGGGACGACACCGTTTCGGAATGGCGCCTGCGCCTGCTGCTGCGCCTGGGTCGCTGGGACGACGCCTATCAGTTGACCCGTCGCCTGCCCGAGTCGCTGGCCAGCACCAACCGCTGGCGCTACTGGCAGGCCCGCAGCCTGGAACTGGCTCAACCGCAGAACCCCGAAGCCTTGACGCTTTACAAGCACCTGGCTCGCGAGCGGGATTTTTATGGCTTCCTGGCTGCCGACCGCTCCCAATCGCCCTACTCGCTCGCCAACAAGCCCCTGGTGCTGAGCCAGGCCCTGATCAACAAAGTGCGCAATACGCCGGGTGTCCGCCGAGCCCTGGAATTCCATGCCCGCGGGCAGATCGTCGATGGGCGCCGTGAGTGGTATCACGTCAGCCGGCATTTCAGCCGGGACGAGATGGTCGCCCAGGCGAAGCTGGCCTACGACCTGAAATGGTATTTCCCGGCCATCCGCACCATCAGCCAGGCCAAGTACTGGGACGACCTGGACATCCGCTTCCCGATGGCGCACCGCGATACCTTGGTGCGCGAAGCCAAGGTCCGTGGCCTGCACTCGAGCTGGGTGTTCGCCATCACCCGCCAGGAAAGCGCCTTCATGGATGATGCGCGCTCCGGCGTGGGTGCCGCCGGCCTGATGCAACTGATGCCCGGCACCGCCAAGGAAACCGCACGCAAATTCAGCATCCCGCTGGCTTCGCCCCAGCAGGTGCTGGATCCGGACAAGAACATCGAGCTCGGCGCAGCGTACCTGAGTCAGGTCCACAGCCAGTTCAACGGCAACCGCGTCCTGGCCTCGGCCGCCTACAACGCCGGCCCCGGCCGTGTACGGCAGTGGCTGCGCGGCGCCGACCACCTGAGCTTCGACGTCTGGGTCGAAAGCATCCCCTTCGACGAAACCCGCCAATACGTGCAGAACGTCTTGTCGTACTCGGTGATCTACGGCCAGAAACTCAACTCACCACAACCGCTGGTGGACTGGCATGAGCGGTATTTTGACGATCAGTGAGCTGAAGCGTCCCCTATTCGGATAACGCCATCCTGTGGGATCGAGCCTGCTCGCTCCCACATTGGAGGGGTATGTGCCAGCAAGTCTCAGCCAAGCTGTGCCAAGGCCTGCTTGCCTGGCAGAGTAAGGCGATACCGTTGCGTCGGACTGCTGGGCGACTCTGGATCGGTCATTTCGATCAAGCCCGCCGTCAATGCCGGCTTGAGGTAGTTACCCCGAAAGGTAGCCTTGTGTACCAACCCCAACTTCCCCATCAGCTCACTGATTTTCAGTGGAGGACCGCTGCCCAGTATTTGAAGCAGCTTGGCTACTGGGTCGGTTACCAGGTCGGTTACTAGGTCGGTGGTCGGCTCATTACGAATCGCCTCCCCAAGTGCGATGTTCAGCGACTGCAGCATGAACTCCACGAAAGGCGTTGCCTCGGCAAGCCGGTCGGCGGCCGATAATGCAGCGTAGTAAGCGTCCTGTTGAGCGCGAATGACTGCCTCAACCGGCAAATAAGCCATAATCGGCCTCCACCGGCTGAGAATCAGGGTTTGCCAGAGACGCCCCATTCTCCCGTTGCTGTTGATGATCATTGACAGCCGAAAGCTGACCGATCTGTTCGCTGATGTCAGCAATCAACCCCAGCATCCGGGTCGTCAATGTCAACGGTGGCGCGTAACGACTCATACCCTTATCCAAGCCAGATAAACAGTACGACATGATGCCCCACATGGGCGCCAACAGCACTCATTGAGCCACCTCGCCTTGCTGGTTGAACTGCAACGCCGCCAACCGCGCATACAGCTCATTGCTGGCAACCAGCTCCTGATGCGTGCCTACCGCCACCACCCGGCCCTGATCCATCACCGCGATCCGGTCAGCGTTCTTCACCGTGGCCAGGCGATGGGCGATGACCAGGGTGGTGCGGTTTTTCATCAGGTTGGGCAGGGCTTGCTGGATCAGGTGTTCGCTTTGCGCATCGAGGGCGCTGGTGGCTTCGTCCAACAGCAGGATCGGCGCGTCCACCAACAGCGCCCGGGCGATGGCCAGGCGTTGGCGCTGGCCGCCGGACAACCCCAGGCCACCGTCGCCCAGGTGGGTCTGGTAACCATCGGGCATTTTTTCGATGAAGTCGTGGGCATGGGCAATCCGGGCCGCCTCGCGCACCTGCTCGGCAGTGGCGTCGGGATTGCCGTAGCGGATGTTTTCTTCCACGGTGCCGAAGAACAGCGCCGGGTTTTGCGAAACCAGGGCGAAATGACGGCGCAGGTCCAGCGGATCGAGTCGGGTCAGCGGCACCTCATCAATGAGAATCCGGCCATGTGCCGGATCGTAGAAACGCAGCAACAAGTCATACACCGTCGATTTGCCCGCGCCTGACGGTCCGACGAGGGCGAGGGTTTCGCCGGCATTGACCGTCAGGTCCAGGCCGTCGACCGCATAGCTTTCCGGTCGGGATGGATAGGAAAACCGCACGCCTTCAAGACGCAGGTCGCCCCGGACCCGCTTCGGCAACGTCACCAGGTCCGAAGACGGTGGCTGGATGATGTTCTGCGAACGCAGCAACTCGGCGATACGTTCGGCCGCGCCGGCGGCCCGTTGCAGTTCGCCGATCACCTCGCTCAGCGTACCGAAGGCGCTGCCGACTATCAGACTGTAGAACACGAATGCCGCCAGCTCACCGCCGGAAATCCGCCCGGCGATCACGTCCATGCCGCCCACCCAGAGCATTACGCCCACCGCTCCCAGCACCAGCACGATCACCAGGGTGATCAGCCAGGCGCGCTGGGCGATGCGTTTGCGGGCAGTCTCGAAAGCCTGCTCCACCGTGACGGCAAAACGTCGCTCATCCTGGACCTGATGATTGTAGGCCTGCACAGTCTTGATCTGGCCCAGGGTTTCCGAAACGTAGCTGCCGACATCGGCGATACGGTCCTGGCTCTGTCGGGACAGGCTGCGCACCCGACGACCGAATACCAGGATCGGCGCCAACACCAGCGGCAGGGCAATCACCACGATGCTGGTGAGCTTGGGGTTGGTGATGAACAACAGCACGATGCCACCGATGACCATCAGGGCATTGCGCAGAAACAGCGACAAGGACGAACCGATCACCGATTGCAGCAACGTGGTATCGGCGGTCAGGCGCGACTGGATCTCCGAGCTGCGGTTGTTTTCATAAAACCCCGGGTGCAAGTACACCAGATGGTTGAAAACCTGTCGCCGGATGTCGGCCACCACGCGCTCGCCAATCCACGACACCAGGTAGAACCGGGAGAAGGTCCCGATTGCCAGGCCTATCACCAGCACCATGAACAAGCCGATGGACTGGTTCAGCAACTGAGGAGAACGGGTCATGAAACCCTGGTCCACCAGCAACCGGATGCCCTGTCCCATGGACAAGGTGATACCCGCCGTGACGATGAGCGCCAACAACGCGCCGACGACCTGCTTGCGGTAAGGGGCGATAAAACCACTGGCCAGGCCTATGGCACGGCGATGTCGGGAAGAAAGCATCAATAGCGTCCGATAATGCAACAGGGGAAGGGTCGGTCAACGGCACCGAAGCGCAGCGTAGCGGAACCTTATTGAATCAGAATGAGTCAGGTTAAATATAAACGCGATGACCACCCACTAGAGGGTATCGGTCTAAAGTCTGACTGGAAACGTACAAGTATTTCTGTTTGAGTAGAGCTGTCGTCATGACCGACAAGGAGTGTCATTTCTCAGTCACCTGACGACAGTACAGTAGACATTAAAACCTGATGAGGAGACAGGCCATGTCCTTGCAACACAGCAGCGACGACAAGATTCAAGTGATCCGCACGCAACCTGACCAGTCCCTGGGCTGCTCGTTCATCGACGCCCAAGGGCGCGAAGTACCGATCACCGAAGAGATGATCCAGAAAGCCTGCAGTGAACTTGAACAACGACTGGTCAAGCCTGCCGAACAAAAGTGATACAGCCCGTCTTCGATTGAACCCGACCCTGTGTCGGTTTTTTTGCGCCCATGGACTGTGCAAACCCTGTGGCGAGGGTTAAAGGGGGGTGGCACCCAGCGCACTCACGATCTGCTGCAACGCCGGTGATTGCCCTTCAATGCGCACCTTCAAACTGTCGATCTCCCGGCGCGGCGGGTAATGTTTGCGCAGGGCATCGAAGGCACTGCGTTGCTCGCTGACCGTTCCCACCAGGCTACGGCGAAAGTCCGCATCGTCACGACGCGGGTCGTATACGCCACGGCACAGCGCGGCCAGCGCCCAGGCCGGGTCGGTGGCCGCGTCCAGGGTGATACCGCCCAGCCAGGGACGGGGCAGCAGATCGCCGAGACTGACTGCAACCGGTGTCTCCAGGAACGCGCACAAGGCTTCATAGATCTGCGCCGTGCCGCGCTGGCGACCATCGAGGCTGTAGCCGGCAATGTGTGGCGTGGCGATCACGCACAGGTCGGCCAGGTCCACGTCCACCGTGGGCTCCTGCTCCCAGACATCCAGCACCGCTTGCAGGTCTTCGCGCGCCAACAACCCATTGCGCAACGCAGTGTTATCGATCACCGGCCCGCGGGCCGCATTGATCAGCCAGGTGCCGGGCTTGAGGCGATTGAGGCGTTGCTCGTCGAACAGATGCCAGGTCGGTTGCTCGCCGTCGCGCGTCAGGGGGGTATGCAGGCTGATCACATCGCACTGCTCGATGATCTGTTCCAGGCTCACATAGTCGCCGCCCTCGTTCGCCTGGCGGGGTGGATCGCATACCTTCACGTCCCAGCCCAGGCCTTTGAGCACATCGATCAAGCGTCCGCCCACCTGGCCCGCGCCGACCACGCCGAAGGTACGCTGCCGCAGATCCGCGCCTTCGATTTCAGCCAGGGTCCTCAGGCTGCCCAGCACATAGTCCACCACGCCACGGGCATTGCAGCCCGGCGCACTGGCCCAGCGGATACCGACCTCGGCGAAGTAATCCAGGTCCAGGTGATCGGTGCCTATGGTGCAAGTGCCGACAAAACGCACGTTGCTGCCTTCCAGCAACTCACGATTGACCCGGCTGACGGAGCGCACCAGCAACACATCGGCCTGCGCGACGATATCCCGGTCAATGCTGCGCCCCGGTACCCGGCGGATCTCACCGAAGCCCTTGAAAAAGGCATCGAGCAGGGGAATGTTTTCGTCGGCGACGATCAGCATGGCAAAGCTCCTTTGGCGGGGTGGGCAGTGTAGGCGTTCCGGTGTGTCTGCGCATTAGTGGTTAAGAATGATGTTGTGGCGAGGGGATTTATCCCCGCTGGGGTGCGAAGCGCTCCTTAGATTTTGCGACTGCTGCGCAGTCGAGCGGGGATAAATCCCCTCGCCACAAGGGTATCCACAAACTTCTGCCATTGTTTACAAATCCCCAACACAGCTTTTTTCCTGACCATTGCGTCAACGCGTAGAATCCGCCGCCTTGCGCTTAATTTTTCGGACGCTTCGCCTGTGAATCCCGTGATCGACACCCCTACCCTTCTCTCCCGCCCGGCCCGGATTCGTCTGGAGGTCAGGACGCTGCTGGCCCTGGCGCTGCCAATCATGGTGGCGCAACTGGCGACCACCGCCATGGGCTTCGTCGATGCGGTGATGGCCGGTCGTGTCGGCCCACGGGACCTGGCGGCGGTAGCACTGGGCAACTCGATCTGGGTGCCGGTGTTTCTGTTGATGACCGGCACGTTGCTGGCGACTACGCCGAAAGTCGCCCAGCGCTTCGGTGCTGGAACCTTCGACGAAATCGGCCCGCTGGTGCGCCAGGCCCTGTGGCTGGCGCTAGTGGTCGGGTTGATGGCAACGCTGGCGCTGTTCAGTGCCGAGCCGATCCTGCACACCATGAAGGTGGACCCGGAGCTGATCGGCCCTTGCATGGAGTACCTGCGAGGGATCGGCACCGGCCTGCCGGCCGTGGCGCTGTACCATGTACTGCGCTGCTTCAGCGACGGCCTGGGCCGCACGCGACCGGCGATGGTATTGGGGTTGTGCGGGTTGGCGCTGAACATTCCGCTCAACTACATCTTCATCTACGGACACCTGGGCGTGCCGGCCATGGGCGGCGTCGGTTGCGGCTGGGCGACGGCTATCGTCATGTGGGTGATGGCCCTGGGCATGGCCGGCTGGACACGCTGGGCGCCGGCCTATCGGTCGAGCCATTTATTCAGCCGTTTCGATTGGCCGCGCTGGGCCGTCATCCAGCGCCTGCTGGGGATCGGCCTGCCGATTGGCATCGCGGTGTTTGCCGAGTCGAGTATTTTTGCGGTGATTGCGCTGCTGATCGGCAGCCTCGGCGCCACGGTGGTGGCCGGGCATCAGATCGCGCTGAACTTCAGTTCGCTGGTGTTCATGATTCCCTACTCCCTGGCCATGGCCGTGACGGTAAGGGTCGGCCAGACACTGGGACGGGGCCAGCCTCGCGAGGCGCGTTTCGCCGCCGGCGTGGGCATGGGCGCGGCCCTGGTGTATGCCTGCCTGTCGGCGAGCCTGATGTTGGCGCTGCGCGGCCCCATCGCCGCGATCTACACCGCCGACCCGGTGGTGATCGACGTCGCGTCGATGTTGATCGTTTACGCGGCGCTGTTCCAGTTTTCCGATGCGATCCAGGTCACCGCGGCGGGCGCGTTGCGCGGCTACCAGGACACGCGGGTGACGATGATCCTGACCCTGTTCGCCTACTGGGGCATCGGCTTGCCAGTGGGTTACGCCTTGGGGCTGACCGATTGGTTCGGCGCGGCCAGCGGCCCGAGCGGGTTGTGGCAGGGCCTGATCGTGGGCCTGAGCTGCGCGGCGCTGATGCTGTCGATCCGTCTGGCCCGCAGCGCGCGCAAACAGATCCACATCAGCCGTTCGATGGGTTAAGCGAGCTTCTTGCGGATCCAGTAGCGGTACGTACCGTCCACCTCGTCCTGGGCCACCAGTTCGTGGTCGAGAAACACGCAGAACTTGGGGATGTCGCGGCGGGTCGAGGGGTCGGTGGCAATCACCTTCAACAGCCCGCCCGGCACTAAGTCGCGAATGTGCTGATGCAGCATCATCACCGGCTCAGGGCAGTTGAGGCCGGTGGCGTCCAGCGTGCCGTCGACCGGCGTATCGTTCATTTCACTCATGTTCTACTCCTGAAACTGGCCGGCATTGTCGCGCAATGTCGGGTTGGAACAAAGCCCGCATATTTCGGTTCTGTGGGAGCAAGGTTGTGGGAGCAAGGCTTGCCCGCGATGCGGGCGCCGCGATTCTGAAAGACCGCGTTGACTCATCGCGAGCAAGCTTTGCTCCCACCAGGCTTGGTTCCCACAGGCTTCTTGCTGTCCAGCCGCCGCAAATGGCACGTCACCTCTTCGCGGTCGTGGTACAGCTGCTTGCACCCGATCTGCACCTTGATCCCCCGGGCCTTGAAGCCCTCGGCAATGCGTTCGAGCAGGCGTTTCACTTCGGCATAGCGCTGCTTCATCGGCAGCTTGAGGTTGACCACTGCCTCGCGACAATGGCCCTCGCCGATCCACTCTTCCAGCATCGCCGCATTGCGTGCCGGCTTCTCGACGATGTCGCAGACCATCCAGTCAACCGGCTGCTTGGGTTTGAAGGTAAAGCCATCCGCCATCAGGTGTTGCACCAGGCCCGTGTCCATCAGGCTTTCGGCCATCGGGCCGTTGTCGATGGCGGTCACCAGCATCCCGCGATTGACCAGTTGCCAGGTCCAGCCGCCCGGCGCGGCCCCCAGGTCCACACCGGTCATGTCACTGTGCAGGCGCTCGTCCCACTGGTCCCGCGGAATGAAGTGGTGCCAGGCTTCTTCGAGCTTGAGGGTCGAGCGGCTCGGTGCTTCCCGAGGGAACTTCAGGCGCGGTATGCCCATTGGCCACATCGCCGAGTTGTCCGCCTCCGCCAGCCCCAGGAACACTTCACGGCCACTTTTGAACGTCAGCAGCAGGCGCGGCTTGTGCGGATCGTCCACCAGTTTGCCGGCACCGGACAGCGCCTTGCGCAGCGGGCCTTCGAATTTCTTGCAGAAGTTCGACAGTTCCTTGCCATCGTTGGTGTCGACCACCTCCAGCCACAGGCTGCCGCAGGCCGGAAACTGCGCCATGTGGGACAGGATGACACTGATACGGTCGGTTTCCGGCAGATCAATGAAGGTGCCACGGGCCCATTGGCGCGGAAAAATCAGGCCGGCGAAACGCTGGCCGCGCATCAGCCGCTCGGCGCCGCCCTCTTCGGTGCAGACGAATTCAGCGCAGGCACTGGCCGGCTTGGCCTTGGCATAACCGGCCACGTTGAGCCTGGCGGCGTGTTCGGCGATCTCGGAACAGACCTCGCCCTCGAAGCCCGGCCGGCAGTGCATGAAAAGCGTGTTCATTGAAACTCCGTAGCAAAGCCTGTCACGAAAATCGGCGCATGATAGCGGACTTCGGAACCCCGAACCTGCCCATAGAGTCCAGTGATTAGTCATACGCTCGAAACAGGGCTAGGTTAAAGGCTCTGTCCGTCCCGTCAGTCCGTAACCGTGCGGACTCAAAGGAGTGATTTCAATGCCATCCCTCGATAGCCTGAAAACCCTTAAAACACTGCAGGTCGACGCCAAGGCCTACCACTATTTCAGCCTGCCGGACGCCGCCCGCAGCCTGGGTGACCTGGACAAGCTGCCCATGTCCCTGAAAGTGCTGCTGGAAAACCTGCTGCGCTGGGAAGATGAAAAGACCGTCACCGGCGCCGACCTCAAGGCGCTGGCCGGGTGGTTGAAAGAACGCCGTTCCGACCGCGAGATTCAATACCGCCCGGCACGGGTGTTGATGCAAGACTTCACCGGTGTCCCGGCCGTGGTCGACCTGGCCGCCATGCGCGCCGCCGTGGAGAAGGCCGGCGGCGATCCCCAGCGGATCAACCCGCTGTCGCCGGTGGACCTGGTGATCGACCACTCGGTGATGGTGGACAAGTTCGCCAGCCGCCAGGCGTTCGAGCAGAACGTCGACATCGAGATGCAGCGCAACGGCGAACGCTATGCCTTCCTGCGCTGGGGCCAGAGCGCCTTCGCCAACTTCAGCGTGGTGCCACCGGGCACTGGGATCTGCCATCAGGTCAACCTCGAATACCTGGGGCGCACCGTCTGGACCAAGGAGGAAGACGGCCGCACCTATGCCTTCCCGGATACCTTGGTTGGCACCGACTCCCACACCACCATGATCACTGGCCTCGGTGTACTGGGCTGGGGTGTCGGTGGGATCGAGGCCGAAGCGGCCATGCTGGGCCAGCCAGTGTCGATGCTGATTCCCGAGGTCATCGGCTTCAAGCTCACCGGCAAGCTGCGCGAAGGCATCACCGCCACCGACCTGGTCCTCACCGTCACACAGATGCTGCGCAAGAAAGGCGTGGTGGGCAAATTCGTCGAGTTCTATGGCGATGGCCTCGCCGACCTGCCCCTGGCCGACCGCGCCACCATCGCCAACATGGCCCCGGAGTATGGCGCCACGTGCGGTTTCTTCCCGGTGGACGACGTCACCCTGGATTACCTGCGCTTGTCCGGACGCCCGGCGGAAACGGTGAAACTGGTAGAGGCCTATTGCAAAGCTCAGGGCTTGTGGCGCTTGCCTGGCAAGGAACCGGTGTTCACCGACACCCTGGAGTTGGATATGGGCAGCGTCGAAGCCAGCCTGGCCGGGCCGAAACGCCCACAGGACCGGGTTTCACTGCCCAATGTCGGCCAGGCGTTCAGCGATTTCCTGGGGCTGCAGGTCAAACCCACCAGCAAGGAAGAAGGTCGCCTGGAAAGCGAAGGCGGCGGTGGCGTCGCGGTAGGCAATGCCGATCAGGTGGGTGAGGCCGAGTACGAGTTTGAAGGCCACACCCATCGCCTGAAAAACGGTGCAGTGGTGATCGCGGCCATTACTTCCTGCACCAACACCTCCAACCCCAGCGTGATGATGGCCGCCGGGCTGCTGGCGAAAAAAGCCGTGGAAAAAGGCCTGACCCGCAAGCCCTGGGTCAAGAGTTCCCTGGCTCCGGGTTCCAAAGTGGTCACCGATTACTATCAGGCCGCCGGCCTGACCGAGTACCTGGATCAGCTGGGCTTTGCCCTGGTGGGCTACGGCTGCACCACCTGTATCGGCAACTCCGGGCCCTTGCCGGACCCGATCGAAAAAGCCATCCAGAAAGCCGACCTGACCGTGGCTTCGGTACTGTCGGGCAACCGTAACTTCGAAGGCCGCGTGCATCCGCTGGTCAAGACCAACTGGCTGGCCTCGCCGCCGCTGGTGGTGGCCTACGCCCTGGCCGGCACGGTGCGTATCGATATCAGCAGCGAACCGCTGGGTAATGACCGCGACGGCAACCCGGTATACCTGCGGGACATCTGGCCCAGCAGCAAGGAAGTCGCCGACGCCGTGGCCCAGGTGGACACCGGCATGTTCCACAAGGAGTACGCCGCCGTGTTTGCCGGCGACGAGCAATGGCAGGCCATCGAGGTGCCGCAAGCGGCGACTTACGTCTGGCAGGCGGACTCGACCTATATCCAGCACCCGCCCTTCTTCGACGGCATCGACGGGCCACCACCGGCCATTCGCAACATCGAAGGCGCTCGGGTACTGGCCCTGCTCGGCGATTCGGTAACCACCGACCACATCTCCCCGGCCGGCAATATCAAGGCAGACAGTCCGGCCGGGCGGTATCTGCGTGAACAAGGCGTGGAACCCCGGGACTTCAACTCCTACGGCTCAAGGCGCGGGAATCACCAAGTGATGATGCGTGGCACGTTCGCCAATATCCGGATCCGCAACGAAATGCTCGGCGGCGAGGAAGGCGGCAATACGATCTACATTCCCAGCGGCGAAAGAATGCCGATCTACGACGCCGCCATGCTGTATCAGGCCAAGGGCACGCCGCTGGTGGTGATCGCGGGGCAGGAATACGGCACCGGCTCCAGTCGGGACTGGGCGGCCAAGGGTACGAACCTGCTGGGGGTCAAGGCGGTGATCGCCGAAAGCTTCGAGCGCATCCACCGTTCCAACCTCGTGGGCATGGGCGTACTGCCGTTACAGTTCAAGCTCGATCAGAATCGCAAGAGCCTGAACCTGACCGGCAAGGAAACCCTGGACATCCTCGGTCTGAACGACGTCGAGCTGACGCCGCGGATGAACCTGCCGCTGGTGATCACCCGCGAGGACGGTAGCCAGGAGCGGATCGAAGTGTTGTGTCGGATCGATACCCTGAATGAAGTGGAATACTTCAAGGCAGGCGGGATCCTGCACTACGTCCTGCGGCAATTGATTTCAGGGTAAACGCAATTCCTGTGGGAGCGAGCCTGCTCGCGAAGGCGATCGGTCAGTCATTGAAGTATTGACCGGCCCAACGCTTTCGCGAGCAAGCCCGCTCCCACAGTCCTGCCCTTGGCTGAAAAGTATCAATCACCAGATCAATCGCCGTTTTTTGTATCGCTGCGCTTATACTCCCCCCGCCGGCGCTCAAGGACCTGAGTCAGCCGGCTGACTTTTCAACGCCTACGCATGAATCTGCATGGATACAAATATGTGCTCTTTGCGCGACATGGCAACGTCGTAGACGCGGCGGCCACTTTCGCCCAAAGCTCCACAGCCTAAAAGGACGTTATATGCCTGCTTTACCCTGGCCCTACCTGGCCCTCCTGTCCGTCGGCTACTGCCTTGCCGTGGCCTACGGAAAACTGGCCTGGACCGCCGCCATTTCAATCGCACTGTTGCTACTGGCCGGCTCTGCGGTTCGCCAGCGGCAAATACCGATCGGCCGCTTTCTCGGTCACGCTGTTTTCCTCGTCCTGGCCCTGGCACTGGCCCTGCACTGGATGCCGGGGTTTTTCAACGGACGGGCGATCCCGCCCCATCGCCTGACCGATGACGCCGCACCGTTTGCCATGTACTTGAATCAAGACAAGCCGCTGATCGGTTTCTGGCTGTTGCTGGCGTGCCCATGGATCGTCGGCCGGCGCACGCTTGGCCTGTCGATCCTGGCCACGGCCCTGGGTCTGACACTGAGCGCGATATTGGCCTTGGGTGGGGCAATCGTGCTGGGCATGATCCACTGGGCACCGAAGTGGCCGGACCATGCATGGATCTGGGTCGCCAACAACCTGTTACTGGTGACGGTGGTAGAAGAAGCGCTGTTTCGTGGCTACATTCAAGGCAGCCTGAGCCGGCGCTTCAGTCATCTGGCCCATGGCGACAACCTGGCATTGCTCCTGGCCTCGCTGCTGTTCGGCCTGGTACATGCCGGCGCGGGTTGGCAATGGGTGCTGCTGTCGGGCCTCGCGGGGGTCGGCTACGGTCTCGCCTATCGCTTTGGCGGCCTGGGCGCGGCAATTGCCACCCACTTCGGCCTCAATCTGCTTCATTTCGCCCTGTTTACCTACCCGATGCTGGCGTGATACCGACGGGGAAAATAACTTCAATAAAACCCTGACGTTGCCGACAACCTGTAAAGCCTTGCGGATTATCACGACCATGCGTAACAACCAACCCATCACACAACGCGAAAGGACCTTTCCGGCCCAGCAACGATTGATCTCCACCACCAATGCCAAGGGCGTGATCACCTACTGCAACGACGCGTTCGTTGAAATCAGCGGATTTTCCAAGGAAGAACTGATTGGTTCGCACCACAACCTGGTGCGCCACCCCGACGTCCCGTCGGCCGTGTTCGCCCACATGTGGAACACCCTGAAACAAGGCTTGCCATGGATGGGCATCGTCAAGAATCGCTGCAAAAGCGGCGATCACTATTGGGTCAACGCCTACGTCACTCCGGTGTTCGAAGGCAACCAGGTGGTCGGCTACGAGTCGGTCCGGGTCAAGCCCAGCGCCGAGCAGATCGCCCGGGCCGAAGCCCTCTACCTGCGCATCAACCAGGGCAAGTCGGCGGTTCCCGGCAGCGACAAATGGGTGCCTATGCTCCAGGACTGGCTGCCGTTCATCCTGGTCAGCCAGTTGAGCTTCGTCGTGGGCGCCTTCCTCAATTCCTCCTGGGGATTTGCCCTGGCCGCCTTGCTGTCGGTGCCTCTCGGGCTGATGGGCCTGCAATGGCAGCAACGCGGGATCAAGCGCCTGCTGCGCCTGGCCGAACAAACCACGTCCGATCCGCTGATCGCCCGGATGTACACCGACAGCCGTGGCGTCCAGGCACGCCTGGAAATGTCGATCCTCAGCCAGGAGGCTCGCCTGAAAACCTGCCTGACCCGTCTGCAGGACACCGCTGAGCACCTCAACGAGCAGGCGCGACAGTCCAACACCCTGGCCCACAACAGTTCCAGCGGCCTGGAACGCCAGCGCGTGGAAACCGAACAGGTGGCCACGGCGGTCAACCAGATGGCCGCCACCACCCAGGAAGTCGCCAGCCATGTGCAACGCACCGCCGACGCCACCCAGGAAGCCAACCGCCTGACCGGTCGCGGACGCGACATCGCCGGGGAAACCCGCGAGGCCATCGAACGCTTGTCCGTGGTGGTGGGCGAAACCGGCCAGACCGTGACCCAACTGGCCAAGGACAGCGACGAGATCGGCGGCGTGGTGGACGTGATCAAAGGCATCGCCGACCAGACCAACCTGCTGGCCCTCAATGCCGCCATCGAAGCGGCCCGTGCCGGCGAGATGGGCCGCGGCTTTGCCGTGGTGGCCGATGAAGTCCGGCAACTGGCGCAACGCACCAGCGAATCCACCGGGCAGATCCACGCCTTGATCGCCAAGCTCCAGCAAACCGCCACCAATGCCGTGCAGACCATGGACGCCGGCCATCGCCAGGCCGAAGAAGGCGTGGCACGGGTGATGGAAGCGGACGCAGCGCTGGTGGGCATCAGCGAAGCGGTGGCCAACATCACCGACATGACCACCCAGATCGCTGCCGCCACAGAGGAACAAAGCTCGGTGGCCGAGGAGATCAGCCGCAACATCAGCAACATCTCGGAACTGGCCGACCAGACCTCGGGACAGGCCCACAGCTCGGCGCTACTGAGCGAAGAACTGACCCGCACGGCCAATACCCAGTATTCGTTGGTGGAGCGGTTCAACCGCTGACTGTTGGTTTTGTTCTGTCAGACCGCCATCGCGAGCAGGCTCGCTCCCACACTTGGAATGCAATTCCCTGTGGGAGCGAGCCTGCTCGCGATGAGGCCCGCCCAACCACCTCACACCCGAAGAAGAAACCCCGCCACCCCCAGCGCCGCAGCCTCCAAGTGCTGCTCATGGCTAAATCCCGAAGCCTTCAGAGGCTTCAAATCATGATCCCCCGCCACCAACCACAGCACCTCAATACTCGGCGATAAGGTGTAGCCCTTCACCGCCTCACGATTGCCCAGCGCATCGCGTTCACCCTGGACGATCAACGCCGGGGTCTTCAACCCGGCCAAATGCTCGACCCGGGGGTTCTCCGGCTTACCTGCCGCATAAAAGGGATAGCCCAGGCACACCAGGGCGTCCGCTTGCAGTTCGTCGGCCACCAGGCTGGCCATCCGCCCGCCCATGGACTTGCCGCCGATGGCCAGCCGTCCAGCGACATAAGGCCGCACCGTGGCGTACACCTCACGCCAGCATTCCAGCAGCCTGGGGGCCGGATTGGGTGGGCGCTTGCCGCCGTCCAGGCGTCGTTGGGCCATGTAGGGAAATTCGAAGCGCAACACGTTGACCCCATGGGCAGCAAGGCGGGCGGCCATTTCGTTCATGAAGCCGCTGTCCATCGGCGCACCGGCACCGTGGGCAAGGACCAGGGTGGGCGCCCCGACAGCGGCGCCCGATTGCGCCGCCGTCCATAGCCAGCCGTGTTGTGCCACGCACCGCGCCCATTGATCCCCGTCAATACTGGCCTTGTGCTGTTTGTCCATGCTTGCCTCGCTTTCAGTCTGCCTATAACTCCAGGCGAAGAGGTCGCGCTGCCTTGCGCAGGGCGCTCTTCGGCTGAACCGTGGATGGGGAACCATGAACACTTCTATCAGTACCGCCTACAACTACAAGGTGGTCCGCCAATTCGCCATTATGACGGTGGTGTGGGGCATCGTCGGCATGGGGCTCGGG
>Ga0157373_10001207_pt1 | contig 19732 bp, 15 predicted proteins | sample C65metaG_FD_113460 | JGI IMG/M metagenome (GOLD analysis project Ga0157373, IMG submission 113460) | Corn rhizosphere microbial communities from Kellogg Biological Station, Michigan, USA - C6-5 metaG | ecosystem: Host-associated > Plants > Roots > Rhizosphere > Soil | place: USA: Michigan... | reverse complement strand
CCATCCACTCCATTCCTCTGGTGGGCCTGGTATTGCTCCTGGGCATCGACCGGTTCCTCAACGAAGCGCGGGCCGTGACCAACCTGATCGGCAATGGCATCGGCACCCTCGCCATTGCCAAGTGGGACAACTCGTTCGATGTCGAAGCCTGCGAACGTGAAATCGCCGCGATGAAGCACGAAAAGGCGGGAAGGAAGGCATCGCTGGCGGAAAAATAGTCCGCAAAGCGCCCGGTCATTCCGCTTCAAAACGGCTATGACCGGTGCTGCTGTCCAAGTCTCGTGCAATCAGGAAGTCGACCTACACCCCGGCAACCGCCTCGCGCACGAAGGCTTCATAAGTACGCAGGGGATGTCCAATGAGAGCCTGCAACCGCTCCACGGTGCCTTCGGCCGCTTGCATGCCAAGCGTCTGGATACCCTCCATCATCAGGCGCATGTCATACGCCAACCAGCTGGGACCGTACGCAGCCAATTGTGCCTCGAAGGCCGCTACATCATCACCGCCGTAGGCGATGTCACGCCCCAGGGTTGAACTCCAGATCTTCGCCACGGAGGCACCGGTCAATACCTGGGGCCCGACCAACTCCAGCGTCACCCGATCCAGGGCAGAAGGTGCCTTGTCGCGTCGCAGCAGCTCTGCGACGGCCACATCAGCGATATCACGGGCATCGATCATCGCAGCGCCCGCCGAGCCGATTGGCATCGGGTATACCGAGTAGTCCTGAATCGTCTGCAGGACCATGAGTTCGTGTTGCATGAAGTAAGCCGGACGCAGGATGGTCGCGGGGATGTCGAGGCTTTCGATCATGCGTTCAACCGTGTGCTTGCCGGTGAAGTGCGGAACATGGGTGAACGTGTCTGCATGAATCACCGACAGGTAGACGATGCGCTCGATGCCAGCCTCCCGAGCGAGGTTCAGCGTGATGAGCGCTTGGGTCACCTCATCGGGCGTCACGGCGTTGAGCAGAAACAGCGTACGCACCGACGCCAGCGCGGCGCGCATCGAGACGACGTCGGTGAGGTCAGCGACGACTTCAGTGACACCCGCCGGGAAGTCGCGCTTGCCCGGCTGGCGCACCAGGGCCTTGACTTCAGCGCCCGCGCTGGCAAGCCCTTGGGTAACGAGTGAACCAACAGTGCCAGTGGCACCAACAACGAGAATGCTCATTTTGAATCTCCTGCGTGAATATCTGGACGGGTCATTGAGATGACGACGAAGAGAAAGTATTCCGTTGCACTCAAGAAACAAAGACCACAAAATCCAGATACCTCGTTTCATATATGGAGCACCATGAACCTGAACTCACTGACCGACTTCATCCTTGTCGCAACCAATGGGGGCCTGGGAAAGGCAAGCCGTGCGAGCGGCATTTCCAAAGCCACCTTGTCGCGACGCATCAGCGATCTTGAAGAGCAACTGGGTGTGAGGCTGATCGAGCGCAGTGCCAGCGGCCTGAAGCTGACCGAAGCCGGCGAGAGTCTGATGTCGCGAACGGAGGGCCTGCTGAACGAAGTCTCCGAAGCCATGACGGCGGCACGCGAAGGCGTTTCGACACCCCGAGGGCACTTGCGGGTAGCCGCCCCGGTCCTGTTCTCCCAGCTTGCAATGGGGCGCATTGGCGCCGAGTTCTGCGCGGCCTACCCGGAAATCGAGATTGAAGTCACGGCGGAAGACCGCGCAGTGGACCTTGTGGAAGAACAGTTCGACGTCGCCATCCGGATCAACCCGAGCCCGGACAGCAATCTGGTCGGACGGTGTTTCGCCAAGGACCGGCTGGTGGTCGTGGCTGCACCTGGAATTCCCAAGCCGGCGCCCGGCGCAATCAGATCCGTGCCCGGCATCGTCACGACGACTTTTCAGCCCACCCAGTGGAATCTCGACGCAGGACAACTGATCCTGGAGCCGATCCCGAAACTGCGCTTTTCGTCGTTCCTGATGGTCCGCGATGCAGCCATCGCCGGTGGCGGTGCGGCACTCATCCCACAGTCCATAGCATGGGGTCCGCTAGCGCGTGGCGAGTTGGTTCAATGGGGCACCGTATCGGGTGTGGAGCCAGCGCTGTGGATCTTGCATACCTCCAGGCGCCTTGCTGCGCCCAAGGTGCGCGCATTTGTCGATTTCCTGTGTGATAGATACCCGGACATGGCGCTGGTTCTGAATGGATAGAACCCCTTTGCCCTACTCGTACGCCCGCTTTGGCTCGGATTCTTCACTGGCGTTAGTGCCCTCAAGCGGAATATCGAGGATGAAGGTTGCGCCCTGACCGACGCCGTCGCTGTGCACGGTCAAGCTGCCGCCCATTTCCTGCGCCGCTAGCGCGCAGCTATGCAGGCCGAATCCGTGACCGTCTTTACGAGTCGTGAACCCATGGGTAAAGATCCGCTTCAGGTGCTCTGGCCCGATTCCATTGCCGTTGTCGGTCACCGTAATCCGCAGTACTGGCCCGTCTGCGAGGAAAGCGCCAAACGTGATGCACGGGCTGCGATCGCTCACGCCTTCCAACGCTTGCCTGGCATTGCGAATCAGGTTCACCAGAATCAGCAGTACCCGATGCCGGTCCAGTAACAGCAGGGGCAAGTCGGTAATGTCCTTGACCACTGTCACCTCCTGGCGCGCCAGTGATCCGGTACTCATGCGCAACGCATCGTCAATCAACTCAGGGACCGGAACCGCTTCGACGACACTGACGGCGATGGCATGGGACTGCTGGGCAGCGACAACGGTTTTGATGTGGTCAATCCCCTTGGTGAGCTGCCCGAGTTCTTCGATGATGCCCTGCTGCTCCGCTGTCACCACCTCAGCCAACTTGAGCAGGTAGCCGGGTAGCATCTTTCCTTTTTGGTCTCCGGTGAGAAAATCGCTCAGGTCATTGACGTGTTCGTTTAACAGTTGGGCCACCTTGCCCAGCCCTTGGGCTTTGGAGGCACGCATCTGGCGGCTGACCGTCTCTGCCGATACGTTCACGCTGTTGAGGATGTTGCCGACGTTATGCAGCACGGCAGTGGCAATTTCGGCCATGCCCGCCTGACGGGACTTTGCCTGCAGTTCCGTTTGCACGTGACTCATGCGTAGCGCCGCGCGAACGCGAGCCTTGAGCTCCAGCGGCGAGAAGGGTTTGGCGATATAGTCATCGGCGCCACTCTCCAGCCCGGAGACACACGCCTCGCTGCCGCCGCGGGCGGCCAACAGAATGACGGGCAAATGGGCGAAACCGGCGCTGGCCTTGATTCTGGCTGTCAGGCCAAAGCCATCGAGCTCCGGCATCATCACATCCGAGAGGATGACGTCGATTGGTCGTTGCTGCAGGACTGCCCACGCCTGTTCTCCATTAGTTGCAGTGGCGACGATGTAGTCGTCGTGCAAAAGTTCGCTGAGGTAGCTCAGCATTTCCGGGCTGTCGTCTACCACCAGTACCCTGGATTGCGCGACGTGTTCCGAGGGTTGCTCGTCGTTTGCGCCTTGGGCCGTAGCTCGGTCGTTGTGACTGCCATGGCGGCCATCATCGAACCGCAGGTGACGCTGTTCGGTGGTGATCGTTGTGCCCGGTGATGATCGCTCGCGCCCATCGCTGACTTCAGTCGGTACGGTGTTTGGCTCATCCCCCAGCGGTAGCCGGACAAAGAAGCACGACCCCCGCCCGAGCTCGCTGTTGACGCCGACTTCACCCCCCATCAGTTCGGCCAGATCCTTGACCAGGGCCAGACCGATGCCTGTGCCGCTGTATTGGCGCGTGGCGGAGTTATCGATCTGGGAAAAACGCTGGAACAGCAACGGCAGTTTGTCCGGCGCAATGCCAATGCCAGAGTCGTGCACGGCGAGTTCAGATCGCTCGCCGTCAAGCGCAGTGACTGCCAGGTGCACGGTGCCGCCAGAGGGCGTGAACTTGATGGCATTGCTCACCAGGTTGAGCAGAATTTTTTCGAAGTGCCGGGGGTCTACGAACACCGTACCGAGCGCGGGATCGATGCTGCAGGTCAAGGTGCAGCCTTTGCTCTCGGCCACCATGGCGGCATCTTCAGCAAGCACGCCAACCGCCTTGTTCAAATCAACTGGCGCCGGGCATAACTCAAACTTGCCCGCTTCGGCCTTGGAGAAGTCGAGGATGTCGTTCACCCGGTTCATCAGCCGCAGCGCGTTGCGTTGGGCGCGGTCGATTTGCACACGCCAGTCCGCCGGCGGGCTGGTCGCCGCCGAGAGCTGCTCCAGGGGGGCGAGAATGAGGGTCAGGGGTGTACGCAGTTCGTGGCTGACCGTGGCGACGAAGTCGCTCTTTGCCTGGTTCGCCGCCTCGGCCTGGTTGCGCGCCTGAATGAGTTCGACGGCCTGCACTTCAAGGATTTCGGTCTGCTGGTGCAGCGTGTCGGTCCGTTCGGCGACCATTCTTTCCAAAGAGGCCTGGACTTGCTGTCGTTCGGCTTCGGCCTCGGCCTCCAGCACCCGAATGCGCTGGGCATTCTCCTGGAACACCCGCACGGCGCGGGTCATGATCCCAATCTCGTCGCCGCGTCCGGCGCTGGCGATCTCGGCGTTCAGGTCGCCGGCCGCAAGCCGGCGCATGACGGTGGCCAAGGCCACGATGGGCTGCGCGACAAATCGCGACGTGCTCCAGGCGATGGCGCCGGCCAGCAAGATGGCGACGGCACCCGCCATCACTGTCGCCAGCATGCCGCGATCCTTGTGCACCAGGGCGTCGACGCGCGCTTCGCCAGCGAAGCGCGCAACCAGCAGGCCGGCGCTCCGTGCCTCGTTGCGCACCTGGTCGCGCGCGTCGCTCAAGGCGTTGCTCGCCTGATGGAACCTGGCGAATGCCGCCCGGTAGCCGGCAATCTGATCACTGACCGTCAGGGGTGTAGCTTCGGCTTGCAGCCCTACGGCCGACGGAAGCACACGAGAAAGACGCGAAAGCTCGTCCAGGATCTCGCCGACAGCGCCGGCGACCTCGGCCGACGGCGCCAGGCGAAACGACAACGTCTGCGCCTCCAGGGTGGCAACACGCTCGGCGAAACGCTTGGATAATGCGGCGGCGTTGTGCAGCAAACCGGTTGCCGCCTGAATGTCGTTTGCGTCATGACTAAGGTGTTCGTCCAGTTCACTCAATATGGCGTCTAGGCCCTCGACCAGATCCCCGACGGCGGCGAGCTGCCGCAAAGCCTCGGTTCCCCGAAGCTTGGGTGCCTCATCAAGGTGCTCGACCGCCAGGCTGGCGGCGGCGACCGCCGTCGCCAACCGGTCCAGGATCTCTCCCTCCTGCGGCGTCTCCATCACCTCGCGCAACTGCTCGATCACGGGCGGGAGTGCCGCGCAGGCATTGCGCGCTGCGGTAACGGCCGTCCCATCACCGGACACCAGGCGCTTGGCCACATTGGCGATGATGATCCCTTCACTGTTGCGCAGGATATCCAGGATACGGTGGGCGCTTTCGATGTTGCCCACCCGCGCCCCATGCTCATCGGCGCGGGCATCAAGCCCTTTCAATCCATCGGCGACGCCCTGCTCGATGAGCGTCGTGGCCTCTCGCATCCGACCATAGTGGGCGGTCATGTTCTCCGTTTCGCCATCCATGGTCAGGGTCGCCGCCCGCAAGGCCGTGATCGCCGCGGCGAGCCTCTCCAGGCTCCCCTTGAGCGATTGCGCCTCTGCCGCCGGAATGGCCGCGAGTCCGGCAATCGCCGTCGCCACCAGGCCCTCGGCCTGAAGCAGGCTTTCCTGGTCGCGGGTGGCGATGAAGTTTTCCACCCGTCCGGTGGCACCGTTGACCGAAGCCAGGATTTCCGCGGACTGGCTGGCGGAGTCCACCGCACGGACCATGCCTCGCAGGCCGTAGAAGTTCACGACCGACACCGCCAGCATCAGGAATACCAGCGCGGCGACCGCCAGGCCGATCCTGACGGCAATGGGTCTGTCCCTGACGGATTTGAATATCGGCATGACGTCTCGCCTCCTCGCGCGCCGCTACTGCTTCGTAACGTCCGGCTGAGGCACCGGTGGCGCCGTCTTGCTGCTGGCCGCGTCGATCATTGCCGCAACGGACGCCTGGCTATAGGAAGGATTGGCGGCGCCGCCTACTGGCATGGTGGCGAGCCAGGTATCCAGGTCTTTCGCCTCGATGCGTACCAGTGGCACCTCGACGAACTTCGGCACCTGCTTGCCCGCCAGAATTTGTTGGGCCACCCAGAACCCTACCTGGGAGACGCTCGGGGAGGCAGAAACCGAGACGGTCTCGTAGCCATTGGCATCGCGTTCCTGTTTCCACAGGGCGAGTTCGTCCTGGCGGTTGCCCATGACGATGATCGGTAACGGGCGCCCCGCCGCCTTGAACGCCATGGCAGCACCATAACCATCGCCACCCTGGGTCGCGACGGCATCAATGCTTGGCAGCGCCGGCAGCGCCAGTGCCACTTCCTTGCGTGCGACGGAAGTAGTCCAGTTGCCGTACACCGTCTTGGCAAACTTCAGCCCCGGATAGTCGCTGGCGGCCTTGTGAATACCGTCACTGATATTCTGATCGGTGGCATCGCCGGCAATGCCGCGAATCTCCAGCAGCGTTCCTTTTCCCTTGAGGCGCCCGGCGATGTAATCCATTTCCACGCGGCCCATAGCGGACCAGTTGTAGTCCACGGTATAGACGCAGCGTTCGGTGACCAGGCTGGCCATAACGACCACCACGATGCCGGCATTGCAGGCGTCCCGGATCACGCCATTGAGGGCCGTGTCGGACGCGGCCAGGATGACAATAGCGTTGACGCCCTTGACGATCATCTCCTGGATATGGGCCGCCTGTTCCGACGCGGAGTTATTGGCGCTGACCACCGGAGCCTCCCGGATCAAGCCATCCTTTTGCGCCTGGGCGGCAATCTCTTGCCAGTTGCGCACCATCACCTTGCGGAAATCACTGCCTGCGTAGGAATTGCTGAAGGCAATGCTATGGCTTGCGGTGGCGCCGCGGGCGATGCCGTCGTCGGCCGCTTGGGCTGGATGAGCGGCTATCAGCGCCAGTCCGGTCATACAGCCGGCGAAGCACCAATAATGCAATCGGGCATTAAAAACTGTACGCATAGGAACTCCTTTCCTCGACCGCCGATAGTTGAAACCCGTAGATTTTCCTGCAGTAGCGGTGAGCATAGTCCCGATTCAGATTGCTTCCTGCTGAAAGCCTACCGCCACTCGCTCACGCTTCAGGAGCGTCACTCCCTTGCAGCCAGGTTCATGCGCCCCGTGCTCTGTTACTTGCAACAAACACGTCAATCACACCGAACCCCTGCCCTGCAAAACCCTCCAAGCACACGTAAACTGGGAAAATCTTCTCAACTCGCCTTTTTTTCGGAGATCGCAATGCTTCGTGTGTTTGAACGAAGACTCGACCCCTTCCCGCCCGACGAGGCTCCACCGCCACCGGTTGGCCTGACGCGATTCCTATGGGCCTGCACCCGGGGCGCTCGGGGCTATATCCTGGTGTTTGCGCTGCTCAGTGCCGGCGTGTCGATCTACGAGGCCTGGCTGTTTTCTTTTCTTGGGCAGGTCGTGGACCTGCTCTCGACCTGGCAGGCCGGCGGTGATGCGCAGGGGCAGGAAAGCCGGGTGCTGTGGGGGATCGGCATCGTCCTGATCACCAGCATTGGATTGGTGGCGCTGCGGACCATGGTCCAGCACCAGGTCCTGGCGATCAATTTGCCGTTGCGACTGCGCTGGGATTTCCATCGCCTGATGCTGCGGCAAAGCCTTTCGTTCTTTTCCGACGAATTCTCCGGCCGCGTCACGACCAAGGTCATGCAGACGGCACTGGCCGTGCGCGAAGTCTTGTTCACCGTGATCGAAATCGCACCCGGCATCGGGGTGTACTTCATCGCGATCATCGCGCTGGCCGGCGGCTTCGCCTTGAAACTGATGCTGCCTTTTATTGCCTGGATCGTGCTGTTCGGGCTGGCCATGCTGTATTTCGTGCCACGCCTGGGGCAGGTTGGCCAGGAACAGGCCCATGCCCGATCGTCGATGACCGGGCGTATTTCGGCTGCGTACACCAACATCACCACCGTAAAGCTGTTCTCGCACTCCAAGCGAGAAGCGCACTTCGCGCGCGCGGCGATGGAGGATTTCAAGCAGACCGGCTTTCGCCAGATGCGCCTGGTCAGCCAGTTCGAGATCGTCAATCAGGCGCTGGTGGTGGCCCTGATCCTTGGCGCCGGCGGCTATGCCTTGTGGCTCTGGCACCAGGGCGAGGTCGGCACGGGTGCGGTGGCGGCGATCACGGCCATGGCGTTGCGTATCAACGGCATGTCCCATTGGATCATGTGGCAGATGACCTCGTTGTTCGAAAGCATCGGCACTGTGCAGGATGGCATGGACACCTTGACCCGTGGCCCCAAGGTGCAGGATGCGCTGGATGCCGGCGTGCTGGTGCCTTCCGGCGGTGCGGTGACGTTCGACAACGTGAGCTTCAACTACAGCGGTGAACGCCAGGTGCTCGATGGGCTTAGCCTGACGATCCGCCCGGGCGAAAAGATCGGCCTGGTGGGACGTTCCGATGCCGGCAAATCCACGCTGATCAACCTGCTGTTGCGTTTCTACGACGTGGACAGCGGTGAGATTCGCATCGACGGGCAAAACATCGCCCACGTGACCCAAGACAGCCTGCGCAGCGCCATCGGCATGGTCACCCAGGACACCTCCCTGCTCCACCGGTCCATCCGTGACAACATCGCCTACGGCCGTCCGGAGGCGACCGAAGCACAGATCCGCAGGGCTGCGGCTAATGCCCAAGCCGACGGGTTCATCAGCCAATTGAGCGACCGGCAAGGCCACACCGGCTATGACACCTTGGTGGGTGAGCGCGGTATCAAGCTGTCCGGCGGCCAGCGCCAACGCATTGCCATCGCCCGGGTAATGCTCAAGAACGCCCCGATCCTGTTGCTTGACGAGGCCACCAGTGCCCTGGACTCGGAAGTCGAAGTCGCCATCCAGGAAAGCCTCGATGAAATGATGCAGGGCAAGACGGTCATCGCCATTGCCCACCGGCTGTCCACGATCGCGGCGATGGATCGGCTGATTGTCATGGATGACGGACGCATCATCGAACAAGGCACCCACGCCGAACTGCTGGCGAAAAACGGCACCTATGCGCGGCTGTGGCAGCATCAGAGCGGTGGGTTTCTGGGTGAGGATCAGGGGGTCGCCGAGACCATGGTGTAAAATTGGCCTGCCCCAAGGCAGACACCATTCATTGTGGCGAGGGAGCTTGCTCCCGCTGCGCTTGTAGGAGCTGGCGAAGCCTGCGATCTTTTGATCTTTCGCTTGAGACTCAAGGTTCAGGGGAAAGATCGCAGCCTCGCTTCGCTCGACAGCTCCTACAGAGGCCAACCGGAGCAAGCTCCCTCGCTACAGGAATGCCTATGGCCTAGAACCACGTCTCCATCTGAATCCCGTATTGCCAGACACCGCCTGCATTGAAATCCGTCTTGCCAAACGAATCCGAAGCACTGTAGCGGTCCAGATCCGAAGACCAGTTCATGACGCTCGCGAACACCCGCAGTTCAGGACGCGTAAGCAGGTCGCCCAAGTCCGGCTTGAAGGTCGGCGCAACGGTGAATTTCCAGAAGTTGCCGTCCACCGCGTTACGTTGCATGTAGCCCTTGGGATCCAGGTCCATGGTCTGCCAGCTCATCTCGTAGGCCATCTCGAAATTGCTGTTGATCTCGTTGGCCAGTCGCACGTTCAGGGTCATCCAGCGATAGTCGTCGCCCTTGACGTAGCGGTCCTTGCTCTGTTCGGCCAGCAGGCTCGGGCCGATGCGCCAGCCGGGCGCAATCGGGGTTTCACCGTAGAGCGCCAGGCGCAGGGCCCGGGCTTCGTCGATCAGTTCGCCGTCCGCACCAATGTTCTTGACCTCCGCCCCCAGACCTTGTCCGTAGAGCAGCGCCGTCTTGAAGAAGCCTTCACGACCAAAAAAGCTGCGCTGATGATTCGCGATCATGCTGTGCAAGCCGGAATCCGCCGGAGCCAGGCCGGCTTGATTGGTGCGGGTGCTGAAATCGTTTTTCTTCGAGCCGATGCCGTTGAACATCCATTGCCACTGTCCGTTGGCAAAAAACTGGTTGGAGGTCAGCACATAGCTCTCCACGTCCGCATTGACTCCGCCTTCACTGAAATCCCCGTAGTTGCGTCCGATCAAGGAATAGTTCGAGCGCCAGTCCTTGCTCATCTGCACGTCGTAGATGCCACCGCCGGTACCGGCCAGATAAACGACGTCCGAATCCAGCCAATGGATATCGAAGTTGTCCCGGTCGAATCGCTTGCCTGCCCACAGAGTGGCCTTCTCGAACATCGGGTTGCCCTTGAACGCGGCGAGATGGTCGAGTTCGGTAAACACCTGGCGCACGTTCAGGTTGCTTTCTTCGGCGGTCCAGTCATTGGAGCTTTCCACACCATCGGCAATGGAAACGGTGAATTTGGAACGGGTGCCGTTCTGCGCATACAGCTCTTTCGACAGGTCGATGCGCATGTAGGTGTCGTCCTCGTTGCCGAGTCGTCCGACCGCGCCCCCCACGGAACCGGCCGGCGTCGTATAGGGACCGCCGCGCCCTCCCCCCAGCCCATCGTTGATCAGCAATCCGGAGCGGGCGTAGCCCTTGAAGCTGAACCCGTCAGTGAGGTGCCCGCCGCTGCCGGCTTTTTCCAGGCTTTGCTGACTGGCTTCGAGTTTTGCCAGCCGTGCGTCCAAAGTGGACGCCACGGGTGCGGTCGCAACGGCGGCTGAGGGTTGCAACGTGGGATTGGTGAGTTTGAGTTGCTGCAGTTCCCTGGCGAGTGCCTGGGCCTGTTGTTCGGCCGCGGCGGCACGCTTTTCCGCGGCGCTGGTGCGGGCTTCGAAGGCAGCCATGCGCTCTTCCAGCGTCGCGGCCTGGACAGTGGCCGCCGAGGTACCGAGCACGCCTGCAATGAGCCAGCTTGATGCTTTCTGCATGTGGATTTCCCTGTTTTGTTTTTATTGTTCTGTCTCGCGACCGACCTTTTTTCCATGGAGGGTCAATTGTCACATTCCACGAAAAAAAGGATGCCTCATCGCAAATACGCTGCTACATTTGGCGATGTTAACGTTAACTTTTATAAAAACAAAAATAAAGAGGGCTTTATGAAACGACTCAAATCGCTCCTTCCGGCAGCGCTGTTCAGCGTTTTTGCCGGGCTTCCCTGCCTTTCCAGCGCAGCCGATCTGACGATCTCCTGCGGTGCGGTGGGTGCGGAATTGCAACTGTGCAAGGAGGCTGTCGAGGCCTGGTCGAAACAGACCGGCCACAGCGTCGACGTGGTCTCCACACCTAACTCGGCAACCGAGCGGTTGTCGTTCTACCAGCAGATCCTCAGTGCGCAATCCAGCGACATCGACATCATCCAGATCGACATGGTCTGGCCGGGAATGCTGGCCAACCATTTGCTGGACCTGCGCGAGGTACTCCCTGCCAACGCGACCCAAGGCTACTTCCAGGCCCAGGTGGATAACGCCACCGTGAGTGGGCGGCTGGTCACGATGCCGTGGTTCACCGACTCGGGACTGTTGTATTACCGCAAGGACTGGCTCGATAAGTACAACAAGCAGGTCCCCCAGACCTGGGAGGAAATGACCGCTACCGCCAGGGCTGTGCAGCAGGCGGAGCGCAACGCCGGGAATGCCAACGCATGGGGCTACGTCTTCCAGGGTCGGGCCTATGAAGGCCTGACGTGCAACGCACTGGAGTGGATCAGCAGTCAACCGGACGGCGGCCTGGTCAATCCGCAAGGCGACATCGTGGTCAACAACCAAGCCTCACGAACTGCGTTGACGCCGGCGAAAAGCTGGATAGGCGATATCTCCCCCCGTGGCGTGCTCAACTACACCGAAGAAGAAGGACGTGGGGTATTCCAGTCGGGAAATGCCCTGTTCATGCGCAACTGGCCGTATGCCTGGGCCCTGGTGCAAAGTCCGGACAGTGCGGTGAAAGACAAGATCGGGGTCGCGCCCCTGCCCCGTGGCGGCGCGACCGGCAGCCATGCCTCCACCCTCGGTGGCTGGGGCCTGGCAGTATCGCGCTACAGCGCCAGGCCCAAGCTGGCCGCTGAACTGGTGAGCTAGCTGACCAGCGCTCAACAACAGAAACATCGTGCGTTGGTGGGCGCCTACAACCCGGTTATCGAGTCGCTCTATCAAGACCCTGAACTGCTCGCGGCCATGCCGTATTACAGCCAACTGCACAGCATTCTGAACGATGGGGTCATGCGCCCCGCCGCTATCACTGCCGCCCGCTATCCACGGGTCTCCAATGCGTTCTTCGATCAGGTCCACGGGGTACTGGCTGGAGAGTTGCCGGTCGATCAGGCGCTGGTCGACCTGGAAAGTGAACTCACGCGCATCAAACGCCGGAACTGGTAAGCCACAAGGAAGGAAATCACCATGTCTGTCTCTTCTGCCCACGCGCCCTGCGCCGAGCACCTGCCCGCCCGGGAAACGCCGGTACAACGTCGCCGAGTACGCGCCGCCTGGCTGTTCCTGGCGCCGATGCTGCTGTGCCTGACCTTGGTGGCGGCCTGGCCGCTACTCCGTACGTTCTGGTTCAGCTTGACCGATGCCAGCCTCGCGGACACCAGCGGTGGCACCTTTGTCGGCTTGAGCAATTATCTGTTCTACAGCGGCTCCGGCTGGTCCGGCGTGCTGGTGGATCCGCAATGGTAGAACGCGGTGCGCAACACCCTGCACTTCACCGTGGTGTCCGTCGGACTGGAAATGGTGCTGGGACTGCTGGTGGCGCTGTTGCTGAACGTTAACTTCACCGGGCGCGCCCTGGTGCGGGCGTTGATCCTGATTCCCTGGGCGATTCCGACCATCGTCTCGGCGAAGATCTGGTCATGGATGCTCAACGACCAGTTCGGCATCATCAATCACCTGATGCTGGGCCTCGGGCTGATTGACGCTCCCCTGGCCTGGACCGCAGATGCGCAGCTGTCGATGTGGGCGGTGATTATCGTCGACGTCTGGAAGACCGTCCCCTTTGTCACGCTGTTGATGCTGGCCGCCTTGCAGATGTTGCCGGGCGATTGCTACGAAGCCGCACGGGTCGACGGTATCCACCCGTTGAAAGTGTTCTGGCGGGTCACCCTGCCACTGCTGCTGCCGGCGCTGCTGGTGGCGGCGATCTTCCGCATTCTCGATGCCTTGCGGGTGGTCGACGTCATCTATGTGCTGACTTCGAATTCTTCGAGCACCATGAGCATGTCGGTCTACGCCCGCCAGCACCTGGTGGAATTCCAGGACGTCGGTTACGGCAGCGCCGCCTCGAGCCTGCTGTTCCTGGTGGTTGCGGTGATCGCCATCGTCTATCTGTACCTCGGGCGTCGCCAGATGGAGGTCCGCTCATGAACCGGCGACTGCTGAAAAAAGCTCTGTTGCGCCTCGGGTTCTGGTGCCTGATCGGGGTCCTGCTGCTGTATGCGGTCTTCCCTTTCTACTACGCCATCGTCACGTCGCTGAAATCATCCACGGCCCTGTTCCAGGTGAGTTACTGGATCGACAACCTGGACTTTTCCAACTATGCCGCGGTGCTCCAGCAAGCCTCGTTCCTGCGGGCCATCGGCAATTCGCTGGTGGTTTCGCTGTGCGTGGTGGCCCTGGCGCTGTTCCTCAGCCTGACGGCTGCCTATGCGTTGGGCCGGGTCAAGTTTCGGGGCCGTGGCACGGTATTGATGCTGGTCCTTGGGGTGTCGATGTTCCCTCAGGTTGCCGTGCTGTCGGGGCTGTTCGAGGTGATACGGGCCCTGGGCCTCTACAACACGTCCTGGGCGCTGATCCTGAGCTACACGATTTTCACCCTGCCCTTCACCGTCTGGGTGCTGACGACCTTCATGGGACAACTGCCCCACGAGCTGGAGGAAGCGGCAATCATGGACGGCGCTTCGTCCTGGGTCACGCTGACCCGCGTGCTGCTGCCCCTGCTCTGGCCGGCACTGGTCACCACCGGCCTGCTGGCTTTCATTGCGGCCTGGAACGAATTCCTGTTCGCCCTGACGTTCACCCTGACCGACACCCAACGCACGGTCCCGGTCGCCATCGCGCTGATTTCCGGCGGCAGCTCCCATGAACTGCCTTGGGGGTTGTTGATGGCGGCGTCGGTGCTGGTCACCGTCCCACTGGTCATCCTGGTGCTGATCTTCCAACGCCGGATCGTTTCCGGACTCACCGCCGGCGCGTTGAAGGGCTGACGCCCCATACAGACAAGGAACCTTATCGTGAGCAAATTGAAACTGCACAGCGTGAACAAACAACTGGGTGGCGCACGCATTCTTCGCGACGTCAGCCTGGAGATCGCCGCGGGTGAGTTCGTGGTGTTTGTCGGCCCTTCCGGTTGCGGAAAATCGACCTTGCTACGCCTGATTGCCGGACTGGACTCGATCTGTGCCGGCGACCTGCTGATCAACGGACGCCGGGTCAACGACCTGGAGCCCCGGGAGCGTGGCGTTGGCATGGTCTTCCAGTCGTATGCGCTGTACCCGCACATGACCGTCTACGACAACATCAGTTTCGGGCTCAAACTGGCCAAGACCGAAAAGACCAGCCTGCGCGAACGGGTGCTGAAAACCGCGCAGATCCTGCAACTGGACAAGCTCCTGCACCGCAAGCCAAAGGAGTTGTCGGGCGGACAACGGCAGCGGGTGGCCATGGGCAGGGCCATGGCGAGGGAACCGGACATCCTGTTGTTCGATGAGCCGCTGTCCAACCTGGATGCCTCCCTGCGCGTGCAGATGCGCAACGAAATCGCCCGGTTGCACGCCCGGCTGGGCTCGACCGTGATCTACGTCACCCACGATCAGGTCGAGGCGATGACCCTGGCCGACAAGATTGTCGTGCTCAACGGTGGTCGCATCGAGCAGGTCGGCTCGCCGCGTGAACTCTACGAGCGCCCGGCCAGCCGCTTTGTCGCCGGTTTCCTCGGCTCGCCCAGGATGAATTTTCTTGCAGCGTTTCTGCATGCGCCAGGGGAAACCAGCCTGGTGGAAAGCTTCGTGCTGGGCAAGACATCTCTGCCTTTCGACAGCTCCGGCCTTGCGGCGGGCACCCAGCTGACTCTGGGGATCCGTCCGGAACACGTGACACTGGAGTCCGCGCCCGGATCCTCCGGCGTGGTCGTGACCGGGGTCGAATACCTCGGTAGCGAAACCTATGTACACGTCGATACCGGCCAGGACGAGCCGTTGATCTGTCGTTGCGAGGTGAATGCCGGCTGGCAGGTAGGCGACCGGGTCAAATTGCGCCTGGAAACCGGTAATCTGCACCTGTTCGATGCCGACGGGGTGGCCTTGAAGCGCCACGCCCTTGAAACATTGCCCGATGGCGTGCCACTGCGCCCGGCCCCCGCAGGCGCCCTATGACCTTTTTGAATACCATGAACGCACCTATGCCCCCTGCAACCCTGTCCCCGGCCCTCGAACATGCGCAGCAGGCGCTGAGCGACGGCCTGTCCCGCGTCATCCAGGATTATCGCCCCGCCTATCATCTTGCCCCCGTGGCGGGTTGGATGAACGACCCCAACGGGGTGGTGTACTTTCGTGGCGAATACCATGTCTTCTATCAACACCACCCCTTCGAAGCGAAATGGGGACCGATGTATTGGGGCCATGCCAAGAGCGCCGACCTGGTTCATTGGCAGCACCTGCCCATCGCCCTGGCACCAGGCGATGACTTCGACCGCGACGGGTGTTTTTCCGGCAGTGCGGTGGTGTGCGGGGATACCCTGGCGCTGATCTACACCGGGCATGCCTGGCTGGGAGATGTGGGTGACGAAGGTCTGATCCGGCAAGTCCAGTGCCTGGCCACCAGTACCGACGGTATTCACTTCGTCAAGCATGGCGCGGTGATCGAACGCCCGCCCGAGGACACGATCATGCATTTTCGTGATCCCAAGGTCTGGAAGCAGGATGACCATTGGTACCTGATTGCCGGCGCACGTCTGGGCGACAGGCCGCTGCTGCCGTTGTACCGCTCAGCCGATCTGCACACCTGGGAGTTCCTCGATTATGCCGATCAAGGCGAGGAAGGCGATGGTTATATGTGGGAGTGCCCGGACCTGTTTCGACTGAACGGGCGCGATGTGCTGCTGTATTCCCCCCAGGGCATGCATCCCCAGGGTTACGAACGGCTCAACAAATACCAGACCGGTTACCGGGTAGGCCGGCTCGACAGCGAATGGCACTTCACCGGCGGCCCCTTCATCGAACTGGATAATGGCCATGACTTCTACGCCGCGCAGACACTGGAGGCCGCCGACGGTCGACGCCTGGTGTGGGCGTGGCTCGACATGTGGGAGAGCCCGATGCCGAGCCAGGCGCATCACTGGTGCGGCATGCTCGGCCTGCCCCGCGAGCTTGAACTGCATGCCGACCGGCTGCGGGTATTCCCGGTGCGGGAACTGACCGACCTGCGCCAGGCGCCGCTTCCCGGCACGCCGCCGTGGGCTGGCACGGGCACCCAATGGCTGTCACACATCTGCGGCGACCGGCTTGAAATCCTCGTGCACTTGGACCTGCTCGGCTGCACCGACGGTCACCTGGGCGTCGCCTTGCGCTGCAGCACCGATGACGAAAATGCCGAACAAACCCTGCTCTACTACGATGGGGCCTTGCAGCGCCTGGTGCTGGATCGCAGCCGTTCGGGGGCGCAAGTCGACGGTCAGCGCAGCGTGCCGATAGACCCGACACTCGAACAGCTGGAGTTGCGCGTGTTCCTGGATCGGTCATCCAGCGAGGTGTTCGACCAGAACGGACGCTTCAGCCTCAGCAGCCGCATCTATCCCCGAGCCGACAGCCTGGGGGTGAAGTTGCTGGCCAGCGGGAACGGCGGGCACGTCTCCATTCCCAGGGCATGGCCCCTGGGATCAGGCTGGCTATGAACGGTCGCGAGAAGCCCGGGCCCTGTGTCATGATTGCCCGTCAACCTGACGGGCCCCACTTCGCATGACTTCAGTGAAAGACGTTGCACAGCTGGCCGGCGTGTCCCTGATGACGGTTTCCAGAGCGCTCAACAATCCGGAAAAACTGAGCGCCGAAACCCTTCAGCGGGTACGGCGCGCCATTGATGAGTTGCAATTCGTCCCGAGCCTGTCGGCGCGCAGAATGCGCGGCGACAACCTCCAGGCACGGACCATCGGTGTGTTCGCCCTGGACACTGCGACCACACCGTTCGCCGTCGAGCTGCTGCTGTCCATCGAACAGACCGCGCAGCAGGCAGGCTGGAACGTCTTTATCCTCAACCTGTTGAACAACCCACCCACCGACCAGGACATCGACCTGATGCTCTCGCACCGTCCCGACGGGCTGATCTTCAGTGCCATGGGGTTGCGCCAGGTGAGCATTCCCGAGCGCCTGAAAAGCAAACCACTGGTGCTCGCCAACTGCCTGGAGGATGACGGTCGCCTGGTCAGTTATGTACCGGATGACGAGAGCGGCCAGCACCGCGCCGTGCATCACGCCTTGAGCCTGGGCTATCGGCGTCCCCTGTGCATCAATCTGCCAAAACGCAGCGTTGCCTGGGGCCTGCGACAGGCCGGCCTGCAGCGTGCCTGCCAGGCATTCGGGCTGCCCCCGGAAGCACTGCTGCAATATGACCTTTCCGATCACGATGCCTATGGTGAAACGGCCGCCATCCTTGACCGGCACATACGCGACGGTCGCCCCGAGTTCGACATCCTGATCTGCGGCAACGACCGCATTGCCTTTTGTGCCTATCAATTGCTGTTGGGCCGTGGCCTGAAGATTCCCGGCGATGTGGCCGTGCTCGGCTACGACAACATGATCGGCATCGCCGAGCTGTTCATCCCGCCACTGACCACGGTGCAACTGCCGTACTACGAAATTGGCCGCCAGGCCGCCCGGCACCTGATCGAAGCGCTGGAGGTCACGGGCACCCAGCCGGTGGATTGCCCGTTGGTGATCAGGGCGTCGCTCTAGACCGACGCCCCGCTCGCCCCCCCCTACTTCGCACCTTCGCAGTTGACCATCCAGGCAATCCCGAAACGGTCTTCGAACATGGCGAAGCGTTCCGCCCAGAAAGTCTTCGCCAATGGCATGTGCACACTGCCACCCGCGCTCAAGCCATTGAACAGTCGCTCGGCCTCGGCCACGCTGTCGACATTGAGGGACACCGAAACGCCCTGCGGCTTGCGGTATGGCTGGCCCGGCGGGCAATCGGAAGCCATCAGGCTGAAATCGCCCACGGTCAGGCAAGTATGCAGGATCAGGTTGTTGTCCTTGGGCATGCCCGTTTCTTCAGGCGCTTCGGCAAAGCTCATGGAGAACTGCTCGCCGCCCAGCACGTCCTTGTACAGTGCGAAGGCTTCCTTGCAGTTACCGTTGAAGGTCAGGTAAGGAATGATTCTCATGGTCGGATCTCCTGGTGTCAGGTTTACGATTGATCAGACATCTGCGCCCGCAGGCGTGCTTCCTGCTCGCGTAGATCGGAGGTAAAGGTCTCGCCGAAATCCTCCATTTCGAAGATCTGCCGGATTTCGATCTCGCTGTCGCTGACCATCGGGTTCGGGCAACGCTTGACCCAGTCGATGGCCTCCTGCAGCGACTGGACCTGGAAGATCCAGAAGCCGGCGATCAGCTCCTTGGTTTCAGCAAAGGGCCCGTCGACGACGGTCCGGTTCTTGCCGGAAAACTGCACGCGCACGCCCTTTGAACTGGGGTGCAGCCCCTCACCCGCGAGCATCACCCCGGCCTTGACCAATTCTTCATTGTAGGCACCCATGGCGGTCAACAACTCCTCACTGGGCATTTCCCCGGCTTCCGATTCCGGGCTGGCTTTGATGATCACCAAAAATCGCATGGTCTTATCTCCTGATGTTGAGTAAGCCGCCGTTGCAGCGGTTCCACGGATAATCGAATGACGATAGGAGAAATCGACAGGTTGGCCGAAATATTTTCCGACCACATACGAAACGCCGCCCAATAAGCGCGACGCTGTTCACTTGCTCGGAAACATGTGACGAGGGCGCTTGCTCCCGCTTGGGTGCGAAGCGCCCTCAAAAGAAGGGGCCGCTATGCAGCCCGGCGGGAGCAAGCTCCCTCGCCACGAATCGGTGTTCTCAGAGAAGCCTGAATCAACCGTCAGGCAATCAGATCGCTGGCACTGAAGGTGTTGACACCCACCAGCTGGATTTCGAAGTCCGCTCCCAGATTGCCGTCGATATTGCCGGAAAGCACATGATCGACGAAGCGCAATTGCCCTGCACCGCTGAAGTCAGCCGAATCGATGAAGCTGAATTGGTTGATTCCTGCAGCGAGGATATTGGCATCGAGCTTCGACAGGTCAAGCTTATCGCCTTGGAGTTGACTGAAATCCAGGATGATGTCGCAAGCATTGCCGATACCCAACTCATTCAACGCGCCGAACATGAAGCTGTCGGCTCCGGCACCGCCCGTCAGGGTGTCAGTGCCAACGCCGCCGATCAGCACGTCATTACCCGCGCCGCCGTCAAGCTGATCGTTGCCTGCGCCGCCATCCAGAGTGTCCGCACCGTCCAGGCCGTTGAGCACGTTGGCGGCGCTGTTGCCGAGCAGGCTGTTGTCCAGCGCATTGCCAGCGAGGTTGATGGCCGAGACGCCGACCAGTTGACCGTCCTCGACATTGGCCGACAGGGTATAGCTGACCGACGTGCGTATCAGGTCATGGCCTTCGCCTGAGAGTTCGGTGACCGTGTCGCCGATATTG